>Ga0315551_10000251_pt1 | contig 42912 bp, 38 predicted proteins | sample SalMarSW160290MG_FD_203678 | JGI IMG/M metagenome (GOLD analysis project Ga0315551, IMG submission 203678) | Salt marsh sediment microbial communities from the Plum Island Ecosystem LTER, Massachusetts, United States - Salt Marsh Sediment SW1602-90 ...
GTGTCGTCCCCCCTGGGATCAGGGGGGACCGGCGAACGAAGTGAGCCGAGGGGGGTCGCGGCTCGGCAGGCGAGTCCAGGTCGTCCCGCGCCTCTCCCCGGATCGCCTTACGCCCCATGGGTTTCTTGTCACACCCGGCCGTCATGATGGATCCATGCTGGAGCACGACCTCCCGATGCCGATCGACCATTACGAGCAGGTCCTCAGGGCCGGCGAGGCGCTGATCGCCAAGATCCGAGCCTGCCAGGCCGAAGCGCTTGCCGCCCTCGACTCGGTCGAGGTCCACCGCATGGACGGCTGCCGCTCGATGCTGGAATGGACCGCAGCCCACCTCGACATCGAGCACGACACCGCCCGCCGTCTCCTGCGCTCCGCCAAGGTCCTCACCGATCGCCCCGACCTCGCCGCCACCCTCGAACACGGCGAGGTCAGCTTCGACCGGGCCCTTGCCACCGCCGAGTTGGCCGCCGCCGGCGCCGACGACGCCACGCTGGCGGCGTCGGGCGGCTTCGACCTCCCCGGGGTACATCGTCTCGCCTCCCGGCATCGCCGTACCACCCGCCGCCACGAGACCCGGGTGTTCCTCGACCGGTTCATCGCGATCCAATCTTCCCTCGACGAGTCATCGGGACGCCTGTGGGGAGAACTGCCCGGCTTCGAACTACGCATCGTGGAGAAAGCGCTGTCCCAGCGCGGCGACCAGTTCAACGACCTGCCCGGCCCCAAGCTGCGTAGGGACCAGCGCATGGCCGACGCTTTGGTCTCCATCGCCCAGGACTCCCTCGACGGCACCGAGGGCGACGGCGTCGTCGAGACGAGCGGCACCGATCCGCTCGTCACCGTCTTCGTCGACGCCACCGTCGCCGCTCCCACCTGTGGGGAGGCCGGCGCCGAGATCGCCTACGGTCCCCGCGTCGGGCCCGCAACCCTCGACCGTATCCTCTGCTCCGGGGCCGTGCAGGTCGTGGGCCTCGACCATGGCCGGCCGGTCACCGCCTCCGACGCGACCCGGGCCATCCCGCCCGCGGTGCGCCGCTTCGTGGCCTGGCGAGACGGCGGTTGCACCGTCGCCGGCTGCCGCTCCCACTACCGGCTCCAACCCCACCACATCTGGGAACGCCGCAACGGCGGCGACCACGACTCCGACAACCTCACCACCTTGTGCTGGTACCACCACCATGTCGTCATTCACGGCATGGGATACCGCATCGACCCCGACTCGCCTCCCCAATCCCGGCAACTCCAACCCGCCGTCCACGGCCCCGATCCTCCCTGACCCCCCACGCCACCCACGGCATCCCCCAACCCCGGGGCGGTTCTGCCGCGCCCCCGGTGGGGTACTCCATGCCTGGCCGGGCGGCGGTTCACTAGGTTGCATGGTCCCGGGCTGCCAGGCGGTGCCGGACCATCGCGAAGGGAGTCGCCGATGCAGCAGATGACCCACGACGAGATGATCGCTTTCGTGTCGGAGGGGACCCGGACCGGGAAGCTCGCGGTGGTCCGACGCGACGGGGCCCCTCATGTCACCCCGGTCTGGTTCGTCGTCGACGGGGACGACCTCGTCCTCACGACGGACAAGACCTCGGTCAAGGGCCATGCGCTGCAGCGTGATCCCCGAGTGTCGATCGCGGTGGATGACGAGATGCCGCCGTTCGCCTTCGTTCAGATCGGCGGCACCGCCACGCTCTCGGAGGACCCGGAGGAGCTACGCCACTGGGCGACCGTCATCGCGCGGCGCTACATGGGTGACGAGCGAGCCGAAGCCTACGGGCGCCGCAACGGGGTTCCTGGGGAGCTGCTGGTCAGGGTGCGGCCGGGGAAGGTTCTCGCCAGGAAGGGCATCGCCGACTGACGAGTGGCCCGGCGAGCCCTTCTGTCGTCCCCCCTGCCTTCCTATCGTCCCCCCTGCCTTCCTATCGTCCCCCCCTGGAATCAGGGGGGGACCGGCGAGGCGCCAGCGGAGGTGGCAGCCGAGCCGAGGGGGGTTCCGTCCCAAGCCGCGACCCTCCCCGGATCAGTCGCCTTCGGCTCCTTCTCCGACCCTCCCTGGTCCCAGGGAGGGTGACAGAGGGGATCAGGGGGGACCGGCGAGGCGCCAGCGGAGGTGGCAGCCGAGGGGGTACCAAGCCGCGACATCGCCGTGACCAGCCCTCGTCCCCCTCTGTCGTCCCCCCTGGAACCAGGGGGGACCGGCGAACGGAGTGAGCTGAGGGGGGTCCCGTTCTGTCCCAAGCCGCGACCCTCCCCGGATCAGTCGCCTTCGGCTCCTTCTCCGACCCTCCCTGGTCCCGGGGAGGGTGATAGAGGGGATCAGGGGGACCAGCGAGCGAAGTGAGCCGAGGGGGGTTCCTTGATGTCTCCTACCGTGATCCTGCCCGGCGCACCCGCCGGCGACTCCCCTCAGGGATCCGTGCGCCACACCGCCCCGGACCGGCCCGGGAGGCGGATCGTGCCGTCCCCGGCCTTTCCGCGGCCCCACAGCAGGGTGAGTGCACCGTGCCCCACCGGCGCCTCGGCATCCTCCTCGCCGGCGTTGACCGCCACCACCAGCGTCTCGTCGCCGTAGCGGCGCTCGAACACCACGAGCTGACCGTTGTGGTCCCCGGTGGGATGGAGACGCCGGTAGTCGGGGCTGCGCAGCGCCGGATGCTCCTTGCGGAGGGCGACGAGGCTGCGGAACGTCTCCAGCAGCTCCCGGTCCTGCCGCTGCTCCTGCCACGGGAAGCTGCGCCGGCAGTCGGGATCCCGGCCCCCGGGGAGCCCGATCTCGGTGCCGTAGTACACACAGGGTGCGCCCGGGAAGGTGAACAACAGCAGGGCGCCGAGCACGACCGAGTCCCGGTCGCCGGAAGCGATCGAGAGGATGCGGGCCGTGTCGTGCGAGTCGAGCAGGTTGAGGTTGGCGAGATGGGCGTGCTCCGGGTAGGCGGCGAGCAGGTGGTCGACCCGGGCGGCGTACTCGGCGGCGTCGAGTGGCTCGGTGATGACGTACCAGGGATTGTCGATCTCGGTGGTGGGGTCGACCCGGTCGCCGGCGACGAAGGAGATGATCGCCGCGGTGAGGGGGTAGTTCATGGTGCCGTCGAAGCGGGTACCGTCTCCGATCCATTCGGCGGCCTCGGCCCACACCTCACCGACCAGGTAGAGATCGGGATTGATCGCTTTGACCCGCTGCCGGAACTCCTCCCAGAACCCCGGCGTCGTGATCTCCTGTGGCACGTCGAGGCGCCAGCCGTCGATCCCGCGGCGGGCCCAGTGCTCCCCGACCCGCATCAGGAATTCCCGCACCTGGGGATGGTCGGTGTTGAACTTGGGGAGGGCGGCCAGGCCCCACCAGGCCTCGTAATTGGGGTTGCGGCTCTCGTCGTAGGCGTGCAGCGGCCAGTGGCGCACGATGAACCAGTCGATCCAGGGCGAGCGCGGCCCGTTCTCGAGGATGTCGTTGAACTGGAGGAACCCCCGGCTGGCATGGTTGAACACCCCATCGATGACGACTCGGATCCCGTGCTGGTGGCAGGCGGCGAGCATCTCCTCGAAGGCCTCGTTGCCGCCGAGGATCGGGTCCACCCGGAAGTAGTCGTGGGTGTGGTAGCGGTGGTTGGCGACCGACTGGAAGACAGGGTTGAGGTAGACGGCGTTGACGCCGAGGTCGGTCAACCAGTCGAGGTGCTCGACGATGCCGAGCAGATCGCCGCCCTTGTAGCCGTGTGTCGTCGGCGGGGTGTTCCACGGCTCCAGGTTGAACGGCTTGGCGACCCGGGGGGACACCGCGAAACGGTCCGGGAAGATCTGATAGAAGACGGCGTCGGCGACCCAGTCCGGCGGTCGGTCGAGTGAGGACATGGAGCATGACGATAGACCCGAGGCAGCGGGCCGGCACGCACCCTCCGACCCGGGATCGATCAGGGCTCCTTCAGCGCCTTCCCCAACCGGCGGCGATCGCGAATCCCACGAGCACCCACGCCGGCCGATCGAGGTGACTACTGACGAACTCGGTGCGGAACGACCAGAGCCACGATCCCGTCCTGCTGCCCGGCCAGCCCCAGAAGAACATCGGCAGCGTCATCGCCAGGAAGAGCGGGACGATTCCCAACGCGACCGGCGCCTTCCAATCGAACCGGCCCCGCGGCACACGGTTCCCCATCGCCACGCCCACAATCGTCCCGGCCAAGACGAGCAGCGCCGCCCCGACGAACCAGCGCCACAGCTCCCAGTTGAATGTGGCGCTCAGGTGGTCGCTGAAACTCTCGAACCAGCCGGCTGCCCAGTAGAGGAGGAGCACACTGCCGACAGAGGCTGCGAGCCGAGCGGCCCATTGGCGGAGATCGGATCGGGTCCCGGCCATCGTGTCCTTTCGTCCGGCGCGCGCAGCATAGGACGCGATCAGGGCCGGGGTTCGCCGTCGGATCGTGTACCCGGCGGAGACGGGCCGGCACGCACCTCCGGCCCGGAATCGATCAGGGCGCCCGGGCTTGACGGCCGGCTCTCAGCCGAGGGCGCGGTAGAGGAAGGCGGCCATCTGGCCCCGGGTCACGACCTCGGCGGGGCAGTAGCGGTCGTTGGCCGGCGGGTTGCAGCCTCGGGTGACGTCGGCTCCGGCGAGGGCTTCGATGTCGTGCCGGAACTCGGAATCGTCGTCGACGAAGCGGTTGGCGGGGCCGGCGGGGAGGTCGAGGGCCCGGACGAGGAAGGCGGCCATCTGGCCGCGAGTGACGGGCTGGTCGGGGCAGTAGCGGTCGTTGGCCGGTGGGTTGCAGCCTCGGGTGACGTCGGCGGCGGCGAGGGCTTCGATGTCGAGCCGGAAAGTGGAGTCGTTGTCGTCGATGAAGCGGTTGGCGGTGCCGGCGGGGAGGTCGAGGGCCCGGACGAGGAAGGCGGCCATCTGGCCCCGAGTGACCGGGTCGTCGGGGCAGTAGCGGTCGTTGGTCGGCGGGTTGCAGCCGCGGGTGACGCCGGCGTCCGCCAGCCAAACGATGTCGTCCTCGAACACCGAATCGTCGTCGTCCCGGAACGGCGGGTTGAAGATCCCGCCGTCGTCACAGCCGATGCGCTCCGGGCCGAAGGCGAGCGAGTCGAACTGGATCTCGTTGGCCACCGCCGACGGGTCGCCGCCGTAGTAGACGTCGAACCAGAAGCTCTTGATCTTGATCCAGTCCTCGTCGGCTCCGCGGAAGGCGAGATCGGTGCGCTGGAACGCCGGCGTCCCGTCGACCCAACCTTCGAGCACCCCGTCGTGGACACCGGGGGTGTTGAGGTCGATGTGTCCCTCGACGCAGTACCACGGCCCGTGATCGAGTGTCGCCACGTCGGGATCCCAGGTCCAGATGTCACCCCGGGTCGGCGGGCTGTCGAGGTGGTAGACGTAGTATCCGATCAGGGTCTTGTCGTCGGGTCCGTCCGGGTAGCCCGGTTGCCCCCACGACGGGTAGGTGCGGGAGAACAGCATCCGGGCCGAGAAGCACGGCTCTTCGGGAGTGGAAGGTCGGTTCCCGAGGCAGTTGTAGGTGGAGAGGCCGCCGATGCCGGGGAGCTTGCCGCGGTTGGGCGGCTCGATGTAGAAGCCCTCCGGGAACCGCAGCCAGTAGCGGAAGTAGAGCTCCTCGGGCTCGGCGAGGCCGTGGTCCGCGAAGTACCAGTGGCCGCTGCCACCCCAGTGCTCCCCGGCGGGGATCTCGGTGCGGAGGCCCGCCCCGTCGTGCCCGTCCGTCAAGGGGAGCATGCCCCAAGCCCCCGGGTCGAGCACGTCGACGCCGTTCTCGAAGTCCTCGTCGACGATGGCGCTGCCGGAGGCGAGGGCGGCGGCGGGCGCGGCGAGCGCCGAGAAGAGGGCGATGAGGGCGAGAGCTCGGCGCATGGAGTGGGTATCGGTGGTTGGGGGGATTTGGTTGAGCGGGCCGGGCGATCCTACCCGAGAGCCGGTTCCAACACGCAGGTGACCGCGCCGCGGGCGAGGACCCACTCCCGGCCGTCGCCGTCGCGAACGTTGACATGATCGGCGGTGGTGGCGGTGACGATGCCGGTGACGTCGAACGAGCCGCCGGCGTCGCGGAGCCGCACCGGCCTGCCTTCGACCTCGTAGGAGCCGAGCAGCGCCTGGAACGAGCCGATCGTGCGCTCGCCGCTGCTGCCCTCGTGGGCGGCGGGCCGGTCGCTGCGGGCGAAGTGGACGGCGCCGGCGTCGATCGCCACCCGTAGTACCGGCGTGGTGAGGATCACCAGGTCGTTGATCGCCGCCACCAGGCTCCCCTGGTACTCGGTGGCGCCGACCCCGATCGTGACCAGGTCACCCCGGCTCATCCACTCGAAACACACCTCGACCAACGAACGTCGCCGGCGGCGCAGGTGTTCGGCGTCGGATTCGACGTCTTCGGCCTCCTGCCGGATCTCGCCCCGCCCGCGCCGGGCGACGCCCTCGAGATCGGGATGCTCGCTCCACCAGGAGGTCATGTGACGAGGCGCCTCAGGCGTCGCTGCGGGCCGATTCGTCGACCTGCTCGTGGACGGGGAAGCCTCGCAACCATTCGAGAACCTCGTCACGGAAGAAGCGGAACGCCCGTCCGCCGGGGATGCGGTACGACGGGATGGTCCCTTCGCGGGCCATGCGCCGCACCACTTGGACGTTCATGCCGAGCAGTTCTGCCACCATCGTCGTGTCGAGGACCGGCGGGTAGTCCTCAGCTCCTGCCATGGGCGCTCCCAACGTCGTTCCCGAGAGATATTCTAGGCGATCTGGCGTTCAAGTACACGACGTGATATCTCAACAGATCCGGGGGAGCTGCTGACCGATCTGGGTGTCGACGATCCGGCTGCCCCCGATGGCGGTGCGGGCCACCACCACCCCGGGATGCACGTCGACCACCCGGCCGATCACGATGGCCCCGCTCCCGGCCGGATGCGCCTGCATGGCGGCCAGCACGTCGTCCACCACGGCGGCCGGCACCATCGCCACCAGCTTCCCTTCGTTGGCGACGTGGATCGGGTCGAGGCCGAGGAACCCGCACGCCGCCGCCACCGCCTCCGGGACCGGCAGCAGCCGCTCCTCGTACTCGATGCCGACCCCCGAGGCCGAGGCGATCTCGTTGAGCGTGGCGGCGAGGCCTCCCCGGGTCGGGTCCCGCAGGGCATGGACGTCGCGGCTCGCTTCGAGCATGGCGGCGACCAGGCCGTTGAGGGGCATGGTGTCGCTCTCGACGACGGTGCCGAACTCGATCCCCTCCCGCACGCTCATGATGGCGATGCCATGCACCCCGAGGTCGCCGCTGACGATCACGGCGTCGCCGGGTCGGGCCCGATCGGGCCCAATCGCCACCCCCTCGGGCACGATCCCGAAGCCGGAGGTGTTGATGTAGACGCCGTCGCCGTGTCCCTGGTCGACCACCTTGGTGTCGCCGGTCACCAGCTCAACGCCGGCGGCCCGGGCGGCGGCACCGGTCGACTCGGCGATCACGCCGAGCCGGTCGAGCGGCAGGCCCTCTTCGAGGATGAAGCCCACCGACATGACCATCGGCTGGGCGCCGCTCATGGCGATGTCGTTGACGGTGCCGTTGACGGCGAGCTCGCCGATGTTGCCGCCGGGGAAGAACAGCGGCTGGACCACGAAGCTGTCGGTGGAGAAGGCCACCCTGGTCCCCCCGACGTCGACGATGGCCGAGTCGGCGAGGCCGGCGAGCGTGGGGTTGGCGAAGGCAGGGAGGAACAAATGCTCGATCAGCTCGGCGGAGAGCTTGCCCCCGCCGCCGTGGCCCAGCACGATCGTCGGGTAGTCGCGCAGCGGCAGCGGGCAGGTCCAGCCTTCGAGATTCAGCGGGGTGTCACTCACCGGTGCGGACCTTCGGGTCGTCGAGGCGACGGTACTGGTAATAGGCGGCGCAGGCACCTTCGCTTGAGACCATGGTGGCGCCCAGCGGGTTGCGCGGCGTGCACAGTGTGCCGAACGCCTCGCACTCGTAGGGTTTGATGAGGCCCTGGAGCACCTCGCCGCTGCGGCACACCGCCGACTCCTGCACCACGATGTCGCCGACGTCGAAGCGGGACTCGGCGTCGAAGTCGCGGTAGGCCTCGCTGAGTCTCCACCCGCTCCGGGGGATGACGCCGATGCCGCGCCACGCCCGGTCGGTCACCTCGAAGACGTCGGCGAGCATCTGCTGGGCCGGCTTGTTGCCCTCGTAGTTGACCGCCCGCGGGTAGGCGTTCTCCAGTTCGGCCCGGCCCGCCTCGAGCTGGGTGATGGTGCGGCGGATCCCGTCGAGCACGTCGAGCGGCTCGAACCCGGTGACCACGATCGGGACCCGGTACTTCTCGACCAGCGGGGCGTACTCCCAGTAGCCCATCACGCTGCAGACGTGGCCGGCCGCCAGGAACCCCTGTACCCGGGTCACCGGCGAGTCCATGATCGCCGAGATGGCCGGGGGGACGAGCACGTGGGACACCAGCATCGAGAAGTTCTCCACCCCGAGTCGCTTCGCCTGGTGCACCGCCATGGCGTTGGCGGGCGCCGTCGTCTCGAAGCCGATGCCGAAGAACACCACCTGCCGCTCCGGGTTCTCCTGGGCGATGCGGAGGGCGTCGAGCGGGGAGTAGACGATGCGGACGTCGCCGCCGCCGCTCTTGATGCGGAACAGGTCGGCCTCCGAGCCGGGAACCCGCAGCATGTCGCCGAAGGAGCAGAACGTCACGTCGTCGCGGGCGGCGATCACCAGCGCCTTGTCGATCACCTCCAGCGGGGTGACGCACACCGGGCAGCCGGGCCCGTGGATCATCTCGATCTGCTCGGGGATGAGCTGGTCGATGCCGTAGCGGATGATCGAGTGGGTCTGCCCGCCGCAGACCTCCATGATCGCCCAGGGGCGGGTGGTGATGCGGTGCAGGTCGTCGAGCAGGGTGCGGGCGAGGGCGGGATCGTGGAACTCGTCGAGGTACTTCATGGTCAGCCTTCGGCGTTGAGCTCTTGCTGGAGCACGCCCATCTGTTCGAAGAGGCTCAGCGTCTCGAGCGCCGACTTCTCGTCGAGCTTGGTGATGGCGAACCCGACGTGGACGATGGCGTACTCGCCGACCGTGATGTTGGGCACGTAGGCGACACACACCTCCTTGGTGATGCCGCCGAAGTCGACCTTCGCCATCGGGGTGCCCTGTTGGTCGTAGACCTCGATCACCTTGCCGGGAACGCCGAGACACATCGGGCGATCACACTCCTCCGTCCATGCCGGCCGACGCCGCCACCTGACCCAGCGCCAAGCCCCCGTCGTTGGGGGGGACCAGCCGATGCGTGAGGACCCGGAACCCGGAGTCTCGAAGGAGTTCGCTGGCCCTTCCGAGAAGCCGGACGTTCTGGAAGACCCCTCCGCTCAGGGCCACGGTGTCGAGACCGGTTCGATTCCGTATCTGTTGGGCGGATTCTACTAGCAGCCGCGCCATGCTCTCGTGGAAGCGGGCCGACACCGTCGTCTTCCCGACACCGGCGAGAATGTCGGCCACCACCGCGGCGACGAGCGGCCCCGGGTCGATCGTTCCGTCCTCCGCCGCCGCCAACGGGTACCGACCGCCGGCCGGGTCGTCGAGCGCCTCCAGCTCCATCGCCGCCTGCGCCTCGTAGGTCACGGTGTGGCGCACCCCGGCCAGCGACGCCACCGCGTCGAACAGCCGCCCGGCGCTCGAGGTGGGGACGGTGTTGATGCCGCGTTCCAGCTGGCGGAGCAGTACCCGGCGCTCGTCGGGCGGGCAGGCGGCCACCGCCGGCAGGGCCTCGTCCCACGGCACCCCTGCCGCCCACAGGTGGGCCAGGGCGGTGCGGTAGGGGCGGCGGATGGCGGCGTCGCCGCCGGGCAGCGGCACGTAGCCGAGATGTCCGACCCGCTCGAAGCCGTCGAGGTCGCCGACGAGGATCTCGCCACCCCAGATGGCGCCGTCGTCGCCGTAGCCGGTGCCGTCGAAGGCAAAGCCGATCACCGGCCCGGCGACGCCGTTCTCGGCCATCACGGAGGCGATGTGGGCATGGTGGTGCTGGACCTGCACCCAGCGGCGGTCGCCGCGCTGCTGCTCGGCCCAGCGGGTGGAGAGGTAGGCGGGGTGCCGGTCCCCGACGAGGCATTCCGGCTCGATCCGGAAGATGGCCTTGAAATGGTCGACGGCCCGCTCGAAGGCGGCGAGCGTCTCCAGGTTCTCCATGTCGCCGATGTGCTGGCTCATGAAGGCGTGGGTGCCGGCGGCCAGGCAGAACGTCGCCTTCAGCTCGCCCCCGACGGCCAGGGTCGGGGGCACCTCGACGGGGAGCCGCACCGGGAACGGGGCGTAGCCGCGGGAGCGTCGCACCGGCAGCTCCCTCCCGGCGAAGTGGCGCACCACCGAGTCGTCGCAGGCGACGTGGATCGGCCGGTCGTGGAGCAGGAAGGCGTCGGCGAGACGTCCCAGGCGGCGCCGGGCCTCGTCGTTGTCGATGGCGATCGGCTCCTCCGACAGGTTCCCCGACGTCATTACCAGCGGCGCTCCCTCCGCCAGCAGCAGATGGTGGAGCGGGGTGTAGGGGAGGATCACCCCGACGTAGTCGTTGCCCGGGGCCACCAGCTCAGACAGCGCCGAGTCGGGACGCTTGCGGAGCAGCACGATGGGGCGCTCCCGTCCCCTCAGCAGCTCCGCCTCGGCGGCATCGACCACGGCGACGGTGCGGGCGGCGTCCAGGTCCGGCACCATGACGGCGAACGGCTTGTCGACCCGTCCCTTGCGTTCCCGCAGGGTGCGCAGCGCCCCGTCGTCGGCGGCGGCCGCCGCCAGGTGGAACCCGCCGAGGCCCTTGACGGCGACGATGCCCCCGCTGTCGAGCAGGGCACGGGCCGCGGTGACGGCGTCGCCGGGCGCCGTCACCCCGTCCTGCTCGAACCAGAGTCGGGGCCCGCAGTCCTCGCAGGCGTTGGGTTGGGCGTGGAAGCGCCGATCGGTCGGGTCCTCGTATTCGCGGCGGCACCGGTCGCACATCACGAAGCCGGCCATGGTGGTGAGCGGCCGGTCGTAGGGGACGTCGCGGATGATGGTGAAGCGGGGGCCGCAGTCGGTGCAGTTGATGAACGGGTAGCGGAAGCGACGGTCGGTCGGGTCGAACAGCTCGGCGAGGCAGGCGTCGCAGGTGGCGACGTCGGGCGAGATGAGGGTATTGGCGCCGGCCCGGACCCGGCTGGCGACGATGCGGAACGACCCGTCGCCGGTGGGGGCGAGGTCGGCGGTCTCCACGGTCTCGACGGCGGCGAGGGGCGGGGCGTCGTCCCGGAGGCGGCGGGTGAACTCGTCGACCGCCGCCGCCGAGCCCTCCACCTCGACGAAGACGGAGCCGCTGTCGTTGCCGACGATGCCGCCGAGGCCGAGACCGGTGGCGAGGCCGTGCACGAACGGCCGAAACCCGACTCCCTGGACGACGCCGGTCACGGTGAGCTTGCGCCGGAGCCGAGGCACGGGGTCAGCTCTTGATCTCGAGCAGTTCGATCTCGAAGGTCAGCGCCTGCCCGGCGAAGGGATGGTTGGCGTCGACCGTCACCAACGTGTCGGTGACCTCGGTGACCACCGCCTCGGTGATCTCGCTGATCAGCACGTGATCGCCGACCGCCACGTCTTCGGGGGCGTTCTCGATCGGGACGGAGAAGACGAGCTCGGGATCGTGGACGCCGTACGCCTCCTCGGGCGGGATCCGCACCGTCACCGTCTCTCCCACGGTCATGCCGTCGACGGCGGCGTCGAAGCCGTCGATGACCTGCTGGGAGCCGAGGGTGAACTCGAACGGCTCCCGGTCGCGTGACGAGTCGAACACCTCGCCGTTGTCGAGGGTGCCGGTGTAGTGGACGGCGACGGTGTCGCCGGCCTGGGCGACGTTGGGGTCGCCGACGCGCACGGTGGTCGTGGTGACTCCGGCGGTGGTGGTGGTTGTTGCGGCTTCGGTGGTGGTGGCGGCGGCATCGTCGCCGCCACCACAGGCGGCGAGGAGCAGGGCGGCGGCCGAGATGACGATCGGCCAGGAACGGCGTTTCACGGTGAGTTGTCCTCTGTGGGGAGACTGCCATCCTACGTCGCGCCGGTGGCTGTGCCTCCGTCCCACCTCTGACCCGTTTCTCGCGGCTCGGAGAGAGTTCCCTCAAGGCACCCGGGGGGAGCGCCGATCGAATCCGGAATCACAGAGGAGTTCCTCGATGCAGGACGCCGACGGGCCCAGCGAGCCTCGGGCTTCCGATGGCGACGACGATCGCGCAGGATTCTCTGACGAATCCAAGCCCGACCTTGCCGCTCTCCAGGCGCGAGTGGAGCGTCTCCTCGACCCTTCCAACGTGACCTCGACCTCCAGCTCTGCGGTGGAGTCTGCGGCCCAAGCCTCGGTGATCACCTCCGCGGTCGCCCGGGCCGAACCCGGCGAAGGCCGGTCCCGGGTCCCCGTCGGGTCCCAGCACCGTGAGGCCGGGCACAGCGACCTCGCCGCCCGGCTCCGCGAGATGGAGGGGTCGGCACGGCCTCACCCTGCCGGACTCGGCTTGGAGAGTCGTCGGACCGGTCCCGGCTCCGGACCCTCGTTCGACGACCTGCGTCGCGCCATCTCCGAGGAGCTTCCCGAGCACGGTGGCGCCGACGAGCACGGCGACGATCACTACCGGGACGTCGAGGACATGAAGGCCGCCCTCATCGACGGCGACGACCACCCGTTCCGTCGCACCTACGACGACGAGGACGCGACCGGAGAGGCGGAGGCGATCGACCCCCACGCCTACCGGACCCGGGTCCGCATCGTCGTGCTGATCCAGGTCGCCGCTGCCATCGCTTGCGGGCTGCTCGCTCTGCTCCACGTCACCGGCAACATCTGACCGCTCCTTCCCCGGGTCGGCCGGGTAGACCCTGCCGTGCCGCCCGCTAGCTTGGAGGCCGTGCCGCCGAGCTGCGAGGGGAGACTTCCGATGGACGGTGACTCGACGGAGCTGGCGATGGCGACACCGGGTTGGCGCTGATGGGCCGCCACCACGACCTGCTCGCCCGCCACCGGGAGGTGCTTCCCACCTGGCTCAGCCTGTACTACGACGAGCCGATCTGCCTGGTGGAAGGGAGCGGGCGCCGGGTGCGGGACGCCGAGGGTCGCACCTACCTCGACTTCTTCGGCGGCATCCTGGCGACGCTCTCCGGCTACGGCGTTCCCGAGATCGTCTCCGCCGTCCAGGAGCAGGCGGGCCGGATGCTGCACACCTCGACCCTCTACCTGATCGAGGCCCAGATCGAGCTGGCCGAGGAGATCGCCCGGCTCTCCGGCATCCCCGGCGCCAAGGTGTTCTTCACCAACTCCGGCACCGAGGCCAACGACACCGCCCTGATGATGGCGACCCAGTACCGCCACTCGAATCAGGTGCTGGCGATGCGCAACAGCTACCACGGCAAGTCGCATTCGACGGTGGCCGTCACCGGCACCTCCGCCTGGTCGGCGACCCAGCTCAGCCCGTTCCACACCGTGTACGTCCACGGCGGCTACCGCTACCGGAGCCCGTTCGCCGACCGCAGCGACGAGGACTTCATCGCCGCCGCCGTCGCCGACCTGCGCGACCTGCTCCGTGTCGCCGTCGCCGGCGACGTCGCCTGCCTCATCGCCGAGCCGATCCAGGGCGTCGGCGGCTTCACCCTTCCTCCCGACGGTCTCTACGGGGCCTTCGAGGAGGTCCTCGACGAGCACGGCATTCTCTTCGTCAGCGACGAGGTGCAGACCGGTTGGGGACGCACCGGCGAGCACTTCTGGGGCTACCAGGCCCACGGGGTGACCCCGGACCTGCTCACTTTCGCCAAGGGGGTGGGCAACGGCTTGCCGATCGCCGGGGTGGTGGGGCGAGCCGAAGTGGTCGACTGCCTCGCTGCCAACTCGATCTCGACCTTCGGTGGGAACCCGTTGGTGACGGCGGGGGCCCTCGCCAACCTCCGGTACCTGCGGGAACACGACCTGCAACGCAATGCTCTCGACGTGGGTCGCCTCCTTCGGGCAGGCCTCGACGATCTGCAGAGGGAGCTGCCGGTGATCGGCGACGTGCGAGGCAAGGGCCTGATGATCGGGGTCGAGCTGGTGCGATCCGGCGGCGACGAGCCCGATCCGGAGCTGACGCTGCGCATCCTGGAGGAGGCGCGCCGCGGCGGATTACTCCTGGGAAAAGGCGGGCTGTGGGGTAACGTGTTGAGGCTTGCCCCACCGCTGTCGATCACGGCGGAGGAAGCCACCGAAGGTCTCGTGATCCTGGGCGAGTCGGTGCGCCAGGCCGCCCGTTGAGGTCCGCCTCAGAGGAGGGTCCATGCCACGCCGCAGCGCCACCGTCATCGTCGCAGTCCTCTTGCTCGCCGCCGGCGCCGCCGCCGTCACCGCCTCCGCCGACTCCTCTCAACCAGGCGGCACATTCGTGGACGACGACGGCAACGTGCACGAGGGATCGATCGAGGCGATCGCCCTCGAAGGCATCACCCGGGGCTGCAACCCGCCGGTCAACGACCGCTTCTGCCCGGAGCGATCGGTGAGTCGGGGGGAGATGGCCGCCTTCCTGGTGCGGGCCCTGGATCTGCCTGCCGGGCCGGCCGGGCGGTTCGTCGACGACGACGAGTCGGTGTTCGAGGCCGACATCGAGGCGCTGGCCGGGGCCGGGATCACCCTCGGCTGCAACCCGCCGGTCAACGACCGCTTCTGCCCCGAGGACCCGGTGTCGCGGGGGGCGATGGCCGCCTTCATCGTGCGGGCGCTGGATCTGCCTGCCGGGCCGGCCGGGCGGTTCGTCGACGACGACGGTTCGGTGTTCGAGGCCGACATCGAGGCGCTGGCCGGGGCCGGGATCACCCTCGGCTGCAACCCGCCGGTCAACGATCGCTTCTGCCCCAACCAGGCGGTGACCCGGGCCGAGATGGCGACGTTCCTCACCCGCATGCTCGGGCTGACCCCGACGACGCCTCCGCCCCGCTGCACGATCCTGCCGGCGGACAACATCCTCAACCGCCGGGTCGACGACCTCCCGGTGCATTCCCGCTCCGGCCAGTACGTCGCCGCCATCGGGACCGGCGAGCACGTCCACGCCGACTTCGGCTCCGGGGTGTGGCCGCCGGGGAGCACCAGCCCGATCGGGATCCCGTTGGTGGCGGTGCTCGGCGATCAGGAGTTCGTCCCGATTCACTTCACCGCCTACGGGTCGGAGAGTGACCCGGGGCCCTACCCGGTCCCGCCCGACGCCCCCATCGAGGGCGGACCCGACAGCAACGGTGACCGCCACGTGCTGGTGGTCGACACCGAGAACTGCATGTTGTACGAGCTGGGACGGGCCTTCCCCCGGTCGGACGGGTCGTGGGACGCCCAGGTCGGTGTGGTGTTCGACCTGACCTCGAACGCCCTCCGCCCCGACACGTGGACCTCGGCCGACGCCGCCGGCCTGCCGATGTACCCGCTCCTGGTCGGCTACGACGAGGTCGCCGCGGGCCACATCACCCACGCCATCCGTTTCACCGCGCCCTCCACCCGGAAGGCCCACGTCTGGCCGGCTCGCCACGATGCCTCCAACCTCACCGGCCTCAACTACCCGCCGATGGGCCAGCGGTTCCGACTCAAGGCGGACTTCGACATCTCCGGGTTCTCGCCCGAGGTGCAGGTCGTGCTGCGGGCCCTCAAGGAGTACGGCATGGTCCTGGCCGACAACGGAGCGTCGTGGTTCCTCAGTGGGGAGCCCGATTCACGCTGGAACAACGACGACCTCCATCAGCTCGGCAACATCCCAGGCTCGGCTTTCGAGGCGGTGGACGTGTCGTCGCTGATGGTCGACCCCGATTCGGGCGCGGCGAGCCACTGACCGGGAGGGGGTCGAGCCGGCGGCGCCTACTCAGCGGTGCAGCTCGGGGACCCGGGTGAGGGCGGCGTCGCCGCCGCCGATGATGGCGGCGTGCCGCCCGGCGTAGCTGATGAAGGGGGTGTCGGTCGAGGTGATGTCCCGGTAGCGGGCCACGGTGACGTCTCCGAAGAGATCCCATGCCCGGGCGATCTTGCCGCCGACGGCGACCCGATCGGGGGCGAAGTCGCCGAGCAGCAGGCCGAATCCCTCACCCAGGACCTCGCCGAACTCACGGAACGTCTTCACGGCGGCCTCGTCTCCGTCCCGGGCCCGCAGCGCGATCTCCCGGACACTCGCCTCCCGCCCCCTGTCGATCTCGCGGTAGCGGCGGGTGATGGCGGCGGCCGAGACGTAGTCCTCGAAGATGCCGGACCGGAAGGGGGCCAGCCAGATCTCGCCGTCGGGGGGCACCCCGGGGGCGTCGGTGGTGAGCTTGCCGTCGACCAGGAAGGCGGACCCGATGCCGGTGCCCAACGTGACCCCGACCGCGGTCCCCGGCGTCTCCCGATCGAGCACTCCGACCCCGATGCCGAAAGCGTCGGCGTCGTTGAGGAAGACGATGTCGACCTGGAGGCGGGACTCGAGGGGGGAGCGCAGGTCGACCGAGTGGATGCCGGTCAGCTTGTGGGACATCTTCGAGACGCCGGCTCCGTAGTCGAAGAGACCGGGGATGCAGACGGCGGCGCCGGTGATTCTGAGACCGGCGCTGCGGCCACTCGCCTTGGCATCGCTGAGGAGGTCACCCATGGAGGCGATGATGCGATCCGCTCCGGCCTCGCCCTCGGCTCGTGTCTCGACCGGTTCCCTCACGATGGCGTGGTGGGCGTCGATGACCCCGGCTTTGAGGAAGGTGCCGCCGACATCGAGGACGGCAACCCCGGTGGGGGTCGCGGTTTGGCTGTGCGTCATGGTGGGGGGGGCGAATCTCTCGGTTCGGGGGGCGCCTAGAGGAATCGAATTGCGATCCCCACTTCGCTGTTAACGTCACCAGGTATCGTTAGCAGAAGTGGTTTGGTGCCGGTCTGGAGGATTTCTTCGGACGGGCGGATGGAAGTCTCTTCCCAGTGGTATGGTGCGCGTCCCGACCATGGGGTACGCCCCGGCCTCTCGGGTGCGCCCGTAGGAATCGGTCGAGAGCTGGCAGATGACACGTTCGGGAAGGGGCATGGGATGACGGCGCGAGGTCCGACGATGCGGGACGTCGCGGCGGAAGCCGGCGTCAGCGTGATGACGGTGTCCCGTGTCCTGGGCAAGAAGCGCGGCGTGAGTGCACAAACCGCCGAGGTGGTGTGGGAGGCCGTGCGCAAGCTCGGTTATCGGCGGAACGAGCTGGCGCGCAGCCTGCGGCCCGGGCAACCCTCGGCATCGATCGGTCTCGCCATCGGGGACGTGTCGAACCCGTTCTACGGCGTCATCGCCAAGGCGGTGGACCAGGTGGCGAGGGCGGCCGGCTACTTCATCATCATGGTGAACACCGACGAGGACCGGGTCCGGGAACGCGAGGTCATCGAGGGCTTGCTTGCCCGCCGCGTTGACGGCCTGTTGCTCGTGTCGGCCGACGACGACCACTCGTACCTCGCCCCCGACGTCGCCGCCGGCACCGGCATCGTGTTCGTGGACCGTCCTCCCCGCGGCCTGGAGGCCGATTCGGTGACGATCGACAACCGGGGTGGGGCACGGCAGGCAGTCGCCGGTCTGGTCGCCCGCGGCCACCGCCGCATCTCGTTCATCGGCGACCACGACTACCTCGCCACCGCCCGCGAACGCCGGGCCGGCTACGAGCAGGCGATGATCGAAGCGGACCTCGCCGACGGCCTCGACGTGCACATGGGAACCCACGACGTCGACACGGCCGAAGCCACCGCCGCCTGGTTGCTCGCCGGGACGACCTCGCCCACCGCGGTGTTCGCCGGCAACAACCTCATCGCGCTCGGGGTGGCCCGGGCCGTGACCCGAGCCGCCGCCGTCGTCGACATCGTCGGCTTCGACGACCTGCCCAACCGGGCCGAGCTGCCGATAGGCCTCGTCAGCTACGACGTGTCGGCATTGGGGACCCAGGCCATGGAGCTGTTGCTGGAGCGTCTCGATCGCCCGACCCGCCCTGTCCGTCACATCAGCATCCCGACCCGGGTCGTGGCTCCCCGCGCCCGCGCCTGGTCGCCGCGATGACGGAGTGCCGTCTCCCTTTCACCCTGGAGCCCATCGTCAAGGAGCGGGTGTGGGGCGGGGTGCGGCTCGCCGGCTACGGCAAGCACCTCCCCCCCGGGGCGAGCATCGGCGAGAGCTGGGAGGTGGTCGATCTCCCGGACGACCGGTCGGTGGTCGCCGCCGGCCCTCTCGCCGGCCGCGTGTTCGGTGATCTCGTCACGGCGTGCGGCGACGAGTTGCTCGGGGCGGCCCTGCCGTCGCCTACCGGCGGCTTCCCGCTGCTCGTCAAGCTGCTTGACGCCCGCGAGCACCTCTCGGTGCAGGTCCATCCCAACGAGGCCTACGCCGCGGCGCATCCCCCGGCGGTGAGCAAGACCGAGTCGTGGTACGTGCTCGAGGCCGATCCCGGCAGCTACCTCTTCAACGGCGTGCGGCCCGGTGTTACCCACGAGGACCTGGCGGCGGCCGCCAACCGCGGCTCCATCATCGAACTACTCGACTGCAAGCCGGCCATTCCGGGGGATGTCCACCACGTGGCGGCCGGCACGGTGCATGCCCTCGGCGCCGGGGTGATGGTGGCCGAGATCCAGACGCCGAGCGACACCACCTACCGGCTCTACGACTGGGGAGCCGAATACGGCCGCCCCCCGCGCGAGATCCACATCGAGGACGGGCTGGCCTCCGTGGTGCTCGAGGCTCCACCGCAGCCGATCTCCGCCCCGTCGGGTCCGGGCGGGAGCCGCCTGCTCATCGACACCGACTTCTACCGGATCACCGAGCATCGGCCGGCCGGGAGCCCGGTCGACTTCGCCGGGGACGGCCCGGCGGCGTGCCGCATCGTGCTCGTCGCCTCCGGATCGGTGGTGATGCAGTCGACGGTGGGGGACTTCGACGACCTCACCGTGACGAAGGGCACCACCGTGGTGATCCCGGCGGCGATCGTCGATACGGTGACCGTCGACAGCGCCGCCGCCACCTTCCTCGAGATCCTGCCCGCGGTTGGCAGCTAGCGAGCCGTCGCCGGAGCGAGGCCTCCACCGCCGCGCCACCGGTCTCGCCGCGCCGCGGGTCGCCTCCTAAGCTCGGGTCATGGCCACCTACCGTCCTCCCCTCCAGGACATGCGCTTTGTCCTCGAGCACCTCGCCGGCATCGGCGAGCTCTCCACGCTCCCCGATCTTGTTGCCGCCGAGCCCGATCTGGTCTTCGCCGTGCTCGAAGAGGCGGGGCGCCTCACGAGCGAGGTGATCGCCCCCACCAACCGGATCGGGGACGAGCAGGGAACGACCCGGCAGGCCGACGGCACCGTGGTGGTGCCCGACGAGCTGGTCGCCGCCTACCGGAAGTACGCCGCGGGCGGCTGGATCGCCGTCAAGGGACCACCGGAGTACGGCGGGCACGGCTTCCCCGGCGTGGTGAGCACCGCGGTCCAGGAGATGCTCACCTCGTCCAACCTGTCGCTCTCGCTCTGCCCGATGCTCACCGCCAGCGCGGTCGAGGCGCTGCTTCAGCACGCCACCGACGAGCAGAAGGAGCAGTACCTCGGCAAACTGCTCTCCGGGGAGTGGGCGGCGACGATGGCGTTGACGGAACCGGAGGCCGGATCCGACGTGGGCGCTCTACGGGCCGTCGCCGAGCCCCAACCCGATGGCACCTGGCTGGTGCGGGGCACCAAGATCTTCATCACCTGGGGTGACCACGAGATGACCGACAACATCGTCCATCTCGTGCTCGCCCGCACCCCGGGCGCCCCCGCCGGGACCCGGGGCATCTCCCTCTTCGTCGTCCCCAAGTTCCTCGTCGCCGCCGACGGCACGCCGGGGGAACGCAACGACGTGCAGTGCCTGTCGGTCGAGCACAAACTCGGGATTCATGCCGCGCCCACCTGCGTCATGGCCTTCGGCGAGGAGCGGGGCGCCGTCGCCGAGCTGGTGGGCGAGGTCAACGGGGGCATGCACGCCATGTTCACGATGATGAACGACGCCCGCCTCCACGTCGGGCTGGAAGGCCTCGGCGTCTCCGAGCGCGCCTACCAACAGGCGCTCGACTACGCCGAGCAACGGCGCCAGGGCCGGGCGGTGGGTGCCGCGGCGAACGAGTCGTCGCTCATCATCGAGCACCCCGACGTGCGCCGCATGCTGCTGACCATGAAGGCCAACATCGAGGCGCTGCGGGCCGTCACCTACGTCGCCGCCGCCGCTCTCGACGTCGCCGACCACCATCCCGACCCGGCCCGGCGGGAGGCCGCCGCTGCCCGGGGCGGCCTCCTCACCCCGGTCGTGAAGGGGTGGGGAACCGACCTCGGGGTGGAGCTGACCTCGATCGGGATCCAGGTGAACGGGGGGATGGGCTACGTGGAGGAGACGGGAGCCGCCCAGCTGTTCCGGGACGCCCGGATCGGACCCATCTACGAGGGGACCAACGGCATCCAGGCGATCGACCTCGTGCTCCGCAAGCTGCCCCACGACGACGGGGCCGCGGTCCGCTCGTTCCTGGAGGAGATTGCTGCCCTCGACGCCGAGCTGGGAGAGGCGGGGGCCGACCTGAAGACGATACGCACCGAGGTCGGGGCCGGCCTCATCGCGCTCCGCGACACCACGGAGTGGCTGCTTGGACGGACCGATCCCAACGACGCCTTGGCCGGGGCGTCGCCCTACCTTCGCCTCTTCGGGGTCGTCGCCGGCGGCGCCCTGCTCGCCAAGGAGGCGCTGGTCGCCCACCGCCTCACCACCACCACCCCCGACGAATGGCTCGACGCCAAGGTGGCGACCGCCCGCTTCTACGCCGAGCAGATCCTGCCGCAGGCGATCGGTCTCGCCCCGGCGGTGGTGCGCGGCGCCGATGCACTGCTCCCGGGAGGCTGGCGTTGAGCAGCGGTGCCGACGTCGTGCACCGGGGCGCCGCCTTCTTCGACCTCGACCGCACCGTCATCGGCGGGTCGTCGCTCTACGTGGCCGGCCTGGTCGCTTGGCGCAACGGCAAGCTCCCGACCCGGGAGCTGGTGCGAGACTTGCTCAGCGCCGTCGTGTTCCGCCTCTCGGGAGCGTCGGACGACAAGACCGAGCAGGTGCGGGACGCCACCCTGTCCCGCATCGTCGGGCATCGCCGCTCCGACCTGGACGCCCTCGCCGAGCAGGTGGTGCCGCGCCTCCTCGACGATGTGCGGCGGGAGGCTCAGAGGCTCATCGACCTCCATCACGAGAGCGGGCGCGACACCTACATCATCTCGGCGTCGCCGGTCGAGATCCTCGATCCGCTGGCGGCCGCCCTCGGCATGACCGGGGCGGTCGGCACCGTCGCCGAGATCATCGACGGCGTGTACACCGGGCGTCTGGCGGCCCCGTTCTGCTATGGGCCCGGCAAGGCGCAGGCGGTGGCCGAACTGTGCGCCGAGCGGGGGTACGACCTCCACCTCTGCTACGCCTACAGCGACTCGGCCGGTGACCTTCCCATGCTGGAGCTGGTAGGGCATCCGGTGGCGGTGAACCCCGACGCCATCCTGGCGCGGGTGGCGGCCTCCCGCGGCTGGCCGGTGGTCGAGTTCAGCCAGACCCGGAAGAAGCTGATCCGCCTCACCACCGCCTCCACCGGGGCCGCCGGGCTCACCCTCGCCGCCTACCTGCTGGGGCGGCGCCACGGCAGGATCAGGGCCACTTCGTGAAGCGGCTCCTTTCCTGGCTGCTCGGCGGCCTGGCCGTGGCGGCCGCGGTCGGGGCGCTCTTCGGCAAGCCACGTCACGCCGGGACGGGATCCGGGTCCCCGTCGCGCCGGACGCCCAGCCGCCAGGAGCGACTGGCGCCGGTCCGGGCCGTCGTCGCCGGCACCACCGGGCGGATCCGGGAGCACCACCTCACGATGCTGGCCGGAAGCCTGTCGTACTACGCGTTCCTCGCCGTGTTCCCTGCCGCCATCGCCGCGGTGTCGATCTACGGGATCGTGCTGAATCCCGCGCAGCTCAACGCCCACCTCGACAGCATCACCTCGGTGCTGCCCGGCGAGATCGCCTCCATCGTCAACGACCAGCTCAACGCCATCGTGTTGACCTCGCGGACCGGGCTGGGCGTGGCATCCGTTCTCGGCATCCTCGGGGCACTGTGGTCGGCGTCGGCCGGGATCAAGTCGCTGATGGTGGGCATCGACATCGCCTACGACACCGAGGAGGACCGGTCGTTCCTGGTGTTGCGCGGGATTGCCCTGCTGCTGACCGTCGGGACCACGGCCTTCGTGGTGGCGAGCGTCGCCGTGGTGACGTTCCTGCCCAATCTGGCCGAACACCTCGGGGCCGGCAGCGAGGTGCGCCGCCTCATCGAGCTGGGACGCTGGCCCGCCATCTTCCTAGTCGTCGTCGCCGGGCTCGGCCTGCTCTACAAGATCGCCCCCAATCGACCGGCGCGGCGGTCGCCCTGGTTCTCGATGGGGGCGCTGGTGGCCGCGGTGCTGTGGGTCGTGGTGACGTTCGGATTCTCCTACTACGTCGGCCGGGTGACCGACTTCAACGCCACCTACGGAGCGCTCGGCGCCGCCATCGTGCTGCTGCTGTGGTTCTTCCTCTCCGGGCTCGTCGTGCTGGTGGGGGCCGAGCTGAACGCCGAGCTGGAATCGCGGAGATGACCCGAAACCGCCAGTGAATGTCAGCTTGCAGCGCCCGGGGCACTATCTTGAACGCGGCGGTTCTCCCGCATCGGGCCGCCACGTCGCCTCATCCTGATTGAGGAGCAACCGCTTGACCGCCGCGTCGACCGAAGCCACCACTATCGTCACCACCACGTTCGCCGAACTCGGAGTCGCCGACGACCTCCGCGAAGAGCTCACCCGCCAGGGTATCGAGCGCCCCTTCGCCATCCAGCAGCTCGCCATCCCCGACGCCCTCGCCGGACGCGACGTGTGCGGCAAGGCCCAGACCGGATCGGGCAAGACGCTGGCGTTCGGCCTCCCCATGGTGCAACGCCTGGGCCGGGCCGAACCGAAGCGGCCCCGTGCCCTGGTGCTGGTCCCGACCCGGGAGCTGGCGGTCCAGGTGTCGGAGGTGATTCGTCCACTGGCGGCCCTGCGGGGCTTCCGGCTGGTGTCCGTCTACGGGGGATCGCCGATGAAACGGCAGATCGGCGCCCTCGCCGACGGCTCCGAGATCGTCGTCGCCACCCCGGGCCGGCTCATCGATCTGATGGAGCGCGGCAAGGTCCGGCTCGACGCCATCGAGACGGTCACCATCGACGAAGCCGACCAGATGGCGGACATGGGGTTCCTTCCCCAGGTGCGGCGCATCATGCGAGAAGTGCCGGGCACCCGCCAGACGTCGCTGTTCTCGGCGACCCTCGACGGGCAGATCGGCACCCTGGTCGAGAGCTACATGGAGCACCCGGCCCGCCACGAGGTGATGACGGCCACTGAGACGGTCGACACCATGGAGCACCGGTTCCTCAAGGTGCACCACATGGACAAGGTGCGAGTGGCGGCGGCGATCGCCCGCAGCGCCGGCCGAACCCTGATGTTCGTGCGGACCAAGGCCGCCTGTGATCGGGTTGCCCGGGCTCTGCAGGACGAGGGAGTGGAAGCCTGGGCGTTGCACGGCGACCTCCAGCAGAGCCGCCGCGAGAAGTCACTGAGTGCCTTCGCCGGCGGCAAGGCGCCGGTGCTGGTCGCCACCAACGTCGCCGCCCGCGGTCTCGACATCGACAACGTCGACATCGTGCTCCACTACGACCCACCCGACGACCCGAAGACTTACGTGCACCGATCCGGGAGGACGGCGCGCGCCGGCGAGTCGGGCCTGGTGGTCACCCTGGTGGAATGGGACCAGGTCAACGAGGTCATCCGGATCCAGCGCCAGGCAGGGCTCAACATCCCGATCATCAAGATGTTCTCGAACGACGAGCGACTCGCCGATCTGACCTCCTGGGAGCCGGATCCCGAGCTGGTGCCGCGCAAGGCGAACTCACGGCCCCGTCTCGGCGGGCCTCGCCGCCGCCGGCGCCTCTAGGCGCCCTTCCTCTCCTGCCACCCCTTCGAGGCCACCGGCGGAGTTCACGCATTGGTCAGGGCCTCGCAAGGTCGGTGCCGCAGCATGGGCAGGTACCCGATCAAGGAGAGCACCCTCATGTCCCGATCCATGCGCCTCGGTCTCCTGGCGGCCGTGCTCGTACTGGTGGCGGCAGCCTGCGGCAGCGGTGACGACACCACTCAGGCGACGACCACCACCACGACGACCACCACCACGACGACCACGGCCGATGACCAGATGGCCGACGATCAGATGGCCGACGATCAGATGGCCGACGACGGGATGATGGACGCCACCACCTTCACCGTCACCGTCGAGAACGTCGCCGCCGGAGACGAAGGCCCGGGGTGTTCGTGATCGCCCACGAGGGGATGCCGATCTACGCCGAAGGCGCCGCCGATCGCGGGCAGGGCCTCGAGCCGCTCACCGAGGCCGGGGATCCCAGCGAACTCGCCGCCTCCCTCGAAGCCGACGACATGGGGTACCGAGTCGGGATCTTCGACACCCCCGACGGGGCCGCCGCGGCCGGAACCGCCGCGCCCGGCGACTCCTACAGCTTCACCTTCGAGGCCGGGCACGGGGACTCCTTGTCGTTCGCCACGATGCTCGTGCAGTCCGACGACCGGTTCTTCGGTCCGGACGACGGCGGGATCTCCCTCTTCGACGGGGACATCCCGATCACGGGCGACGTCAGCGACCTGGTGCACCTGTGGGACGCCGGAACCGAGGACGGTGACGTCGTGACTCAGGTCGGTGACGGGGCCGGAGTCGTCGTCACCATCATGGCGGGCTGATCCAACCCGCCTTCAGCCGCGGGCCCGTGTTCAGGGCCAGAATGTTCCGGTTGGTGCCGGGTCCTCCTAGAGTCCGGCCCCAGGCACCCACGAAAGGTGAAGTCATGGCCGGCCCCTACTCCGCACCTCCCGAGATGACCATCGATCTCGCCAAGTCCTACGCGGCGACCCTCCATACCAACCACGGCGACATCGAGATCTCCTTCGATGCCGCCCGCTCGCCGCTCACGGTCAACAACTGGCTGTTCCTGGCCGGAGAGGGCTTCTTCGACGGGGTCGTGTTCCACCGGGTCGTGCCCGGGTTCGTGGTCCAGGGCGGGGATCCGACCGGCACCGGCACCGGTGGTCCCGGCTATCGCTTCCGGGATGAGCTGGAGGGGGACGGGTCCTACACCCGCGGCACGGTGGCGATGGCCAACGCCGGTACCCACACCAACGGCAGCCAGTTCTTCATCTGCCTCGAGGACGTGGGGCTCCCGCACGCCTACACGATCTTCGGCAAGGTGAGCGACGGCATGGAGGCAGTCGACGCCATCGCCGCCGCCCCTCGGCGCGGCGAGAGGCCGGTGGAGGACTGTGTCATCGAACGGGTGACGATTTCGGAGTCGTGACGGGGACGGGAGTGCCGGCTAGCTGGCGCGACGCTCCCGGTCACGGAGACGGCGGCGCAGGCGACGCCGATCGCCGGCGCTCATGCCACCCCAGACGCCTTCGGACTGGTTGGTGGCGAGTGCGTACTGGAGGCACTCCTCGCGCACCGGGCAGACGGCACAGATCGCCTTGGCGGTCTCGGCGAGAGACTCCTCCTCCCCGGGCGGGAAGAACAGGCTCGCATCGGCTCCCGAACAGGCGGCTTCGGTGCGCCACCCCTCGTCGGGTTCCCACAGCAGATCATTCAATGCCATCACGGTCTCGTACGCTCCCCTTCGGGCGATCCGAACCACAACCGGTGCTGCGCGCGTTCTATTCCCTCGCAGACACAGGGAAGGCAACGGATAGTGCACCCCTTCGCGGGCCAGGTCAAGAGGTTTCTCGCTTCACCAACGGCGCCGCCCCACGGGGCGAATGGTCGGGAATGCGACAGATCGGGGCGGCGGGCCCCGCGTTCGCGGCCCGGATCAGAGGTACTGGCCCGCCGGGAATCCGCGTTCCGGCGTCGACTCGAGGGCCCGGCGGCGCCGCATCTCCTCGAGCTGGGCCGCCATCACCGCCTGCTGGGTGAACAGTGACGCCTGGATCCCGTGGAACAGGCCTTCGAGCCATCCCACCAGCTGCGCCTGGACGATCCGCAGCTCCGATTCCGAGGTGGTCTCCCGTTGCAGAGGGTGGAAGATCGAGGCCAGCTCGTCCTTGAGGTCGTCGCTCAACGAGTCACGCAGCTGTTCGAGCGAGCTGGCGTAGATATCGAGCAGGCGGGCGCGTCCGGCCTCGTCGAGCGGGGCTCCCCGCACCTCCTCCAACATCGCCCGGGTCATCGAGGCGATCCGGATCAACTTCGACGGCTCGGTGATGTACGTGCCTTCCTCACCGTCGACTTCCTGGCCCTCGACTTCGTCTTCGACGACCTGGGGGTGGAGCGGTTCGTCCTCATGGGGTGGGTGTTCAGTGCTCATGCACCGAGGATACGACGGTTCGAGGCGGTGAGGGGCGCTCCAACCTCGGCGTGGCGACGGACCGACGGTGAACCAGGGCCGGAGCGGGTGGCATCGGAGGGGCGGAGGACCAGCCGGCCGTTTCAGGTGGTGGTGAAGTCGATGGTGTGCCAGCCGGTGGCGCCGTTCGGCGCCGGCGACGTCTCCTCGGAGGTCTGGGTCATGCCGTCGCCGTCGGTGGCGCGAACCTTGGCCTCGTGGTCACCGGGAGCGAGGCTCTGGTCCACCTTCCACTGCACCCATGCCTTGTCGGACAGCGGGGTGGTCAGATCGGCTTCGATCCAGTCCCCGCCGTCGAGCTGGACCTCGACCCGTTCGATGCCGCGGGTCGGCGCCCAGGCCACCCCGGCGAGGACGAGCGGGGCGCCGGGGAGTGACTGGCCGCGGCGAGGCCGATCGATGCGTGACTGGGTCTTGATCGGTCCCTCCTTCGACCAGCCGCGGGGAATCCAGTAGCCGTCGAAGCCGTCCCAGGTGGTCAACTCGATCTCCTCGATCCACTTGGTGGCGGAGACGTACCCGTAGAGGCCGGGGACGATGAGCCGGGCCGGGTAGCCGTGATTGGGCGGCAGCGGCTCGCCGTTCATGCCGAGCGCCAGCAGCGGCTCGCGCCCGTCGTAGGCGAGCGGGGTGGGGAAGCCGGAGGTCCAGCCGTCCACCGACCGGCCCACGATCTGGCCGGCGCCCTCCTGGACCCCGGCACGGTCGAGGATGTCGACGAGGCGCACCCCGGTCCACTTGGCGTTGCCGACGAGGTGGCCGCCGACATCGTTGGAGACACAGGAGATGGTGACGTAGTCCTCGACGATCGGCATCGCCATCACGTCGTCGAGGGACAGCGCCAGCTCGTTGTCGACCATGCCGGTCACCTTGAGCCGCCACGTCTCGGGATCGGGACGGGGGACGACGAGGGCGGTGTCGATCCGGTAGAAGTCGCTGTTGGGGACCACGACCGGCGTCAGCTCGTCGACGGCGAATGACGCGTTCGGGCCCGGCGGCGGCAGGGTCATCGGCGGCGTGGGGAGGACGGCGCCCTGCCGGACCCGCTCGGAGCGGTTGATGATGAGGCGCCGACCGGCGACGCCGGTGAGGAGGGCGGCCATGCCCACCCCGGCGACGCTGCCGATGAAGATACGCCGGCTGGAATTGCCCGGAACGCCGTCGGTGGGGGTCTCCACTTCCCGGTAGAGCAGCGCCCGCAGCACGAGCAAGCCGGCGCCGGAGGCGACGGCGATGGCGATGACGGTGGGGATCGGCGAGAAGGTCGTCTCGGTGGAGGTGGCGACGATCCCGACGACCCCGAAGACGCCGAAGGCGGCCGGGGCAACCCAGCGCCACCTCAGGGAGAGGATCCCGACCAGGGCGCCGATGAGGATGGCGACGAAGGTGGTGCCGAGGGCGAGCGCTCCCTTGTCGGCGGTGCCGAACGTGCTGATCGCGAACTCCTTGACGGAGCGCGGCGCCCAATCGATGAGGAACCCACCAACGGCGGCGACCGAGGAAGGCACACGATCGGTGAACCCGGCCGCGAGCTCGGTGAGGCCCAGAGCGAGTCCGGCCGAGACCGCTCCGGCGAAGGCGGCGGCACGGCGGCTGATCGTGGCTGACTGGTTCACCTGCCCAGGTCTAGCAGGGACCCTGGCGCATTGGGGACGATCGGGGCTTACGATTCAGTGAACTCTCCCGCCCCGTCACGCCCGACGGCTGTGCCGCGCCCAGGTGAGGAAGCGCTCGGCAGGCCAGGTGTTGGCCACCGCCGCCTTGTCCACCCAGCCGCGACGGGCAACGGCGACTCCCCACCGCATGTTGCCGAGTTCGGTGGTGTGGTGGGCGTCGGTGGAGACGAGGAACCGGATCCCCTCGACCCCGGTGGCGCGTCGCAGCAGGTCGGCCGGCACGTCGAGCCGGTCGAGATGGCAGTTGACCTCGAGGGCGGTGCCGGTGTCGGCGGCGGCGGCGAAGATCGCGGCCGAGTCGAGCTCGATGCCGGGCCGGTGGCCGATGCGGCGGCCCGTGAGGTGCCCGATGACGTTGACGGCCGGATGGGCCATCGCCCGGACCACCCGTTCGGTTTGGCTCGCCTGCGGCAGGTCGAAATGGGAATGGACGCTGGCGACGCACCAGTCGAAGTCGAGCAGGAAGTCCGTGTCGTAGTCGAGCGACCCGTCGGGGCCGATGTTGAGCTCGGCGCCGTGCAGGATGTGCAGATCCGGGTACTGCTCGCGGAGGCGGGCGATGGCGCTCCGCTCCTTCCGTACCTCGTCTCGCGACAGGCCGTTGATGATGAGGTCCTCGCCGTGCTCGGTGATGGCGATGTAGGCGAGGCCGCGGCCGGCGGCCGCCGCCACCATGTCGTCCAGCGAGCTGCGCCCGTCCCCGGACCAGGTGGAGTGGACGTGGAGGTCGCCGCGGATGTCGGCCTCGGTGACGAGGCGGGGGAGCGATCCCGCCGCGGCGGCGGCCACCTCGCCGTGGCCCTCCCTCAGCTCGGGGGCGATGAAGCGCAACCCCAGTGCACGGTAGATCACCTTCTCGGTCCGGGAGGCGACGACCCGGTCGCCGTCCGGGTCGGCGAGGGCGTACTCGTTGAGGAGGAGGCCGCGAACGATCGCCCGCTGCCGGAGCTCGATGTTGTGCTCCTTGGAACCGGTGAAGTAGAGGAGGGCGGCGCCGAGCTGGGAGGGGGCGACGACCCTCAGGTCCACCTGGATGTCGCCGGCGGTGAGGATCGAGGTCTTGGTGTCGCCGTGGAGCAGCACCTGGCGCACCTGGGGCAGGGCGACAAAGGCGTCCATCACGGCCCTGGGGCGGGTGGAGGCCGCCACGATGTCGACATCGCCGATCGTCTCCCGGAATCGGCGCAGGCTGCCGCAGTACTCCGCGTGGCTCACCTCGGGGACCCGGTCGAGTGCCGCCACCAGCTCGAGGGCGATCGGCAGGGCGTCGGCGATCGGGATCCGGCGGTCCTTGCCGTGGAGCCCGAGCCGCTCCACGGCGCGGCCGATCTTCTCCTCGGAGCGGGCGCCCATCCCCGGGAGGTCCCGCAGGGCGTGGGCGGCGATCGCCCGCTCGAGGTCCACGATCGACTCCACCCCGAGCCGGTCTCGCAGCATCCGCACCGACTTCGGTCCGAGGCCCGGGATCCGGGTCAGCTCCACCAGGGAGGCCGGGTAGGTGTGGCGCAACTCCTCGAGGCGGCCGATCGATCCGGTGTCGAGGTACTCCCGGATCCGGGCCACCGTGCCCTTACCGAGGCCCTCGACCGCCTGCAGCTCGGCGTCGGTCATGGTGGCGATGTCGCGGTCGAGGCTCTCCACCGCCTGCACCGCCTTCTGGTAGGCGCGCACCCGGAACGCCTGCGAGCTCCCCTCGTCGAGGACCAGCAGCTCGGCCAGCTCCCCCAACAGCCGCGCCACCTCCCGGTTGCGATCCATCAGTAGTTGATCATCGTGAACACCACGAAGACGGCGATCAGGACGGCGCCCTCGGCACGGACGATGCGCTCGCCGCTGTAGGCGAAGGTGGCGGCGATGAGCGCCACGACCACCATTGCCACCAGGGCGGGCACCGAGAGGTCCTGGAGGACGCCGGGCCCCACCACCCCGGCGACGCCGGCCACCGCCAGGGAGTTGAACAGGTTCGAGCCGAGTACGTTGCCGACGATGAGGTCCGACTGGTGACGGCGGACCGCCGCCAGGGTCGTCGCCAGTTCCGGCAGGCTGGTTCCCACCCCGAGGAGCAGGCCGAGGAACGCCGGCGCCAATCCGAAGCGCTTCCCGAGGTCGAGCGATCCGCCCAGCAGTAGGTCGGCGGCGAAGACGGTCACGGCGAGCGACGCCGCCCCGATGAGGGCTTCGGCCCACCCCACGACTTCGCCTTCCTCCTCTTCGATGGGAAGCGCCGCGTCGCGGGCTTCTGGCTCGTTGGACCAGCGCACCAGGAGCCCGAGCGCGATGACGAGTCCGGCGAGGAGGGCCACTCCCTCGAGGCGGCCGATCTGGCCGTCGCCGAGCACGGCGGCGAGCACCGCCAGGGTGACCAGCATCAGGATCCATTCCCGCCGCAGGGTGCGGGTCCTCGTCACTACCTGGCCGAAGAGGGCCGCGGTTCCCAGCACCATGGTGACGTTGGCGACGTTGGATCCGACGACGTTGCCCATCGCCACGTCGATCTCGCCTGCTCCTGCCGCCAACGTGGACACCAGCATCTCCGGGATCGATGTTCCCAGGCCGACCACGAGCGCCCCGATCAGGACTGCGGACACGCCGAGGGCCCGGGAGATGCGCACTGCGGAGAGCACGAGCCGGTCGGCGGCGCCCATGAGCAGCACCAGCCCGACGAGGACGGAGACGATCGAGGGAACCAGCAGGGCACTCCGGATTCTGAGCCTGAGCGGCGATGGTAGCGACGGGGTGGTGCCTCGGCGGCCGGTCCCGGCCCGGACGGGGGCGATTGGCGGGGATCGGTGGGATCGCGAGTAGCGTGACGGGCTGCACGGGTGAGGAGTTGGGCGTGGACGCGGAACCGGAGAGGCTGCACAAGACGTGGATCCACTCGGACCGGGGGATCCCGCGTGCTTTCATCCGGCCCGTGATGCGATTCACCCGCATCGAGGCAGCCTCCGGGATGGTGCTGCTGGCTGCGGCGGTGGTGGCGTTGCTGTGGGCCAACGCCCCTTTCGGGGAGACCTACCGTGAGTTCTGGGAGTCCCACCTCACCATCGACATCGGGGCGTTCCATTTCGCCGAGAGCCTGAAGGACGTCGTCAACGACGCCCTCATGGTGATCTTCTTCTTCGTGGTGGGCCTCGAGATCAAGCGGGAGCTGGTGGTGGGCGAGCTGCGAGATCCCAAGAAGGCGGCGTTGCCGGCCATCGCCGCCCTCGGGGGGATGATCGTGCCGGCCCTCATCTACACCGCATTTGTGCTCAACACCGGCGGGGAAGCCTCCCAGGGTTGGGCGATCCCGATGGCCACCGACATCGCCTTCTCGGTCGGGGTGATCTCCCTGCTCGGCACCCGGGTCTCGGTCGGAGCCAAGCTCTTCCTGCTGGCACTGGCGATCGCCGACGACGTCGGCGCCATCACCGTCATCGCCATCTTCTACACCTCCGACCTGGCGTTGGGTTGGCTGGCGGCGGGCATCGCCGGGCTGGGGCTCATCCTGGTGGCGCAGCGGGTCAACATCCGATCGATCCCGTTCTACGTGGTGGCCGGGGTGGTGGTGTGGTTCTTCGTCTTCGAGTCGGGGGTACACGCCACCCTCGCCGGGGTGGCGCTCGGCCTGATGACACCGGTGCGCCCGCTCTACTCGGACGACGATTTCTACCGGCGCTCCCGGATGGTGCTCGACCGTTACCAGATGGATGCCGCCTCGCCGGAGCGACGGGAGCGTCTCGACCACGACGCGCTGGAACTGTCGGCGGTGGCGCGGGAATCGGTGGCCCCGCTCGACCGCCTCGAGCACGTGCTGCTGCCGTGGTCGTCGTTCGTGGTGGTGCCGGTGTTCGCTCTCGCCAACGCCGGGGTCCGGTTCGTCGATTTCGAATCCGGCATCACCGAGGCGATCACCTCGACGATCTCACTCGGCGTCGGCTTCGGCCTGCTGGTCGGCAAGGTGGTCGGCATCACCCTGGCAACCTGGCTGGCGGTGAAGTTCGGGGTGGGCAAGCTGCCGAAGCGCACCGGGTGGAACCAGATCGTCGGTCTCGGCTTCCTGGCGGGCATCGGCTTTACGGTCTCGCTGTTCGTGACCGAGCTGGCCTTCGACACGGTCGCCCTGGCCGACGCCGCCAAGGTCGGCATCTTCATGGGATCGACCCTGTCCGGGATCATCGGCTACACGTTGCTGCGCAGGATGGGGAGAACACCGCAGGAGCAGCTCGAAGCGTCCCGGGACGCGATGGGCCTCGATGATTTTGACGAATACGCGGCCGGCGGCGACTGACGGGTGCCGGGACCGCGGTCAGGTCGCTGCGTCCTGATCCGGCCCGACCTCGAGCCCGGCCCGCGCCGTGGCGATCCGTTGCTCGGCGAGGCGGAGATACTTCGGGTCGACGTCGTACCCCACGAAGTGGCGACGGGTCTCGACCGCGGCCACCGCGGTGGAGCCGGCGCCGACGAAGGGATCGAGCACCAGGTCGCCCTCGAAGGTGTAGAGCTCGATGAGTCGGCGCGGCAGTTCCACCGGGAACGGGGCGGGATGCCCGACCCGTCGAGCCGACTCGGGGGCGATCTCCCACAGCGAGGTTGTGGCGGCGAGGAAGTCGTCTCGCGAGATCGAGTCGGCGCCGGGCCGGAGGCGGCGGTACGACTCCTTGCAGGCCACCACCACGTACTCGTGCACGTCCCGCAGGGTCGGGTTCTTCGCCGACTGCCACGATCCCCAGGCGCAGGACCCGCCGGCACCGCGGGCCTTCTGCCAGATGATCTCGCCCCGCAGCAGGAACCCGCATTCTGTGAGGAGCCGGGCGACGTGGTGGTTGAGGGGCAGGTACGGCTTGCGTCCCAGATTGGCGACGTTCACCGCGACTCGCCCTCCCGCTTCGAGGACCCGGTAGGTCTCCCGGAAGATCCGCCGCAGTAGGCCCAGGTATTCGTCGAGGCTCAGGTCGTCGTCGTAGTCCTTGCCGACGTTGTAGGGGGGCGAGGTGACCATGAGGGCCACCGACCCGTCGGGGATCTGCTCCATCGTCTCCGACGACTGGCAGTGGAGGGTGTCGAGCACGGCGGCCGGGGCGTCCTGAACCAACCCCGCCTTCTGCAGGGGCGGGGGCGGGTCGGTCATGCGCCGGGAGTAGTACGCGGTCGCGTCATGGCTCTCTCGCTTCCCGGCGCCAAAGCTGGCGGTGCTGGTGGCCACCTGGGTCCTCCTGGTGCGAAACCGTAGCACCCGCAGGTGAACGATCCGGGGAGGGTCACCGGAGAACGCCGCGATGATGTACCCCCCTCGGCGAGGGGGGACGAGGCGGGCGTGCCCTAGGTGCCGAGGGCGCGGTGGAGGAAGGCGGCCATCTGGCCTCGGGTGACCGGGTCCTCGGGACAGAACTCGTCGTTGGTCGGCGGGTTGCAGCCCAAGGTGATCCCGGCGGTCGCCAACTTGACGATGTCGGCTTCGAAGATCGAACCGTCGTCGTCGACGAAGTCGATCGCCGTGTTGACCGCGGTCAGGTTGAGGGCCCGTACCAGGAACGCCGCCATCTGACCCCGGGTCACGTCATCGGTCGGGCAGTACCGGTCGTTCAAGGGCGGGTTGCAGCCTCGGGTGATCCCGGCGTCGTAGAGCCAGGCGATATCCGAAGCGAACAGATGCGACACCGGAACGTCCACGAAGTCGGCGCCGCCGTCGTCGAGGACCGTCACCTGCACCGGAGCCGACAGGACCTCGTGGAGTACCGAATCGACGACCCGGGCTCGCAGGATCGCCACCGTGCCATCCGGCAGCGCGCTCGTGTTCCAGGCGTACCGGTAGGTCCCGGCGGACGAGTTCCAGGCGGCGTCGTGCCAGGTGGCGCCCCCGTCGGTGGAGACCGCCACGTCGAGGGTCCCGGCGGGGTCTTCGGTATCCGAGGCCGCCACCGTCACCTGCACGTTGCCCGACACCGAGCCCCCGGTGGGCGAGGTGATGCTCACCTGCGGGACCGCGTCGCTGTTGTTGACGCTGGTGGCGACCGATGGCGAAACCGTTTCGAGACCGTGGCTGTCGGTAGCCCGGGCCTGGAGGGACACCGGACCGTCGGGGAGGGCGGCGGTGTTCCACGAGTACCGGTAGGTGCCGGTCGCGGCGTTCCAGGCTGCATCCTGCCAGGCGCCACCGGCCACGGACACCTCCACGTGGAGCGTCCCGGTGGGGTCGGTGAGGTCGTCGGCGTCCACTTCGACCGTCACCGTGCTGCCGACGACGGCGCCGCTGCTCGGTGTGATGATGGCGACCGTGGGCCGGTTGGCGAGGCTCACCGCCACCGCCGACGAGGTCTCCTGGTGCCCGGCGCTGTCCCGGGAACGGGCGACGAGGCTGTGGGTGCCGTCGGAGGCGTTGACCGTGTTCCAGGCGTACCGGTAGGCGCCGGCGGACGAGTTCCAGGCGGCGTCGTGCCAGGTGGAACCGCCGTTGGTCGAGACCTCGACGTCGAGGGTGCCGGGGGCGTCCTCCAGATCGGAAGCGGCGACCTGGATCGTGACCCCGCCGGCGAGGGTGGCGCCGGGAGACGGCGAGGTGATGGCCACGGCCTGGGAGGTGGAACCGGCGAGGCGGGCGTCGAAGCTGACGTCGCTCGATCCGGCGCTCACCTGGTGCACCTCGACTGCCAGGACGTTGGTGCCCGACTGGATGAGTCCCGGCGAGAACTCGAACGAGTCGGTGGCGTTCTCGGCGCCGCCGTTGGCGGTGGTGGAGAAGAGGATCGTTCCGCTCGGCATGTTGACCCGGGTCAGCTCCTGCCCGTTGAGGTAGACGACGGCGCCGTCGTCACGCTTCAGGTCGAGCTCCAGGGTGTGCACCGTCGTGCCGGCCGGGATGGTGAACGCCTTGCGGAAGTAGTAGGTGACGGCGCCCTCGCCGTGGATGTTGGTCGCTTCGTCGCCGTCGCCGAATCCCAGCTCGGCCGGGCCCGAGCTCCAACCCGATTCGTTGAAGGAGACCTGGCGCCAGGCCGTGCCCTGGTTGGATCCGTTGGCGAGGTACTTCCAGGTCGATCCGTCCGGCACGAAGTCGGTGGTGGAGTAGGCGAAGGTGGTGGCCACCGCCGACGTCGACTGGCCGGAGAGGTTGCCATGGGGGTCGATCGCCTCCACCGTGTACGAGTGGGTGGAGGAGACCCCGAGCCCGGTGGCGAGGAAGCTGGTGTCGACGGTGGTGAAGACGGTGGCACCGTCCTGGCGGATCCGGTAGTAGGCATTGCCGGAATCGTCGCTCGACGGGTTCCACGAGAGAAAGATGCGGGTCGGGCTCGCCGGCTCGGCGCTGACACCGGTGGGCACGCTTGGCGCCGACGCATCGGTGTCACCCACCTGGCGGAATCGGAGGAAGCCGCGGAACTGCACGCCTCCACCGCTGGTGAGGTCACCGCCCACCCAGAGGCGGGAGCCGTCGAAATGGATCGCCCACACCCCCATCGTGCCTCCCAGGACCGGGTTGAACGAAGTGTCGACGTTGAGGTTGTCGAGCCGGGCGGCGCCGAGTCGCCGGAGCGGCCCAAAGGCGCCTTCTCCGAACTCGTTGAACCAGTGGCCCCCGAAGTAGACGCGGTCGCCGACGACCTGCACCGCTTGGACATCGCCGTCCACCCCGTAGGTGCGCTGGATATGCCCGTCGCTCGCCGCCAGGGCGAGGCCGCGGTTCGACCCGGAGTCCTGGCCGCCGACCCCGACGAAGACGTGATCCTCGGCCGAGTCGATCGCCATCACGATCCGGCTGGCACCAGAGTCGAAGGACGAGATGGGTGACCCCGTGTTGAGGTCTAGGGCAGCGAGGTATTCAGTGTTGGTCTGATTATCGACGTTGGTGAAGCCGCCGCCGGCGTAGATCCGGCCGCCCGCGTCGGGGATCTCGAGGTCCCAGACGCTGCCGTTGTTGGCCTGGGGGTCCCAGGAGCCGTCGAGAGCACCCGTGATCCCGTCGAGCCGGGCGAGTCCGTTATGGGTAGCTCCGTCGACTCTCCAAAAAGAACCTCCCACGTAGACTTCGCCGGTGGATGGATGGACGGCCAGGGCGCGCACCTCTCCGTTGGCGATGTCGACATCGAAGGTCGTCTTCGTGGCGCCGGTCAGCGGGTCGAGGGCGACGAGCCGGGGGCGGCTCTGGCCGTTGACCGAGGTGAACGACCCGCCGGCGTAGAGGGTGGAGCCGTCGGGGGAGGAGGCGAGGGCACGGACCCCGCCGTCGAGCGTCGGCTGGAATCCGGGAAGCGGCTGCCCGGTGGCGCGGTCGAAGGCAGCCAGGAACCCGGGGGCGTAGTCGGCCCCGCCGCGGGTCCACCGGATGGCGTCGAACCCGCCGCCGACGTAGACGACGTCTCCGATCTGTGCGAAGGCCCGCACCCACGGTTCGCCGGAGCCGGCGCCGTTGGTCATCCAGGTCGAATCGGCCTGCTCGCTGAACTCGTAGTGGGGGGTCTGGGCCGCGGCCGGGGCCGCCACGAGCAGTGCCGGCACCAGTGCCAAGACGGCGGCTGCGACACCCCAGCGACGTGCGCGCACCCTGTGTTGCTCCCTTCCCATCAGCCCCAGCTCCCCTCCGATTCGCACCGGCCACCAGATGGTGATGAACGGTAGCAACGGCTGCGAGCTACACAAGGCCGAAAACTTGGAGTGGGCTGCCCGGGCCGGCCGCGAGCCGGGACTCCACTCCGCTCACTGGACGGCGCGGTAGCTCCCCAGGATGCGGAGATGGGCCAGGGTGGCCGGCGGGGGATCGATGACCTGCTCGAGGCCGGCAGGGCCGGGGGGGTGGATCAGGTCGACGAAGAAACGGTACGTCCAGGCCTCGTCGCTGGGTCGTGACTCGATGCGGGTCAGGTTGGCGCCCCGCAACCCCAGTTCGGTGAGGGCGAGCGCCAGCGCACCGGGGGTGTGCCCGGTGGTGAAGACCGCGGTGGTCTTGTCATCGTCGGGCCCGATCTCCGCCTCGCCGCGGGTGAGCACCACGAACCTGGTCGTGTTGTGGGGGCGATCCATCACGTCGCGCCGCAGCACCTCGAGGCCGTGGGGCGGTCCCGCCTCCGGCGGCGCCAGAGCCGCCACGGTCGGGTCACCGTCTTCGGCCACCTCACGCACCGCCCCCGCCGTGTCACGCCGTGGCACCGGGTGGATTCCGAGGGCGAGCAGCGTCTCGGCGGCCTGCGCCAGCGCCTCCGGGTGCGATTTGACCGCGGTGATGCCGTCGAGGGTCGCCCCGGGGAGACCGAGCAGGGCGTGACGTACCTCGACGAGGTGCTCGGCGACGATCGAGATCGGGGCGTGATCCCCGTACCCGGGGAGCCGGTCGAGCACCGGGAGCACACTCCCCGTGGTCGAGTTCTCCACCGGGAGCACCAGCCGGTCCACGTCCCCGACTTCGAGCGCCGCGAAGGCCGCCACGAACGAGTGCAGCCCGACGTGCTCGTCGTCGGGGAACAACTCGACGGCGGCCCGATGGCTGTAGGAGTAGGGCTCGCCCTGGTAGCCGATGCGCATCCGCCGGACGATAGACGGCTCCCCGCCCCGATCCGCCATTCGCCGCCGGGCCGCCACCGAGCAGCGCCTGCGGTGGCCCCTGGGATTGACGACGTTCCCTAGACGCCTATGGTGATTCGACTTGGAGGTAGTTCCGGTGTCGGTTGGCCTCGTCGCAACCCAGTTCTTCACCTTCGGCAGCGCCGAGGATCCGTTCGTACTGGAGTGCGGCGCCACCCTCGACGAAGTCACGGTCGCCTACGAGACCTACGGGGAGCCGAACGAGGACCGCGACAACGCCATCCTGGTGTTCCACGCCCTCACCGGGAGCCAGCACGCCGCCGGGCGCAACCCGGCGGTCCCAGGCGTCGAGCATCGCTGGACCGAGGAATGCCAGCGAGGGTGGTGGGACCTGTTCGTGGGCCCGGGGAAGGCGATCGACACCGACCGCTTCTACGTCATCTGCGCCAACTACCTCGGGAGCTGCTACGGCTCGACCGGGCCGTCGTCGATCGAGCCCGCCACCGGGAAGCCCTACGGTTCGCGTTTCCCGCAGATGTGCTTCGCCGACATCGTCGACGTGCAGGTGCGGCTGCTGGAGCATCTCAGCATCGAGAAGCTCCACGCCGTGATCGGCGCCTCCACCGGGGGGGTGCTCGGCCTCTCGCTGGCGACCCGCTACCCGGACCTGGTCGACATCGTCATCCCGATCGCCTCGGGGGTGCGGGTGACCGCCCTCCAGGTGATCCACAACTTCGAGCAGATCACCGCCATCGAGAACGATCCCGAGTACCGGGGCGGCGACTACTACGACGGACCGGGCCCGGTGCGGGGCCTGGCGCTCGCCCGCATGATCGGTCACAAGACCTTCGTGTCGCTGGAGGCGATGGAGGAACGGGCCGAGTCGGAGGTCGTCAGCCACGACGAGGGGCCGGGGACGTACGGCATCGGGAGCCCGCTCGAGTCGTACATGTGGCACCAGGGCCAGAAGTTCGTGCGCCGTTTCGACGCCAACAGCTACCTTCGCATCATGCACGCCTGGCAGACCTTCGACCTGGCGGCGGAGGCGGGGGTCGATCTCAGCGACCTGTTCCTGCGCTGCAAGCACCAGCGCTACATGCTGTTCACCATCGACTCCGACGTCTGCTTCTACCCGGACGAGCAGGAGGAGATGGCGCGTTACCTCAAGCTGGCCGACGTGCCCTTCCAGCGGGTGACGGTGCACAGTGACAAGGGACACGATTCCTTCCTGCTCGAGCCGGCACTGTTCCGGCCCCACCTCGCCCACACCCTCCTCGACGAGGCGTTGTGACCGTGGACTGGGCGTCATACCCCCCGGACCGCATCGTCGAGCTGCACCGGCGCGCCGTCGGCGAGTTCGACCGGAGGGTGCATGCCATCACCGCCGAGCAGTGGGCCAACCCGACACCGTGCACCGAATGGGACGTACGGGACCTCGTCAACCACCTCACCTTTGAGAGCCGGTGGGCGCCGCACCTGCTGGCGGGCGAGACGCTGGCCCAGGTCGGCGACCGCTACCAGGGTGACCTGCTCGGCGGCGACCCGGTCGGGGCGTGGGCCGACGCCAGCGAGGCGGCGCTGGTGGCCGTGGCCGAGGCGGACCTCTTCGCCATGGTGCACGTGTCGTGGGGCATGATCCCGGCTCGCGAATACGTGACCCAGCTCACCGCCGATCACCTGATCCACGGGTGGGACCTGGCCCGGGGGGTCGGAGCCGACGAGTCGCTGGTCGACGACGTCACCGAGTTCGTCCGCGCCTACGCCGAGCCGCGGCGTGAGCTGATGGCCGCCTCCAACGTGTTCGCACCGGCGCTGCAGCCACCCGCCGGGAGCAGCGAGGCCGTGACGCTGCTGGCGCTCTACGGACGCCGCGCCTGACCGTGGCCGGAGCCGGGGTGGAAAGGCGATCCGGGCCGGCCGCAATCTGCTGACATGGGACCGATGGACGGCAGCGAGGCTTCGTGAGCGATCAGGCACCCGTCGGGATCTTCGACTCGGGGATCGGCGGCCTCACGGTGCTGCGGGAGCTGCGTGCCCTGCTTCCCGGCGCATCGTTCCTCTACCTGGCGGACCAGGCCTGGGTCCCCTACGGAGAGCGCACCCTGCAGGAAGTGAGGGAACGGTCGATCCGCGTCGTTGAAGAGCTGCTGGGTCGCGGGGCGGTCCTGGTGGTGGTGGCCTGCAACAGCGCCTCGGCCGCCGCCCTGCATCCGCTGCGGGCGCGCTTCCCCGGGACGCCGTTCGTGGGCATGGAGCCGGCGGTGAAACCGGCGGCGGCGCTGACCGGCCGCGGGGTCGTCGGGGTGCTGGCGACCGACGCCACCTTCCAGGGGGAGCTGTACGCCTCGGTGGTCGATCGCCACGCCGGTGGCGTCCGTATCGTCGAACAGGCGGGCGCGGGCCTCGTCGACCTGATCGAGCGCGGTGAGATTGCGGGACCGGAGGTGCGGAGGCTGCTCACGGCCTACCTGGAGCCGATGCAGCGGGAGGGCATCGACACCCTGGTGCTCGGGTGCACCCATTACCCCTTTCTCATCCCGGTGATCGAGGAGATCCTCGGCGCCGGGGTGCGGCTGGTGGACCCGTCAGCGGCGGTGGCCCGCCAGGTCGCCCGGCTCCTGGGCCGGCCCCGGCCGGCCGGAACCGTGGGCTCGGTCGAGTACTTCACGACCGGTGACGCCGCCACCTTCACTGCCCAGCTCCGTCGCCTCGTCGGGGGTGATCCGCAGATCCACGGCATCGAACTGTGACCTCCCGCCGCCCCTCGGGTACCGTGAGACCATGGAAAGCACCACATCGTGCCGTGTCGGCAGAGCCAACGTTTTCGTCATCCAGGGCGACCTGACGAAGCAGCCGGTCGGGGCGATCGTCAACGCCGCCAACGAGAACCTGGCGCACGGTGGAGGTGTCGCCGTCGCCATCGTGCGAGCCGGCGGCCGGGTCATCCAGGAGGAATCCGATCAATGGGTTCGTGACCACGGGCCGGTGGGACCCGGGCAGGCTGCAGTGACCACCGGCGGGGCGCTCCACGCCTCCCATGTCATCCACGTGGTGGGTCCCCGTTTCCACGAGGGCGGCGACAACCGGGCCTTGCTCGCCCAAGCCGTCGGTGCCGCCCTCGATGCGGCGGCTTCTGTCGGAGTCCGCTCGGTGGCGATGCCGGCGATCTCGGCCGGGATCTTCGGGTACCCGGTGGCCGAGGCGACCGCGGTGATCGCCGCCACCGTCATCGACTGGCTGCGGGACCACCAGGAGGGAACTGTCGAGGAGGTCCGCCTCGTCGGCTTCTCCGGGACGACCGCGGCGCATTTCGCGTCGGCGCTCGACGCCGCGGCGCCCCGGCTGGGCTGAGGGTCGGAGGGTGCGCGACCTCGCACCTTCAGACGTCAGGACCGGAGAGGACGGCGTGAGGTGGTCCCGCGTTGCTGTACCTCCCTCGGCTCGGACGCCTCCTTCGGAGGCGCCTCGCCGGTCCCCCCTGCAGACAGGGGGGACGAGAAGAGGGGAGGGTGGAGTGAGGTGGTCCCGCGTTGCTGTACCCCCCTCGGCTCGGATGCCTCCTCCGGAGGCGCCTCGCCGGTCCCCCCTGCAGACAGGGGGGACGAGAGGAAGGGCCAGGTGCGGTTGTCACGATCTCGCACCCCCTTCGGCGCGGGGCCTCAGGCCTTTACCCCCGACCAGAGGCGCCGGAACTCCTCGCTGCCGTCGAGCAACTCGTCGAGGGTGCCGCGGGCTTCGACCCGCCCGCCGGACAGCACGACGATCTGGTCGGCGCGCTGCAGAGCCGGGCGGCGGTGGGACACCACCAGGGCGGTGACGTCACCGTCGTCCGAGAACAGCCGCTCCCACAGAAGCTTCTCGGTCTCGACGTCGAGGGCGCTCGAGAGATCGTCGAAGACGAGCAGCTCGGGGCGCCGCACGAACATGCGCGCCGCGGCGGTGCGTTGCACCTGACCGCCCGAGAGTCGCATGCCGCGGGGACCCACCAGTGTCTCCAACCCGTGCGGCATCTGGTCGACGTCCCGATCCAGAGCGGCAGAGCGGATCGCCTCCGCCAGCTCACCGTCGCTCTCGTCGCGCCCCAGCAGCAGGTTCTCCCGCAGCGTGAGGGAGAACAGCTTGGGCACCTGCGGGGTGTAGGCGGCATGGGGCGGCTGGAAGAACCGGGCCGGGTCGTCGATCGGCGCATCGTTCCATCGCACTTCGCCGGCATCGACGTCGACCAGCCCCAGCAGGGCGCGCAGCAGCGTGGTCTTCCCCGACCCGATGCGCCCCGTCACCACCGTGAAGGTGCCGCGATCGAGGGTGAGGTCGACCTGTTCGATGCCGTTGGTGGTGCCGGGGTAGCGGAACGTCAGATCCCGGATCTCGAGCCGATCCAGGCGGTCGATGGCGGTGCGAGGCGGCGCCGCCGGCGCGGCGAAGTCGCCGGTGAGGTGCAGCTCGCGGCGCCTCACCAACTCCTCGGTGGGGGCGCCACGCATGAGGCTCATCATGCGCTCCAGCGACACCCCGGCCTGGCGGAGCCTTGCGATGAAGAGCCCGACGAAGTACCCGGCGTCGGTGACGAAGTCGAGGAAGTACACGAAGAGGGCGAACTCGCCGACGGAGAGCCTCCGCCCCGGTCCGATGCTCCCGGCGGCGAAGATGAGGATGAGCCCAGTGCCGACGTTCACCGTGTTCCAGAAGACCGACTCGAGGGCGGAGGTGAGCACCTTGTCACGCACCATCACGGTGCGGCGGGCGTCGTTGAGCCGCCGGAAGTGGTCGATCATCGATCGTTCGGCGCCGGCGACCTTGATCGACTGCACCGCACCCAGCATCTCCCCGAGAGCGCCGGTGATGCGCCCGGTCGCCTCCCGCGCCGCGGTGCGGTAGGCCCGGATCTTGTTGCCGGCCCGCTCCGCCACGGTCACGACCACGACGAGTGGGGCGAACACCAGCACCGTCATCCAGGCGTCGATCGACACCAGGATGAAGGCGGCCACCACGGCGAACACCAGCGAGCCGATCATGTCGACCGTCCAGCTCATCGCTTCCTCGGTGTGCTCGACGTCCTCCCGGAAGCGGGAGATCATCGCCCCCGGAACTTCGTCGACCGCTTGGGCTCCGGGGAGGTCGAGGACGCGTTCGAGCATGTTGCGGCGCAGCAGGGTCCCGACCCGAAACATGAAGTGCACGTCGTTCCACAAGCCGAAGGCCATCATCGCCAGCCGCGCCATGGCGTAGCCCGCCAGCAGGGCGATGAGGGTGGCGGCGTTATAACCGACCTGACCGAGCCCGTCGAAGAAT
>Ga0315551_10000253_pt1 | contig 42683 bp, 29 predicted proteins | sample SalMarSW160290MG_FD_203678 | JGI IMG/M metagenome (GOLD analysis project Ga0315551, IMG submission 203678) | Salt marsh sediment microbial communities from the Plum Island Ecosystem LTER, Massachusetts, United States - Salt Marsh Sediment SW1602-90 ...
CTCATCGATCATGACAGCGTTCGGCCATGAGAATATGGACGTGATTATGCCCGCCAGGGAAACACCTTACTCCGCATTTGTTACTATCTCCCGAGGTTGTGATAACTACTGTACCTACTGTATCGTCCCCTACGTGAGAGGCAAGGAACGAGCCCATGCGGCGGATCAGATTGTCGATTCGGTCAAGAGGATGGTCGATGATGGCGTAGTCGAGATAACCCTCCTCGGTCAGAATGTTAACAGCTACCGGTACAAAGACGTGGATTTTCCCCAACTGCTTGTTCGGGTTGCCGGAGAAACCGCCATCCAACGCATTCGTTTTATGACCTCGCATCCCAAAGACCTTTCTACGAGGCTTGTGGATCTTATGGCTGAAGAGCCGAAGATGATGCCGCATATCCACCTTCCTCTTCAATCCGGCTCGAATAGAATCCTTAACAAGATGGAGCGCGTTTATACGTTCGAGAACTATATGAGAATCATTGAGTACATTCGAAAAAAGCTCGACTACGTGTCCATAACCACTGATCTGATTGTTGGATTCCCGACTGAGACCGAAGCTGAGTTTGAGCAAACTCTGCAAGCGGTGAGGGAAATCCAATATGACGCCGCTTTCATGTTCCGCTACTCGGTTCGTCCCGGGACGACGGCTGCCGGATACCAAGATGATGTCCCGGAGGCAGAGAAAATCAAACGTCTGAGCAAACTAATAAAGTTGCAACAACAAATAGCCTGTGAACGCAACCGGCGGGAGCTGAACCAGATCCGTTACAGCTTAGTGGAGGGCACCTCACGCCGCAGTCAGGAGTATCTACGGGCTCGGACCGAAGGTAACAAGATAGCATTATTCAAGAGGGACGGCGTTAAGACGGGGATGGTAGTTCCTCTCAGTATTAACTCGGTTGACGCCTTCACTCTTCACGGGGAACTAGTGGAGTCGAACTGATGTCGGCATACTTCCCTGTCATTCTTTTGCCATTCATTGTCCTGGTGACAGTGACGCTTATACTTATCCGCCTGCGGCTTTTCTCTGATGACTACATCTCGGGGCGGTCTTTCTTACTTTCCGGTGGGACCTTACTCTTTTTGGTATCTGTATGGCAAGGTGTTAAAAGTTCTTCCGGCTACGGCGAGTGGTTTGTAACATCTGCCTACCCCTTGCTTGACCTGGCTCAATTCAGCCTGCTGCTGATCGGTCTTGTTCTTGCAGTGGTTGGTTTTTCACAGTATGGTGATTTTTGGCAGACCAGAAAAGAGGAGATAGAAAGCCGGGAGCAAAAACTGTCGATCATGGACGACCTTCAGCGTGAGGCTCGCCAACCATACCAACTTCTCGAACTGCTGGACATCTCGATAAAAGAGATTATTGCCCATTTGCCGGAATGCGCCGGGGCGGTCTTCTTACTCAACCGGAGCCGAAGACAGTTTGTTCTCGCCAGCTCAGTCGGTCTGACCAAAGAAGAGACGGCTGCTTTAGAATACTATCCTCTCGAGCGCAATATCGTCAGTCAGGCGGTGGACCTTGGTGATCCCCTGATTGCTGGTAGCTTTGACTTTGTCGATCGCACCGGTGTAGCAGCCAAGTCCCGATTCAGATCGTGCTTAGTGTTACCTCTTGTCTCAGAGATGGAAAAAATAGGCGGCATCATATTGTTTGCTGAGCAGGCGAAGTTTTTCGGTCGTGCCCAAATTTGTTACCTCTCACCAGTGGCGGAGTGGTTAGCTGAGAAGATCAAGTCAGCCCGGCTGTCGCGGGAGCTTTCTCTGGCAAAGAGTGATAGTGAAAAAAACATAAGCAGCTACGCCGACTTTACCGAGAGGCTTCTCACGGCCGTTGGGTCTTTTTCTTCTCCCGACATAGTGACGTCATTCTGTGAGCGTCTGGTGAGTCTAGCCTCTTGTCAGTCGGTCCACCTTTTTGGATTACAAAATGGCACCTTGCTTTTTCATGGAGGGAGCGAGCCCCTGGAACAGCTCTCTGAAAACTATCAGACAGCTCTGGTAGATGCTCTCGATAGAGCTAAGCCACTCATTGTCAATCAAGAGGCGGTGACTGACGAGGGGCGATCCTACATTGCCTTTTCCTCTCTGGTATTCCCCTTGAAAGGCACCAGAAGTCGCGATGCCTTGTTGCTGCGCATGGAGTCCGGCCCGTTTAAGGTTGACCAGATGGATTTGAAAAACATTGAGATATTCGCCGGGCTGGCTGCTTTAGTTCTGGAACAAATCGATTCTCGTCGTCTCGATATCTCCAGACGCAAGGGATTTGAAAAGATTCTCCAGCTTTTGAGATTTGATGCAACCGAGACAGACGTGGAAGATTGGAATCTTCTTGTAAGGCATCTGGCCGATATCCTTCCCACTAACTCAGCCGCAGTTGTCTTTGCCAGAGAACCAAACGGTTCTTTCAAAGCGCGACAAGGTTTCCCGACTACAAAGGACAACCTGGCCAGTTTCAACATCTTGCCAGGAGAAGGGAACATACGAGATGTTGCCGACACCCTCGAACCGAACTTTACATTCGGCACTAATAAAGTGACCCGGCTTTTTGAATCATATACTGCCCCCAACCGTGAAGCCTTCCGCAAGCTGTTTGGAGAAAAGCAACTGCCGATATTCCTGGCTACCTGCCCCATTACGGACTTCAAGGAAGTCGTTGCAGTGGCAGTCATCTTTATATTTGACATCGCCGAAAGCGAGAGAACCGAATGGGAAAGACTTATCACGCTGGTGACGGGACTGTATTCAACACGCCTGACCATGCATGCGCTGCAACACAAGGAACTGGAAACCATAACTCCCGGTGAGCCGTCTCCGGACGCCTTAGATGAAATCATTAACAGACTCAATAATCACCTCTCAGCAGTTATCGGCAACGCCGAGCTGGCGTCGACTCGGATAGAACTGCCCGAACAGATAAGGTCTCACATTCAAAGCATAATTAACGAAGCCGAGCAAGCAGCCAGTTATTTGAGGGGTTCACTGTCTCAGATGAAGCCGGGCGTTCAACGTTCTTCTTTCCAATCGGTTGACTTAGTAAACATCAATGATGTCCTCAATTCAATTCTGAAGACTGCTCTCGTCTCTGGGAATGTATACATGTTAGGCGGTAAGCCGAGAGAGATCAGTACGAGGTTCAACTCCAGCGAAAAAATCGGATTGTCGGATGAGGCGATCCGCAATCTCGCTGAGGAGGCTTTCAACCGTTTTGCTTCTCTGGCTCAAGACGAAGATGTAATCAGCATTTCCACTTACGAGCAGGACGACCATGTGTACTTAGACGTCTCGCGCCACCGCAAGAACTTCCCCTCGGTGGAACGTGTAGCAGGCTTCGGAGAGTATTACACACCCGCCGAGGTACTACGCTACCGGCCTACTGATACCTTTCTGCAACATGTAGTCGACAAGAACTGCTTTTACGCTTTCGACAGGTTCGGTCGGGTGCCCTCTTACCTTTCTTTCAAATTTCCGGTTAAGGCCAATACCCCCTCTATCATCCCTGAATCCTCTCCTAAAGCGAGGGTGTTAGCTGTAGATGACCAGCAGGTAATCCTTGATCTGATTTCAGCAATGTGCCGATCTCTTGGCTACGATATCCAGACCGCTTTATCAGGAGAAGAAGGCCTGAAGCTGGCTTCCCAGACAGCTTTTGACATAGTTCTAACGGACCTGGCCATGCCCGGAATCTCTGGTCTTGACGTAGCTCGAAGTATACGACGGCTTCATCCACATACCCCGATAGTTCTTGTAACCGGCTGGGAAGTCAACATTGCCCCCAGCGAACTGGAAGCAGCCGGCATAACGGAAGTTCTCTACAAACCTTTTCGAATTGAACAGCTAACTGACATTATCCAATCGGCAGTTTTATCTAATCCTTTGCCTTAAAACTTGTCTGGTGCGTATTTATCTTTTACGCGGTAAATCATCAGCTTTCCCAACCGATAACAATGGAAAGGCTCGCAGAGGTGCACATGGATCGAATTTCGATTATTGAGCAGATTCGCAGTAGTGAAAAGCTTTTTTCCCTGCCGCAGGTCTTATCCGAGACACTTAAAGAAGTCGGCAAGGAGAACTTTTCGGCTGATTCATTGGCACGCATAATACTGAAAGATCCCTCTTTGACAAGCAGAGTTTTGCGGGTAGCTAACTCCGCATTTTATCAACGCCTGGCAAAAACAACAACAATTAACCAAGCGGTAGCCGTGCTGGGTGTCACGACGGTGAAATGTTTGGCTCTGTCTTCATCGATTTTCCAGCCGGAAAAGATTGCTGAAGAATCCGGGGTTGATCCGAAAGCTTTCTTCGCCTATGTACTGTCAGTCGCGGCTGCCTCGGAAAAGATTGCCAAGACGATTGGAGCCAAGGCTCCCGAAGAGGCGTTCATAGCCGGTTTGTTGCATGATGTAGGGGTTCTCTTTTTCCTGCATCATTTCCCCAACGAGTATCATCGGATTATAGACAAGCGAGTTAAAGCCAGAACCTTGATGCAGGCTGAGGTCGAGGTATTTGGCATTGACCATTGCGAAGTTGGCAGCCATCTGGCTAAGGTCTGGAGACTCCCCGATTATATCGTCCGATCCATAGCTGAGCACCATGTTTTGAAAAACGTAAATGAAAATAACGTTATAGAGAATATTGTTCGACTGGCTGTTTTTTTGGCCAGTGACCGTTTTTCAGGCTACGAAATGGGTCCTCAAGAACGAATGATGAACATCAGAAAGCTCAGAACTCAATTATCCTTATCGAAAAATCAGATCGACGACATTTCCTACTCTCTTTTGTCTGGAGCTATTAATACTGCCAATTATCTGGGGATTGATATCGGCGACACCCAAGAAATTCTCATGAAGGCAAACGAAGAGATATGGAAATCATTCCTTACAATCGAGAATCTGTTCAAGGAGCGACAGGAACTGAGTAAAAAGCTCTTAGAGGAAGAGCGAGCCAAAGGAGCCATAGAGTCACAAAACACTGCCATAGCAACTCTTTCTCATTATCTCAACAATGCTGTGATGGCGATTTACGGTCGCTCTCAACTAATGCGACGTTTGATCAAGAAAGGGGATACCGACAAGTTGCTTGAGCAGTTGCCAAACGATCTGGAAATGATAGATAAGTCGGTCCAAAAGATTGTCGCAGTTCTCGAGGAAATGAAAGAAATATCACCTATAGACCAACTGAAATTCAACGACATGTCGGCAGCCCTGAACATTGATGACCGAATAGAAAAGCGGCTGCAGAAAATCCACCAAGAGTCAGCCCAGACACATTTGAATATCGGAAAACCTGCCCAAGAGACCATCACTAGTTGACGTCTCTCCCTGTTTTGTTTACCATGTCACAATGCTGGCATACCTCACTTCAGGTGAATCTCATGGCCCCCAGCTTACTGCCGTTATAGACGGCTTCCCAGCCGGTTTTCTGGTCGATATAGAGCGCATTAACTACCAACTGGCTCGCCGGCAAAAGGGGTATGGCCGAGGCCGGCGGATGAAAATCGAACAGGACAAAGTCGAAGTTGTTTCCGGGATACGGGGAGGCTATACCATGGGTGGTCCCATCACGTTTGTAATACACAACAGAGATTGGGATAACTGGGTTGATATTATGCACCCGATCCACCCAATGAGAGAAGACCTGCCATTGAAACAAAAAGGGGTTGCCTCTGAGACCACCCGACCCAGACCTGGCCACGCTGACCTTGCGGGAGCCATCAAGTACAACCATTACGACATGCGCAATGTGCTGGAGCGGGCTTCGGCGCGAGAGACCGCCGCCCGTGTGGCACTGGGCGCTCTGGCAAGACATTTGCTGGAACACTTCAACGTTGTGTTCGCTTCCCATGTTATCCAGATTGGATCTGTCCAATTGCTGTCCGGGTATGACCGACCGGACATAAGCAGTATCGCTCGACTCAGCGAAGAGTCTGATGTTCGCTGTATCGACAAAGAAACCGAGCATCAGATGATTGAAGCCATAAAGTCGGCCCAAAAAGGACACGATTCACTGGGTGGGATAGTGGAAGTGATAGGTCATGGTTTGCCGGCTGGCTTGGGCGGTTTTTCGCAGTGGTATCAGCGGTTAGACGGCAGACTGGCCGGCGCCATGATGGCAACCCCTTCGGTCAAAGGAGTCGAAATCGGCCTTGGTTTCGAGGCTGCTAAAATAAAGGGGTCGGCAGTCCACGATGAGATCTTCTATGACCCTAACGGTAACACAGCCAAAAAGAAGTTTTACCGAAGAACCAACAACGCAGGCGGCCTTGAGGGTGGTATTACTAATGGTGAAGATGTGATCATTAGGGTGGCCGGTAAGCCGATTTCGACTTTAAGCAAGCCCTTGAAAACGGTTGACATCAAGACCAAAAAACCGGCTGAGGCGATGCTAGAGCGAGGGGATACCTGCGTGGTGCCGGCTCTGGCGGTTATTTGCGAAAACGTGGCGGCGTTGGTATTGACCGACGCTTTCCTAGAGAAATTCGGATCCGACAACTTAGACGAAACAGATCGTAATTATCAGGCTTTCCTCAATACTGACTTCTAAACATTCCAACCTTTTCCATTCTTATCTAAACTTTATAGGTCGGATTCTGATCCCCCAGCGTGAGAAACCCGATATCTGGTGCTATGTTCTGAGGTCAATAGCGTCGCTTTCCAACAGTCCATTATAAATAGTAAGAAATTTCTGAAATGACTGACCATTGCCCTCAGGTTCTGAGAGGTCTGGAAGCACTTTCACTTCACTTAGTCTCATCATCAGCTCATTCAATTTCAATTCAAAAGCGGCAGTGAGGTCCATTATAAATTGCTCGTAACTCAGGCTCACATCGTTTTCGACTGATAAGATGTCAGCAAGACTTGGGGGGAAATTGGCCGTCCTGTCAGGGTTGATAATGATATTATCAGCGGGGATGTCCGTTTCCTCGGTATTCGCTTCCGATGAGCTGTTAAAGGAGGCGGTTACAGATACAACCAGATCATCAAATTCCGTCTGGATCTCAGATATCAGTTCATCCGTTTTCACAGGCTGGTCCGACTGGAAAGAATCGACAGCCTGCGAAACACTCGAGGTAAAAGTATCCGACGCCTCCGAGATAGTCGACAATATCTGATCGTCAAGGCTTTCCGACTGTAGGAAGGCGTCAACTTCTCCGGTAACGGTCTGTATCAGGTCAGAGACACCTTCCTGTGCTACTTGTACCATTCTTTCCATCTCAAGGGTTGCTATGTCATCCCGAAAATTGATCCGCAAACGTACATCAGAAACGCCCTTGAAGTGACCATCCAGCAAATTTCTGACAACTCCCTTCATCTTGTTTTCGCTTATAGTTGAATCAGCAGACTCCATTACAGTGTCCTGGTTGCTTTCATCGGTGCTGGTTTCAACTTCGGCAGTTTCAACAGCTTCCTCGTTAGCGGGGACAAGACGAGTCTGCTCTATCGACAGCCATGTTAAGCTGTAAGTAATACCCGTAGGAGAAATTGGCGTCATGTTCATGATTAATACTCCCTTTCATGTGTGCCAAGGATATATAAGAAGTATCGGGAATAGCGGCGGATGCTTTAACTGAAGCTGAAGAACAGCGCGGACACAGAGATTTCCGCCCTAAGATGCAAAGCTCATGATCCGGCTGTCTCATTACGGCTGGAGTAGATTCACATTTACCACCCTGAAGTATGTATCATCCTTCGTTTACAATGTCCACTTCTGCTTGCAACTTATTCGATTGGTGTTTTTATTGAAAAGTATGCGTCGTTGCCACGCATTTCAAACAGAACGGTATCCGCGGCGCAATGCAACAAACTGTCTCTTAAGAAAGGAGCTTGTTTATGGTATTCAGATACTCCATCGAAAAACCTCAAAGCCTTGCCGTCGAGAGTCTTGTTCTTTTTGTCCCAACCTTTGAAAGAATTAGGGACAAGTTTCTGAAGGAACTCGATACCGCCTCTGCAGGAGGCATCACGACCATTCTAAGTTCCGGTGAATTCACCGGTAAAGAAGGAGAAGTTGCAGCGATCATTCGTCCTCGAGGTTACAAGGCTCAGAGGGCGATTCTTGTCGGCTTAGGGGAACAAAAGAAGCTGAATCCCGACTCCTTTCGCAAAGCGGCTGGTACCGTTTCGCGTTTTCGAGGTTTGACCACTTCTAAAACAGCTGCTTTTTACCTCGGCAGTTATGAAAATGAAAAGTTTTACCAAGCAGCCATTGAAGGATACCTTTTGGGAGGTTTTCAGCTACTCGATTTCAAAAGCAGAGAAACAAAAGAACATGAGAGCAAACTTGCTCAGATAACCTTTGCCGTAGAGAATCAAGTCCTGCTGAAAAAGGTTCGTTCTAAAGTTGAGCGAGGAGCAATAATTGCTGACGGACAGCTCTTGGTGAGGCGGCTTTCCTTTACTCCGGCCAATTTTCTTACACCATCGAAGCTGGCCCGAGAGGCTCGACAGCTGGCTCGAAAGTACAGGTTCAATTGTCAAGTGCTTGACGAAAAGGCTATTTACAAAGAGAAAATGGGAGGCTTGCTGGCAGTAGCGAAAGGGTCGACTGAGTCCCCGCGTTTTATTGTACTCAAGTACCGGGGCGGTCGTGCAGCTATGAAGTCAATTGTCCTTGTGGGGAAAGGAGTGACATTTGACTCCGGCGGCATATCGCTTAAGGATAGGCTGAATATGCACGAGATGAAGGGTGACATGTCCGGGGCGGCGGTAGTATTGGCTGCCCTGGTCACGGCTGCTCGGCTCAAGCTACCCCTCAATCTTATTGGGCTCATGCCCACGACTGAAAACATGCCCTCAGGATCGGCCACGAGGCCTGGGGACATTATAACCATGCGTAAAGGCCTTACTGTTGAGATAATAAATACCGATGCCGAAGGGCGACTCATCCTGGCTGATACTCTGGACTATGCCGGAAAGTTTGGTCCCGAGGCAGTCATTGATATTGCCACTCTTACGGGCGCCTCATTGTATGTCCTGGGGTATGCCGGGGCCTCAATTCTCGGCAACAACCCCCAACTGGTGGACAGGTTGAAAAAGGCTTCCGACTTCACTGCGGAGAAAGTGTGGGAGATGCCTATCTGGGACGACCATCGCCAGTTAATGAAGTCTGAGATCGCTGACTTAGTCAATTCAGGCGGGCGTCAGGCGGGCACTATTGCTGCTTCAGCTTTCCTGGAAAACTTTATTGGTGATTGGCCCTGGGCACATATCGACATAGCCTATTGCGATCTGGAGCCTCATGGCAAGCCGTATACTCCCAAAGGAGCCACCGGCTTTGGATTGCGGCTTCTGGTCGAACTGCTCTCCAATTGGAAAAAGCTGAGGTGAAAAAAAGGACAAAAAAGGAAACCGTAATTAACACGATTTCCATAATGTAAAGTAACGAACTGTAGAGCAGGTCTTTTACGGAGCCTTTGACCAAGCCGGAAACTTGTCTGTCCCAGGGCCAGAAAGCCTTCTGGCACCGTTGCCGGTTATGTCGCAGACCCAGATAGAACCGTCATTCGTTGAGAAGGTGAGCCATTTGGAATCAGGTGAGAATGAGGGAGCAACGGTATATAAGCCTACACTGGGAGGTGGGGTAAACACCAAGTATTTTTCTTTCAGGTTCGGGGTCGTTAGGTACAGGCTGCCGTCGTTTAAGTCGTTATTGATATAAGCCAACCACTTACCATCTGGCGACCAGGCCGGAGCAACACAGTTGGGATTCTCAAAGGCGAGGGTCTTCGCTGAATCCATAGAGATCATATATTTCTCTTTTGGTAAAACCACAAGCCCCTGGAGCTTTTGACTGAAAAGAACGATGCAGGCAATATCTCCCTTGGCGTTCATAGAGGGGGCAACCAGAAAGATGTCCATTCCTTGCCAATCCTTGCGAAGAATCTCAGTATCAGTACCTTCGGGACCCATTACACAAATCTGGTAATTCGGCTCATATGCATTCACATAGTTAGCGTTCATGTCCTTCCAAAAGATAATCTTACTCCCGTCAGCGCTCCATTCCGGGTCCCGGTTACCCATGTCACCGGTAAGGCGGTACCAGTACATTGTATTGTTGACGTACGCCGAGTCAAGGTACGCCAAAAACAGGTCATACACTTTATGTTGTCCGCCCGTATTATCGGGGAGTTTGGTACTTACTATACCGGAGCGAGTGAAGGCTACTTTTTTGCCATCCGGTGACCAACTCAGGCGCCCGTCAGCATTGGTTGCCTCACAAATCAACTGCTGATTGGCTCCGCTGGCCTCCATAGCCCATATGTTACCATCGCGGACAAAGGCTATTTTCCCCAGTGGCTTGCTGATGGTTCCTGCTTTCTCAGGGGGAAGTTTTTCAGCTGACAGGACTATTACGGGAGCTGTCGACAGGATAACCAGAACCACACACACTTTTTTGAGCTTTGAGGCCAGCCTATTCATGTAGAATCTCTCCATTTCAAATCATGAGGTTTTGCCAATTATAGCAGTAATCGCCACGCTGTCAACCGAAAACGCCTCGCAGGATATTCTACCATTTGAAATATCGTTTTACTTCCACTTTACCCCGTATTCCTGATAAGCCAAGATCCACCCGCCCTTCTGGTGTACCATCATACGTGGCAATGATTTCCTGATCCAGTGCATTATACCAGGCAACATTGTTAAAGTTCAGATATAAGTAGCTCAGGTCCACTCCTAAAGCCATGTTGAAAAAGCGTAATGGGTAATCCACTCCAACATTGAAAGAAAAACTGGGAGCCGAGGCTTTTAAGGTGGTGTTATCCCCTGTCGGGGCAGATGTAGCCAGGTTTAAATTCTGATATTCATTCCAAACATCCCAACTGGCCTGGTAATAGCCAATACTCCCGCCAACTCGTACCGCGAAGTTGTTCAGCATATCGAGCTTTGAAGGAGGATTGTAAAGGTAATACTGAATTGAGCTGGATATGCCGTACACCTTTATTTCCGAGACAAGGTCGGTAACGACTGTTGGGCTGCCTGCTGGAGGGTTATAATCAAACGAGCCTGTCTGATGCATTCCAAGCTTCAGCCAGTATTCGCCACCGAGAGACCAAGCAAACCTTTTACCAAAGACAAGACCCAGATCAACCCCGAAAGATTTGGCTTCTCCCAGCCATGGAATGGTGGTATTAGAAAAATGGTCTGATGAGTAGATGGCAAAGCGATTGTAGTCGTTGTTCCGGTTAATCCGGTTCAAGGTGAAATTAGCTGCAAACCAACTAATCTTCCTGGTATGTTTCGCTTCAGCCTTCTTTATGTAGCGGTTTACTATGTCCTGCTCGGTTTCACCTGCCGAAAGGAGAGAGGCGCCGGAGAACACGAACAGAGAGGCAGCCACTACTACGATTTTACCACGCATACTTCCTCCTGTCTGTCGACTTGGTTAGTTTTCTCACTATATCGGAATGCCGGGCAGGTTTCTTGATATTATGAAAGAGGCGTCAGCAAAAAGCACAAAAAAAGCGGGCTATAAGGGCCCGCTCTTTCTAACGTCTACGAGGAAAGATCAGGATATCCAGCCGCTGTACTGTTAGTCCACAATCCAGGAATAATCGATTTGCGCCAGTTGCGAGTACAGGTGCCAGCGACGGTCACAGTCCTTCTGCCCCAGCTCAAGCAACATTTTGGCTCGCTGCGAATCCTTGCTCTTGAGGGTACGGAACCGTATTTCAGAATAGGCGTAATCTTTATAAGAAATCGACGGTTCCTTGCAGTCAAGCTGCAGCGGGTTTTTGCCTTCTTTGATCCGGTCCGGATTGTATCGATACAGCAACCAGTGGCCGGATTTAACTGCCTTGTCTTGTTCGTCCATTCCATGAGCCATATCAATTCCGTGGGCAATGCAGTGACTGTAGCAGATGATCAGCGACGGGCCATTATAACGCTCAGCTTCAACCATAGCTTTGACTGCCTGATTGTGGCTGGCTCCAATAGCTATCTGGGCGACATAGACGTTGCCGTAGGGCATTATCATCATACCCAGGTCTTTTTTGGGAAGAGGCTTGCCGGCTGCGGCAAATTTGGCCGTAGAAGCTCGTGGAGTAGCTTTGGACATCTGTCCGCCGGTGTTGGAGTAGACTTCGGTATCCAAGACCAGCAAGTTAACATCCTTGCCGGTAGACAGGACATGATCCAGCCCACCATAGCCAATATCATACGCCCAGCCGTCACCACCGATGCCCCATACTGACTTTTTCACCAGAAAATGGGCGATGCTTTTGAGCGCCATGACCTTCTCGCTGCCGTTCAAACTCTCCAGTTTCTGGAGCAGCTCGGCTACTCGCCCACGTTGCTTTTCGATTCCTTCCTGCGAACCCTGGTCAGCTTCAGCAAGTTCGTCATACATGTCGGGTACAAGTTCTTTGACCAAACCAAGCGCATACACCTTGAGCTGGTCGGCGGTAAGGCGCATCCCTAAAGCGAACTCCGCGCAGTCTTCGAACAGCGAGTTCGACCAAGCAGGGCCACGACCATCGGCGCGCTTGCAGAAGGGCGTGGTGGGAAGATTGCCGCCATAGATGGAACTACAGCCGGTGGCGTTGCCGCAAAGGGCCCGGTCGCCAAACAACTGGGTCATCAGTTTCACATAAGGGGTCTCTCCGCAGCCGGCACAGGCGCCGGAGAACTCAAACAGCGGTCTGACAAACTGGGAACCCTTAACAGTCTCAATCTTAAACAACGCCGGATCAGTATCAGGCAGCACGTTCATGAAGAAATCCCAGTTTTTCTTTTCGCGTTCGCGGATAGGTGCTTGCCAGGCCATGTTGATAGCCTTAATGTTGGTCTTATTCCCGGCGTCGTCTTTCTTGATCGCCGGGCAGGCGTTGACACACGCCTCGCAGCCGGTGCAATCCTCTGGTGCCACCTGGAGACTGTAGTACAGTCCTTTGAACTGTTTGCCTTGAGCCTCGGTATACAAGAAATCCTTAGGAGCTTTTTCAAGGTACTTCTTCTCAAAGACCTTGGGCCGGATAGCAGCGTGAGGACAGACGATGGAACAGATATTGCATTGAATGCACAGTTCCTTGTCCCAGACAGGAATGTCAACCGCAATGTTTCGCTTCTCATATTGGGTGGTGCCGGTGGGATAGGTGCCGTCATCAGGAAAGACCGATACCGGCAGACCGTATCCACGGCCAGCTATGATCTCGGCTGTGACCGTTTTCACAAACTCGGGCGCAAAATCAGGTACAATCGGCGGCATTGCAATGCTGCTGGTGACTTCATGGGGATAGTCAACTTCCTTCAGAGCCCCGGCAGCGCCATCGACCGCCGCGTAGTTCATGTTGACGACTTTCTCCCCCTTGGCTCCGTAGGTGTCAACGATGGCCTTTTTTATAGCTTTGATCGCCTTTTCTTTGGGAAGGATGCCGGAGATCAAAAAGAACGCCGTCTGCATAATCATGTTGATACGAGCGCCTAGCCCCAGCTCTTTAGCCAGTGAAATGGCGTCGATGACATAGAACTTGGCTTTTTTCTCGATGATCTGCTGCTGCACCTCACGTGGTATCTTATCCCAAACCTCATCAGGACCGTACGGAGAATTCAACAGGAATGTGCCTCTTTCCGTCAGATTACTTAGCATGTCATACCTTTCGAGGAACGAAAAGTTATGGCAGGCGATAAACTGGCTGGAGGTGATCAGGTATGGCTTTTGGATCTCATCCTTACCAAAGCGGACATGGGAAACAGTTATGGCTCCGGCTTTTTTGGAGTCATAGACGAAATATCCCTGGGCAAAATTATCGGTGTTTTCACCGATGATTTTGATGGAGTTTTTATTTGCCCCCACCGTACCGTCAGCGCCGAGACCGTAAAACAGGCCACGGAAATTCTCTCCTTCGAGATCAAAAGAGAGGTCCGGGTCAAGTGAGGTGAAAGTGACGTCGTCTTTTATGCCGACCGTAAAGTGGTCTTTCGGGCTGTCCAGTTTGAGATTGTCGAAAACGGCCTTGGCCATGGGCGGGTTGAACTCCGCCGAGCCGAGGCCATAGCGTCCACCAACTATCAGCGGGCGATCGGTGAATTTGGCCGTTCCTTTGTCCAGCAACTCATTGATGGCCGCCTGGATGTCAGTGTACATCGGCTCGCCGACAGCGCCAGGCTCTTTGGTGCGGTCAAGCACTGCAATCCTCTTGACCGTTGCCGGCAGAGCTTCGCCCAGCGCTTCAGTCGAGAAGGGGCGATAAAGGCGAACCTTAATCAGGCCAACCTTTTCACCCCGGGCCACCAGCTCGTTCACCGTTTCATGGACAACTTCGGCACCGGTGCCCATAATAAAGACGACATGCTCAGCTTCGGGATGACCGAAATAGTCAAACAGTTTGTACTGACGGCCCACCACCGCAGCGAACTTGTCCATTGCCTGCTGAACAATCTCTGGCGCAGCCAGGTAATACTTGTTGATTGTCTCGCGATGCTGGAAAAACACGTCAGGATTTTGCGAGGTTCCCTTGATAGTCGGTGTATCCGGTGAAAGCGCTCGCTGCCGATGCTGGACAATCAACTCTTCATCGATCATTTCCCGCATATCTTCAAACGATACCTCTTCCACCTTCTGGACCTCGTGCGAAGTACGGAAGCCGTCAAAGAAATGTACAAACGGCACCCTGCTGGCGAGCGACGCCGCCTGGGCAATCAAAGCTAGATCCATCACCTCCTGGATCGAACCAGAGGCTATCAGGCCAAAACCGGTGGAACGGCAGCACATGACATCAGAGTGATCCCCGAAAATGGACAGCGCATGAGTAGCGACAGCACGTGCCGAAACGTGGAAGACAGTTGGGGTCATTTCTCCGGCGATCTTGAACATGTTGGGTATCATCAGTAACAGTCCTTGCGAAGCGGTGAAAGTGGTGGTCAAGGCACCGGTCGTCAGGGCACCATGAACCGCCCCAGACGCTCCTCCTTCAGACTGCATTTCGATGACCGTAGGAACCATACCCCAAATGTTCGTTTCCCCTCTGGCAGACTTTTCGTCAGCGACTTCTCCCATGTTCGATGAGGGCGTAATTGGATAGATGGCAATGACCTCGTTGGTGGCATGAGCTACATACGCAGCTGCAGTATTGCCGTCTATGGTGACCATGCTGCGCTTTCTCTCCCCTGCTCTATCTACGCTTTTGCTTATTGTTTTTACAGCTTCTTGTGACATCTTAAAACTCCTAAGTTGAAAGAGAAAAGACCCTTTTCACGGGGTATCGGCAATTAGCTGGGTTTTGAGAGGGTTATGCCTTTCTGGCCCTGGTACTTGCCTTTCTTGTCTTTATATGAACTTATACACTTTTCATCAGCCTGCAGAAAAATTATCTGGGCAATTCCTTCATGGGCATACACTCGTACCGGCAGGGGAGCGGTATTGGAAATTGCAATGGTGGCAAATCCCTCCCATTCCGGTTCAAATGGAGTAACATTGACAACGATTCCAGAACGGGCGTAGGTCGATTTTCCCAAACAGATGGTGATCACATCACGCGGTATTTTGAAATACTCTTTCGACCGCGCCAAGATAAACGAATTCGGAGGGATCAGGATGGAATCTGCTCGAATGTCAACAAAGTTCGTAACCGAGGCATCCTTAGGATTGATCTCATTAAGCCCCTCCGGTTTGAGCAGTTTGAACTCGTCTGACAGACAGATGTCATAGCCGTATGAAGAGACCCCAAAGCTAATCCCCGGCTTCACTTGGCCTTCCGAAAAGGGCTTAATCATATTATGGTGGCGCGCCATTTCAATTATCCATTTGTCAGACCTCACCGACATACCTGTTCTCCATCATCGTATAAATCTCTAAAATTGTAAGATAACGCCCCAACGACTGTCTGTAAACAGGAATCTGTGTGAAAGAGGGACTACATAGGAGCTTAGGCTTTAACCTTTTTAGACTTCTTAGCCTTTTGCCACTTATTCAGGTCAGCTAGGGTGTACTCCTCAAAGGCAGACACTAACCTTGTTTCTGAAACGACCAACAGTTCTCTTAAAGCACAGAAATAACCTTTGTCGCAAGCTTCAGGATCAGGGATGCACCTCATCAGATGGTAAGGCCCCTGGATCGCTTCCAGGACCTCCTTGATAGAGACCTTGTTGGGGTCTTTGGCAAACGAGAAACCTCCGCGCACACCCCGATGAGAGCGCACTAAGCCGGCCCTTGACAGGGACTGGAAGATCTTAGCTAAAAACTTTTCGGGAATATCCTCGGTCTCGGAAATCTCTGACAGCGGCGTGATAACAGCTCTCTTTTTGGTGGCCAAATACATGACACCAAGCACGCCGTATCCTTCAGCTTTAGTAAACTGCATTTTTTACCCCTTCCCTTATACTTTATGACTCAAAGGCCTCCTATTAGGCTACAATCTCGATCTATTTTACTTTTTAATATCACAATAGGATTGTAGATACTAAATATTGACATCTTAGTCAAGTAAAAACATCATTTCTTTGTTATTGTAATGAACATTAATTTTCCTCCTGCTTAACATATCTGAAAGGATTTGTGGATTGACGAAAAAGGTGAATTGTTGACTTTCGAGGTACCCTCTGTTACCTTTCGGAGTGATGTCAGCAATCCAATGAGACGCTGGAAAAAGGAGCATGCCAAAGAAACAAGAGGATTCACAAAGCGGTCTTTTAGTTGTATATACCGGTAACGGCAAGGGTAAGACCACGGCAGCGCTGGGGATGTGCGTCAGAGCGGTCGGTTATGATTGGAATATCTGCTTGATCCAGTTTATCAAAGGAAGCTGGAAGTGTGGCGAGTTGGAGGGTATGAAGCGGCTTCAGCCGAATGTCGAGCTGCACGTGGTGGGTGAAGGATTTGTCGGTATTATTGACGATACAAAAAGTTTCGAACAACATCGGCAGGCTGCCCGAAAGGGGGTTCTGCTGGCTTTGGAAAAAGTAAAGTCCGGTCGGTATCAACTGGTTATTCTTGATGAACTGAGCGTGGCCTTGAAACTCGGAGTAGTGACGGATGAGGAGATCAAATCTATTCTTGACGCTCGCAGCCACACTCAGCACCTGGTTATCACCGGACGCGACGCTCCCGAGTGGTTGAAAGAGAAAGCTGACCTGGTGACAGAAATGCGCGAAGTTAAACATCCTTACCAAAAAGGAATGCAGGCCCAGGAAGGAATAGACTGGTAGCCTTGTTTAGAGCAGAAAAGGTACTCTCCTGAGGCAAGGCTTGGAATCCCCAGTCTCCATGCAGATGAGAGCCGGGAGCTGCTTTTGGTCGAGTTGTAAACTTACTGTGTTTTTCTAATCCCAAGGAACTTAAGAACCAATCAAATGTTTGTTACAATTAGTAAACTTATAATCGCAGCATGAAAGAGTCACAAGACAACCTTGACAAGTCGGATGTGCATATAGCTTGGAGTAATAAGAATGGTAGAAGAAAAAAAGTATGATATTGTCATTGTTGGTGGCGGTCCGGGCGGCCTCACCGCTGGTTTGTATGGCGCCAGAGCCATGAGAAAAACTGTGGTTTTGGAAAAGTATCTCCCTGGCGGGCAGATAGCCAATACTGAAGAGGTTGAGGACTACCCCGGTTTTGAGCACATATCGGGCAGCGACCTGGCCACGAAAATGGCCAACCACGCCAAAAAGTTCGGCCTTGAAGTCGAATCGGAAGAGGTAGTTGAGGTTTCTGTCGATGGTGACGACCGGGTTGCACGCTGTGCTTCCGGTAATCTCTACCGGGCCAAAGCCGTCATCCTTTCAACGGGGGGATCACCGGTAAAGCTAAACGTTCCGGGCGAGCAGGACTATACCGGTAAGGGAGTTTCTTACTGTGCCATTTGTGACGGCGCCTTTTTCCGGGATCAGGTAATTGCCGTAGTCGGCGGCGGTGACGCCGCAGTGGAGGAGGCAATTTTCTTGACCAAGTTCGGATCCAAAGTGTACATAATCCACCGCCGGGATCAGCTCCGGGCGCAAAAAATTATCCAACAGCGGGCCTTTGACAACTCAAAAATCGAAGTGGTCTGGGATTCGGTGGTGGAGTCAATCAACGGCAACAACAAGCAAGTCACTGATCTGTCGTTGAAGAACGTCAAATCCGGAGTAAAATCAACGCTTGCGGTCGGCGCGGTGTTTATTTTTATCGGTTTTCGTCCCAACTCCAATATCACCCGCGAACCCATGCGCCAAGACCAGGGCGGGTACATTATTACGAACGAAAGGATGGAAACGTCCATTAAAGGCATCTACGCCTGCGGTGACGTTCGCTCCCAATTAGTCCGGCAGATAACCAATGCTGTTGGCGACGGAACCACCGCGGCTGTAGCGGCCGAGAAGTACATTGAAGAATTGGAAGACAAGCTCGCGCCGAGGATATAAGTGGCGTGATGTGCTTTTGATAAGTCGGCTTATAACTTGTACAGTAAGCTGGAGTGTTCTTTTAAGTGTTTAGAGCAACATCGGCTTTTTTACTACTGGCGGTTTGGTGAATCAGCGCCACTGAGATCAATATGCAACCTTTTGCTTATTAACGTTAGAATGAGAGAAGGCGATCATAACCGGCTGTTTTTCAACCGAAAAGAAAATGCAATCGCGCACTTGAAATTCAAGCATTTATTTATTATAATATAGAGGTAGCTGTTACCGACGCTCCTTTAGTATTGTTGGCACGAGCCTTGCTTGAAAGACTATACTGAAAGTTAGTGCTTGAGAATACGCGGGAGTGGTGTTGTGCTGGAACATCCAGCCGCCTGACGCCAGAGTCGGGTATCCCCCCTCCGCCACTCCCGCTTTTTTTGACCTTGCACCCTCCTTCCACCAGTTCAGGTCACCCCTTATCTGTCGATATATTATCTGATAATGATGAAATGGCGAACCTTACACCAATTGGCAAGACTGCCCAGCCCTGGTTTTTTTACAAGGCTGGGCAACATCATTCTTATTCAGGTCCTCTTTGTCTTTATGGCTGTGGCGCTGCTTCTTTTTTTCCCCCAGCCGGAGCGATTAATCGATTCTGACCTTGACTCACGAGAAGCTGAACTCAAGGTATTAGCGACCAAGATCAGCTCTATTTTCAACGAGGAGTTTCGTCCGCTCGATACCTCTATTAGCAACAAAAAGGTGCAGTCATTGCTTTCTTCTCTTTTCATGCCGGAGGAGAACATCACCTATGCGGAAATCTTCGTCCCACAAGGTGCTCCTCAGGGTTTTACTCCCATCTTCAGGTTTGAACGGTCGAAAGAGTCTCGCGGTTTGGAACCCTCGGACGAGGAAATGCCCGATGTCATTGATTTCAGGATTGTTCGCCAGAAGTTGAAGCAGCCACCCGGTCTTTTCACTCCTCCTATTCACAGCAACAAGCATTCAATCTACTATTATCCCTTCAGGGTACAGCCGGGCCTATCGGCAGTTCTTGTTACTGTCTCAAAACACGATCTGGTAATATCGAGCCGTTCGCGGCTTCAGTACGCTTTGCTGGTATTGTTCTTATGTTCTGCCTTGGTGTCATTGTTGACAGTGTATCTCATTGCCAACAGGTTCAAGGAACCGCTCAACAGGCTCATCCACGGGATAGAAAAAACAACTGAGGGTGAGTTGTACTACTTAATTGAAGCCGAAGGCGATAGTGAACTTCGGAAATTGACGACAGCCTTCAACAAAATGTCTCGAACTCTTTGGGAGGATCATAAAAAGATCACGCGGTATAATTATGATCTAAAAAATTCTAACCTCTCACTGCTGGAGTCACAGTTGTTTCTCGCCACCCTCATCGACAGCTCTCCTTTGTGCGTTGTGGCGGCATCTACTCAGGGAAAGATAATGATTATTAACCGCCGGGCCTCCCGGGATTTTGGTTATAGTGAGAGGGATATGATAAGCAAAAACGTAGACGAGCTGTTTACGCATGCCGTCAAAGTGGATCCGACCATCCGGTCGTCAGACAGTGACCATCCGGGCGTGGAGGTATTGTGCAAGCGACGTGACGGCTCCATTTTCCCGGCCTATCTCATCGTGGCGCCTGTGATGACGAGAGATGGAAACATCACCGCCTACCTGTACATTATTCGCGACATCTCCGAAAGCAAGAGTTTCCAACAGATGATGGTCAGGCTGGATCGGTACTACACGCGAGGTGAAACAGCGAGCGAGATTGCCCACGAAATCAATAACTACCTGACCATCTTGTCAGGTAATATGGAATTGATACCCCTCCTGTTGAACAAAGGAGATACGAACAAGGTTCACCAAAGGATCAACCTGATGCGAGAGACAGTGGGCAAAATTGCACGTTTTACTGACGGACTGATGGACACCAATCCGGATGAGATAAGGTTTGAACCGGCGGATATTAACCAGCTGGTAGAGAACGCGGTGGCTTTTCTGAAGCCTCAGAATAGATTCGATAACATCAAGATGACGACCAATCTTGCGACTGATTTGTCCCTCATGGAGATCGATATCAGCCAGATTCAACAAGTTCTGGTCAATCTGCTGTACAATGCTGCCGAGGCTTTAAAAGATCAGCCCAATGAGAAAAAGATATGGATAACAACTTCGTTAGTCCCTAATGCCCCAGAGAAAACGGTGCGGGTCGAGGTGAAGGATAATGGTCCGGGGGTAGTAGAGAACAAAGAGGAGCTGTTGTTTGTCAAGCGCTTTACCACCAAACCGAGAGGGCACGGTATCGGGCTGATAACATGCCGTAGGATAATCGAGGCTCACAGCGGCAGGATAACATACCGTAAAGAGGACGGGGCCACGTTCTCTTTTGACGTTCCAATTAAAAGAAAACAGCCTATCAGCGAAGCCACCGCTGAAACCACCGTCAAGCCATCACCTCAACCGGCGTAACTTTTGGTTGTTGGCAAGAGCTATTTGATGTAGCTTTATTGTATGCCTCAGTTGCGTCAAACTGCTTACACTCATCTTGACCAGCGCATCACGAGCGCTATCGTGGTTGTGCTGGCCTTAGCTGTACTTATCATCACCTGGGTAAGCATCAGAGAGAGTCGGTCGGACAGTTTTGAGCTTCTGGTTCGCCAGGGGACGGCTTTCACTGAAGCCCTGGCTCAGGCGGCTGAAAATGCCATTGTTTCCGAGACATCCTACGACTACCTAGTTCACAAAAGATACGCTGAGGTCGTTGCCGACCTCGCCGAAACAGATTTGAAGTCGCTCACTGATCAGCATCTGGCTCAAATAGCCGAGACACACAATTTGTACGGTGTATTTGTATTCAGCGCTGATTCCAGCTTGGTGGCCGGAAGCGTAGTCGGTGGCCCAAAAGTCGCCCTGCCTGATTTTGTCTACGAGGAGGCGTATCAACTCATAACCAACCCTGTGAGTAATTATGTTCTCCTGCTGGATGAGGGAGAGCACCTCGGGGAGGCAGTCCATTATTATCTTGAAATCACAAGCAACCTCGACCGGGTCGTACTGATTATAGCTGACGCCCAGTACTACGTTGATGCGCTTCAGCAGACCCAGATTGGCTATCTGGCCCAGAAGATGGCCAGAGAACGGGGCGTCGTATATATCCTTTACCAATCAACCGAGGGCATCATTTTTTCCTCCCGAGCCCCAGGCCAGATTCTGGCCATTGAGTCCGATCCCTTCCTGTCGCAAGCCCTCGCCAGCGACACCATCATGCACCGGGTCTATGAATTTCAGGACAACCAGGTCTTGGAGCTGGTGCGACCCTTTACCACCACGAAGTACCCATATGGGCTGTTGCGGGTCGGCCTCTCGTTGGATCGTTTCTTCTCGGTTTCGAAAGGTTTTGACCGTCAGATGGTGGCTCTTGCCGGGACACTCTTTGTGCTGGCGATAGTGGCGCTTTTATATCTCAACAGCCGACGAAAAAGAAAAGAGATTGCCTTACAGTATAGTCGGATGAAATCCGTTACGGACAAGATCTTTGATGAGATGCGTACCGGCGTGGCAGCGGCTGACGAAAAAGGGACGATTACGCTTGCCAATGATGCCTTTGCAAGAATCATTGGCTTGGCCGATTGTGTTGGAAAAAAATGGGACGACGTAATTGCCGTGAGGGATATGGCCTTTCGGCAAATAGCATCCGCCGGAGAAACCTCCGTTGAAAGGGAAATTACACTTGACAGCGTTGGACTAAGAAGAACTCTTCTGGTCGTTGCCTCCAAGCTACGCCCTGAGAATGATGAGCTGGGAGGAGTTATTATCGTTGTCTACGATATTACGCGTCTGAAGGAATTCGAGCGCCAGTCTGCTCGTCGGGAGCGACTGTCGGAGATGGGGAACCTTGCCGCTGGCGTGGCGCATGAAATTCGCAACCCCCTCAACACGATCTCGATTGCCGTCCAGCGACTCGCATCGGAGTTTGTGCGGAGTGAAGACAGTGATGAGTACTTATCGATTACCAACCAGATAAAAGCTGAAACAAAAAGGCTCAATGAAATTATAAGTAAGTTCCTGGTCCTTTCACGAGAGGAGAGGAAGCGATACAAGACCATCGATCTAAACGACTTTTTAGCTGAGACAGTGGAGTTCCTCAAACCGGAGGCTGAGAAGCTTAAGCTTCATTTATCAGTGAAAGTGGAGCCGGGTCTCATATTGGAAACCGACCGGGACGGCTTGAAGCAGATTCTTATCAATCTGTTTAACAACGCTAAGGAGGCGTTGGGCGGACAGCCGGGGAAAATTGCAATTGTTGCCCAGGCCCGCAACAGCACTATTGAGATTGCTTTCTCTGACAGTGGCCCTGGCATTAAAAAAGAACTGCGCGAGAGCATATTCACCCCCTACTTCACCACCAAGGAAGCTGGCACCGGCCTCGGTCTACCGACTGTTCACAAAGTCATTTCCGACTTAGGGGGTGACATCCGCGTTGAAGAAAGCGAGTGGGGCGGCGCGAAGTTTGTCATCATCATCCCCCGATGAACAAGAAATCTAAAGAGCATTAATAATTAAAGCAGCTCATTATGCGCCAATAATGAAACCAATAATGTTGAGAGGTCATCTCCGCGAAAGCCAGTCATCCATCTTTGGAGGACTGTCAGGCAGAAATCCAAAAAATGCAATTATGAACCCACAAATGCATTGCGGGTCGTACGATTGAAATAACAAAAGAAATGGATTCCAGCTTCTCCCCTACCTCCGCTTAATGCTGCCTGATCCGGAGACATGCTTCTCAGTGTGTTTCGGGTCGCCGTAATACGAGATGCCACCGCTGCCATAGACGCTGCCATCGAAACTCTCCTCAGCGTACACCCGTGCATCACCCGACCCTTTAATGGTTACCATCACTTCTTTCGCAACCAGATCACGAGTGTCAACATCGCCGGAACCATACACATTGATCTCCAACTCCTCCACCTTACCTTCAGCAGAGAAGTCTCCCGAACCGCTAATGCGACACTCAAGAAAGTTACCGTCGATGTTTCTGACTGTGATGTCACCAGAACCGTTGATGTCACACCTGAGAATATCGCTATTGAGATTCTTGACTGTAATATCACCGGAGCCTTTGGTGTGGCAATCAAAACGGTCGCTATTGAAATTCTCGACCGTGATATCGCCGGAGCCACGGGTAGTCACGCCTTCCAGCTTCGGTATGGTGATTTCTACCCGGCATGAGTGCTTGGAGCGGTAGGACTCGTCCGAGTAGATTTTCAGCGTCTTTCCTTTGACTTTCGTCTCGATAATGTCAATGAGGTTGTCGTCAAACGTAAGTAATACTTCCTGTTTTTCGCCGGCCCTGACAAAGACGTCAAAGGCTCCAGAAGTTTCAATCCATGTAAACTCCTTCACTTCACGGTCTTCGGTAACCACGTCGCCGGAGCCTTTGACGCCATTTCCCCCAAACGTCCAATTGAACCAGTCGCTTGCCTCAACCGACCCGAACATCATCAGAACCGCGGCCGCAAGCCCAATGGCCGACAGGGCCTTACCTCTTAACATGGATCCTCCATCCTGTTTCTGTTCATTCCTGTTTACTTATGGATACGGGAAAGACGATTGAAAGTTGCTCTTGCTTTGTGCTTATCGTGTCCCCTTACCGCGTAGCGTATGAGATTATCTTTACGAGCCCCGAAACGTCACCCTGAGCGGAGTCGAAGGGCAAGGAGTAGGTCGGGTTCGGAGTCCGTCTTGGGCGGACGAAAAACCCGACATTTATTGTCTAAGCTCTGTTTGCAGTGTTTTGTCGGGTCTTGCCCACGACGAAGTCAGGGGTGTGACCCGACAAGTTGTCCCGCAAGTTTGTGCGTTTCAGAAGAGTAGGTTTTCGGTCAGGTCACACCTTGGGCAAGCCAAAGGCAAGACCCGACCGAACTATCTGTACAACTTCAGCAGGGCAGGTCTCATTGAGATCTGCCCTTTTCATATCACTTCAACAGTATCATCTTCTTAGCATCTACGAATTCACCCACCTCCAAACGATACAGGTAGACACCACTGGCAGCCTCACTGCCGTTCCATTGGACAATGTGCGTGCCAGCTTCAAGTTGATCATCAACCAACGTCGCTACCTTTTGGCCCATGATGTTATAGATTTCCAGTTTCACGTGTGAGGCTGCAGGTAAAGAGAAGCTGATCTCAGTCACAGGGTTGAACGGATTAGGGTAGTTGCCGATAAGCTCAACCTCCGTTGATTCGTCGGGGTTCGGGGCGCCTTCGGCAGGTGGAGGACCACCCACAATAACAACACAATCGGTACCTTCGAAGGGTGTCCCGTCGGTCAGCTCCCCGTTGATCGTCAGGGAAATGGTATCTCCAACGTAGATTTCACCAAGGGCTTCGATAATCAAGCTCTTATCAAACTTCAGGGTCAGGTCTTGGTAGCCATCGGCCTCCTCATCCGTGCACTCGCACTCCTCAGCCCCTTCGCCTACCGGCGTGCTAACGTCTTCGATATTCCAGTGTAAAGCCGCAATGCCCTCAAGCGTGATGCTAGCCGGATCGATATCGGCCACATCAAAATCGGCTGTTCCGAGGATGGCGGCCGGTAGACGGATAATAGGTCTTTGCGGGCCATCCGGCGCAACCTTAGCTACGGTCGGAGTCTCATCGTCCGGTATCCACATATCCTTCGGCCCCGGTCTGATGTTAAGCGGATTGGGGCAGGCGCCCGGTTTGATGTCCAGGGAGACCAGGGTAGGCATGGGGGGCGCGGGAATGGTAGCCAGCCAAGTTTCCCACGTACCGTTGGGGCTCTGTCCACGCCCGACGATCATCCGACCGTCGGCAGAGATGTCAGCGGCTGTACTTAGCTCCCATCCGGTCAGGTCGAGGGCGAAATCGTTGACCAGGATGTCCTGGAGGCTTCGCATACCGTTAACGGCGTCCCAAATGAACGCCCCTATGGGACCGTAGCCGACTATAACGGATCCATCACTTGACACACCTGTGGCTTGACCATCGCCAATCCCTACCATACCTATCGCCGCCGTCCAGCGAAAGGCTTGTCCACCGCACTCTCCCACGACAACCGATCCGTCGGCAGACACGCTGGCGGCAAAACTGTTGTAAGCCCCTGGAAGGAAACCAAGCCCGACCATGCCTGTCGCTGCTGTCCAGCTGAAGGCCTCGTGGTTGCCCGTACCTACCACCCGGGTACCTACCACCACCGAGCCATCAGCGGAAATATCCGCCGCACCGCTGCTGTATCCTCCACCGAGGCCAACCCATCCCGTATCCTCCGTCCATCGGGATGCACCATAGTCACCGTAATTCCCGGCGATCACAGAGCCGTCAGCAGACACCGCCGTAGCCCCGCTGTTGGGTGGGTAGCCGAGACCCTGGGGGCTGTAGGTTGGGGAAGTCCACCGGCAGGCCTCATTAGGATGCATAACGTAAGCCGATGAACCTGCCCCTACAATGACCGCTCCCGCTGCCGAGCTAGCGTTAGCTCGGCAATTATTGCCAGTTGGCACATACGCAAAATTGGGCGGCAAGTCAGGGAGGTAACCCCAGCCGCTTGATTCCGACCAGCAGGCAGCGACGTAATTGCATGACCAACCGCCGCAGATACAGTAACCAACGACCACCAATCCGTCTGGCGAAATACCCTTCGCAACGCAATTGTTTGCGCCGAGTCCTTGAAAGCTGGTGTCACCGAAGGCATAGGAAGCCCCTAACGACATGACTGCAACAATGACAGTTAACAGCTTTCTCATAATTCCTCCAATAGGTTTTTAAGGTTTAGATATGTTTTCTACATAGAGAAAACCCACCATTGCAAACAATAGCGGGCCGTTGTGCTCGAATGTAATTCTCAGTTGACTACAATAGGCTTGAAAGCCACCTAAATCGTCCATTCCACTAACCCTACGCTCCAATTCCAATCTGAATAAAATCTAATCTTCGTTACCAACGAAGTCAATCGAAAAATGTAGAATTTACGCCGTTTTTGGGTGTGTGAAGAATCAGTTTTGCACGGATCAGTAACTCGACATAAATCTAAATCTCTATCCCATCCACCAGCTTTTCAATGACTTTGGCTGCTTGTTTGGTGCGCGTTAAGAAGTCATTGTACAACTTTTCGGTGGCTTCGGCGCTGTCGCCGTAGCCCATACTGGCAGCTACCGGCGGGAGGTACTCTTGATCGATAACATTGTGAGCAGCAACCTTTAGACGGTACAGGTCGCGCAGGTTTTTTATAAAGTTCAAATGGTTTTCTACATAGACAAATTTATCAGCGTTTACCGGTTCAATTTCAACCAGGCGCTTTAGGAATTTCCTCGACAGTGGATCACGCACCTTGTACTTGACCTCGTACATCAGCAGAAGCATCTCTATATCACGCAGCCCGCCGCGGCATTCTTTGATGTCATTTCTCTGATCGTTGTCTTCCTCGGCATGACGGGATTTCATTTCCCTTTTCATGTACTCGATATATTCCCGTCCTCGGGCAAAAATATGAGGGTCAATAATCTCTTGTCGAAGCTTGCCTTCAAGTTTGCTGCTACCCACGAGCATCCTTGAGCTCAATACCTGGGATTGATCTACGAAGACATCTTCGCTGTCGCTGCTTAGATGGTCGGCCAGTTGGTCAAAGCTTATTACATAACTACCAAAATGGTCAGCGAAGCGATGGTGGGGAAGGATCCCCCTCTTGAGTATATGGGAATTCATTTTGCCCACGATCTTGTTGCAGTAGTTGATCTCCTCAATATCGGTGGAATCGAGGATAACAATCATGTCGTAGTCATCATCGAAACCCTGCTCGCGGGCATGGCCACCGGCGGCATACAGCGCAAAAAGGTCGTGGGTATGCATAGAATAGCCTAACGATAAGTGCACGTCCTGCTGACAGAACTCATATAAGGAGAGCGTGTAATTGTCGCAGAATTCGATGAACTCGGCATCCGTCTGCTCACAGCCAGCGCCAGCCATAGCCAGCAAACTTACCCGGACAAATTCCAGGTCATAGTAATCACCGAGCCCTTCGATTCGGTCGCTTAAAGATGGCAACGATGTCAGGTCGCTGTAAAAGCCGTTGGTTATTTCCCTAAGCTTGTCGTTGTGGTAAAGGTTTTTGATATATATGGGATACTTGTTTAAGAATTTATGGAAATGCTGCTTGAAGAAATGACTGCTTTCATAGTGTACGTTCACCAGCGCCAGGAGCTGCTTATGAGCGGGTAGAAGTTCAGGTAAGGCTGGTTTCCTATGAGCCAGCTTTGCAAACCCGGCCAGAGATTCCCATTCAATAAGAGATAGAAACCTGTTAAGGGTCTCCGGGTAAGCATTCAACATTTGTGCTAATGAAGCCGGTGCGCCGGGGAGCTGGTTCAACTCGTCGATGAACAACCTGCTGATGATGCCGAATACGTTCTTAGCGTCTTCAGTTTTAGCTTTTTCGCCGAGAATGACAAGAAATCTCAGAATCGAAGCCGGGTCATATTTAATCCCAGCCACATATACGAGAGCAACTTTGTTGTGTGCCTTTTCCGGCAACTGGTTGAAACTTTCGATGAATTCGTCGTAAAAAAGATTGTCTTTACTACTCAACTCTTCCAGGAAATCATCCCAGTAAGTGATCCCTTCGGAGAATGTTGAGGCCCGGATAAAATCAAGCGCCAAATTCCCTTTGTAGCCCGGCTTTTTATGGATATCTCCTGAAAAAATGGGCTTGAATATGCTAACTTCACGCAAATGTTTTTTCAGATCGCCGGTTAAAACGTCGATGGCTTGAATACTCTTTTCAAGGAACTCATAGTAAATCACCAACATGAAATCCTCGGCAGAGACAACTCCCTTGGTCTCAAAACCTATCGTCCCGGCAATTTTGGCCACCATAGCTTCAATCCCCGGTTCACCGAGGTCGATGTCTTCATCCTGAGCAACCATGATCTGGTACAGGTACCGAAACAGTTCAAAGAAAGTGAGGGTTCGCTCCAGTTCGTTATACTGTAGCTGGCGTTGCGGGTTTTTCTCTTTCAGTTCGTCGATGATATTCCAGGCGTTGGTCTTATCCACACCATATACCAGTTTGAGAGCCGACAGCAGGCTTTTTATGGGGCGCAGAGCATCGTCCTTAGGATTAATTGCTTCCGGTGGCTTCAGGCGTGTCAGAAGAGAGTGAACCTCTCCAAGGATACCGCGAAGGTAACCCTCGTGGAAACGATTCTCTTTGCTACTCGCGTCGTAGTAAAATCGGTTCGTTACTCTTGTCTTAAACTCGTTATAAAGAGGGTAGCTTCCAAGAATATTGGCCGCTCCAAGCATCTCGGTAATTATGACAAAATCATAAATGTTTTTGTCCAGGATCGCCTCGTACTGTTCAATTGTGGCCGTTAGACTATTGCCCCCCACATGTTCGGAGAGGTGGAAATGAAGCCGGGTCGCTTTTTTGAACATCTGGTTTGCCAACCGGCTGATAGCGCGGTTAAGGCTTTTTGAATCTCCAGGTCCTCGATGGACTATGCCCAGATCAATATCGTCCTGATCAGCCCTAGTGCCGACCCCTAGCATGACAAACTCCGGCTTGTCCTTTTCATCAAGGAATAGGTCCAATAAGCGTTCCATGTAGCATTTTGTCAGGTAACGGAACGTCCGGCCCGCCTCCAGCATGAACTTTTTGCCGGTTTGTGAGCGCTCGGGGCTTGTAGCCAGCTCCAACTTGACGATATCCACCATGCGTAAGTTCATGTGGAGAAATTGCAAAGCGAAATAACAGCCGAGGAAATCTAATTTTTCGTCCTCGTCGAGAGCGATCTTCAGAACCGTATCCATCTCGCCCGGGATCTCCATTGAATAGCTCCACAGGTGCACCTTATCGCGCTTGCCCTGCCGCTCCAGGGAGGCAGTTAATTTCTCTATATTGGCGGAGATGATGTGAAGATACTTGCGGTTGTAATTGCCCAATGCCGCGGTTTTTTCAGTTAGACGGGTCAAAGGGTCTTTCATGCGACTAAATCCTTTGGTTGCTGCAAAGGGAGAGTGGCTGTCGAAGAGCGGTCAGGAGACGCTTGCCGGTAGTTGTTTTCTTGAAGATTGATAAGATTATACGAAGACTCATTTCCCTGCCTGATGCTCTTATTTATCAAGTTGTTGGGCAGCAGCTTTCAAACCAGCCTCGTAAGCCTTTATGTAGATATCCTCGGACATTTTGGGGACACGTGCCAGGATCGCCTGGCGAATAGATCTTCTGTCAATAATGTCACTGACTTCGGCAAAAAATCCGAGGGCGACAATATTGACCATAGCCGGCCGGCCACACACTTCCTGGGCTATCTCCATGAAAGGCACCGAAAATACCTTCCTGCCTTTGACTTCATCGCGAATCTTAACATTAGAGTCTGTCACCAGTATACCGGTTGGCACTAAATCTTTTATGTGTTTATCGAAGGCTTCCTGGGTTAAAGCCATCAAGAGATCAACGGATTCGACCTTCGGATAATCAATGGCTTCATCGGAGATGACTATTTCAGCCCGGCTGGCACTCCCCCTGGCCTCAGGGCCGTACGAACAGCTCTCAGCGGCGTTTTTGTTGTCGTACACAGCCGCTGCCTCGGCCAGAATCCTGGCCGCCTGTATCAGACCCTGTCCGCCGGCACCGCTCAACCTTATACTGTACTTGAAAGCCATCTGCTCGGGATACCGACTGAGAATTTCGTGTTGCAAACCAACTGCTTCATACTAAAAATATACCCCATTCAAGGGCTACAGGCAACAGGGAAAAGAACTTGTCGCAGGTGATTTGAAAAGTAGCTTTTTTACCTGAGTGCTTTTGGCATAAATAAGCAGCATGTATCCATAGCCTATTAGGCCAGGCAGTTTCTTGATTTTTCGTTGGACATTTAATATGGCATTTATTAACTTGGTTGAATTGGTTGGTTTCATGATTGGGAGTAACAGTTCTTTATAGCCAACATAACGGATGGTAGTATGTCTTATGTTATGAGTCTACAAGAAAAAATCCACAAACATTATGATAAGCATTCAGAAGCGCCAGTTCCAAATGTGGCCTAAAAGCGGAGGCCTTATATGAAATTCTGGAGAACACCATTAGATATCGAAAAGCTTAAAATTCCCAAGGGAGAACTTCATATCATAAAAGAGCGTTGCAAGGGGTGTGGCTTTTGTGTGGAGTATTGCCCCAAAGGCGTTTTAGAACTTTCGGATGAATTTAATTCCAAAGGCTACCACCCTCCGGTGGCGGTCAAGCCTGAAGAGTGCGTTAACTGTGATCTCTGTGAGATGCTCTGCCCGGATTTCGCCATTTATTGCGTACGAGTTGAGACAGAAGAAAAGGAGGTGGCCAATTGAAAGCCGACCCTAAAAACGTTCTTACAGGTTCCCATTATCTTGACGGCAACTATGCTTCTGCGGAGGGGGCTATTGCCGCCGGCTGCAAGTTTTTCGGCGGTTATCCGATTACGCCATCTACCGAGATCGCTGAGAGGGTTTCTCGACGGTTCCCACTTCTTGGCGGGGTTTTTATTCAGATGGAGGATGAACTGGCCAGTATGGCGGCGATCTTAGGTGCCTCTTGGGGGGGCGTAAAATCGATGACTTGTACCTCCGGGCCTGGGTTTTCCCTGATGATGGAGAATTTCGGGCTGGGGATTATGTTAGAAACACCTTGTGTATTGGTGAATGTTCAGCGTGGCGGTCCCTCGACCGGCCTGCCTACGCTCCCTGGCCAGGCTGATATGATGCAGGCCCGCTGGGGCTCGCATGGCGATTATGAGGTAATTGCTTTGGCTCCAGACTCACCCCAGGAATCGTTCGAGCTGACTATCCACGCCTTCAACCTTTCTGAAAAATATCACATGCCGATATTGGTTATGACTGATGAGTGCGTCGGGCATATGACCGAAAAGGTGGTCATACCCACCGCTGAAGAGATCGAGTTGGTTGAACGCCGATATACCGATAAGGAACCCGGAGAAGCTTGGCCATACGAACCAACCGAGGAAGTGATATCTCCTTTTTTACCTGTCGGCAAGGGATATAAATTTCATGTGACAGGTCTGACTCATGATCATAGAGGTTACCCTGTCATCAATGCCGAAACCCAGGAGACAAATGTTCGCCGTCTTATCGACAAAGTCAATAAGCATGTCGATGAGATTATCTGGCTTGAAGAGAAAGATGTTGAAGGTGCCGAGATAGTGGTAATGGCCTATGGTATCTCCTCCCGCGTGATCCAGCCGGCTATTACCAAGGCAAGGAAAGAGGGTATAAAAGTCGGCCAGATCAAGATGGTTACCGTCTGGCCCTTCCCGGAAAAGCGAGTCAGAGAGCTGGCTGGCCAAGTGAAATCGTTGATTATGGTGGAGATGAACTATGGTCAGGTATTTTTAGAAATGGACCGTTGTGCCGCCGGGAAATGCCAGACCTACCTTGTCGGGCATGCTGGAGGGACTGTGCATAGGCCGGACGATATTTATAAGACCATAAAGGAAGCTGTTAAATGACTACAAAAGTAACTGAACAACAAACGCTAGCAAGAGAAGAGCATCCGATGGAGAAACTCCTCCGGATGGATCGTATCCCACATATCTGGTGTCCCACCTGCGGGTTGGGGACAACAGTGACGGCTCTAGCAGCCGCCCTTGAACAGCTCCAGCTCAACCTGAACGACGTGGCTGTGGTCTCGGGAATAGGTTGCACTGGCCGGGTAGCCGGGTACATGAAGCTCGATTCGTTTCACACAACCCATGGTCGAGCGATTCCATTTGCCCTCGGCCTACATATCGCCCGGCCGGATTTGAAGGTTATTGTATTCTCTGGTGATGGAGATTTGGTTTCGATCGGCGGCAACCACCTGATCCACACAGCCAGACGCAATGTTGATATTACTGTCATTTGTGTGAACAACTTCATTTACGCCATGACCGGTGGCCAGGTCGCCCCGACCACACCGATTACTGCCAAATCATCTACCTCACCTTATGGTAATTACGAACATCCGTTTAACCTACCTCTTTTGGCGGCATCATCGGGGGCAGTGTATGTAGCTCGCTGGACGGCCTTGCATATCCGCCGCTTGACCGTGGCCATCAAAGAAGCCATCACCAAGAGGGGTTTCTCATTTGTCGAGGTTATCGCCCCCTGTTCTACCCTTTATGCCAGGCTCAATAAACTTGGCTCCGGTCTTGAGTTGATGAAGTTCTACCATGATAACAGCATTATCAGGCATGGCGCTGATCTGAAGGAAGTCGACATTGATTACCAGTCGAAAATCGTAGTGGGCAAGTTCGTGGATATTGAAAAGCCAACCTACCTCGATTGCCTAAACGATGCCTTTAAGAAGAAATTCGGCGACAAATATAAACTCTACGGAGGCAGTAATGGCGACAACTGAAATTAGAATCACCGGCTTAGGAGGCCAGGGGGTGATCCTTTGTGGCTACATCATCGGCAAAGCCGCTTCTATTTTCAGTAACCAGCATGCCACCTTAACCCAGAGTTTCGGACCTGAGGCGCGTGGCAGCGCCTGTAGCGCCCAAGTAGTTGTCTCCGACACCCGGGTACTGTATCCGTATGTTACCTCACCCCAGGTAATGTTGGCCATGTCCGGTGATGGTTATATGACCCACAAGAACACTATGGCTGAAGACTGCGCTCTCGTTTATGAAAAGGATCTCGTCAAACCGGAGAAACACGGGCCGAAAGTAAAGGCTTACGGCATTCCGGCTACTCGTATTGCTGAGGAGCTGGGTAACAAGATAGTTTTGAACATCGTTATGTTAGGGTTTTTCGGGGCGGTGACTGACTTAATACCCAAGGAGGCATTACGCAAGGGGGTAGAAAGCTCGGTCCCGGCAGGCACAGAGGAACTGAATCTCAAAGCCTTCGATAAAGGGTATGAATACGGTTGGCAGTTAAAAGAAAAAACCGCTGAAAAAGTTTAATATAGAGTAGCCTTACAAGCCCGCATCCCCAAAATAGTATTATGGCTCCGCGAGTAAATAAAGAAAAAGGTGTTTTAGTCTTAGGTGGAGGAATTGCCGGGATTCAGGCAGCCTTGGATTTGGCTGCTTCCAGGATTCACGTTTATTTGGTCGAAAAGTCCCCCTCGCTTGGTGGGAGGATGGCTCAGTTGGATAAAACCTTCCCCACCATGGACTGCGCCATATGAATTCTGGGACCCCGAATGATGGATGCCGGTCGGCATCCCAACATCGAGGTTCTGACTAACTCGGAACTAATCCATCTTGACGGCCGCGCCGGGAATTTCCGAGTCATCGTCAGGAGAAATCCTCGTTATGTCAGTGAGGATTTATGTACCGGCTGTGGCCAGTGCGTCGATAATTGCCCCGTGGTAGTGCCCAATGAGTTTGAGGTCGGGATGGGTGCACGCAAAGCGATTTACTCCCCTTTTGCCCAGGCCGTGCCGAATATCCATATCATCGATAGAGAAAACTGCCTTAACGATGATTTCCTGGTCTGCACCAATTGCCTCAATAGTTGCGATCGCAACGCGATTAATTTCGATGATGCCGGCGAAGAGGTCAAACTTGAGGTAGGTGCCGTTATTGTGGCTACTGGGTTTGATGTTTACGATGCCTCGGCTATTCCCAGCTATGGCTATGGCCTTTATGATAATGTCCTGACCAACATGGAGTTGGAAAGAGTTCTGAATGCCTCCGGTCCGACTCGCAGCCATATCGTAAGGCCATCAGATCACAAAGTACCTAAGAAGATGGCCTTTATTCAATGTGTCGGATCGAGGGGCGAGGGAAAAGAGGCTGGCTGCCAGTATTGCTCCCGGTTCTGCTGCATGAATGCCGTCAAAGATTGCATGCTGGTCAAACAGCATGAGCCTGACATCGAGGAGTTGATGGTTTTTTACATAGACCTGCGGGCAGCAGGCAAGGGTTTTGAAGAGTTCTACCAGCGGTCACTTGAAATGCCGGAATTGAAATATATCCGTGGCCGACCGTCGAAAATAATTGAAGACCCCCAGACAAAAGATGTAATCGTTTCTGTTGAGAACGGTGAAACAGGCCAGATAAACAGGTTCAAGGTGGATATGGCTGTCCTATCGGCAGGTGGGGTGGCTCCGGAATCAAATAAAGGATTGGCTGAAGTTCTCGGCATCGACCTTGACGAGAACGGCTTTTTCAAAGTTGACACCAGATATGGTTCACCTCTTCACACGGCAAAAGAGGGTGTTTATGTCTGTGGGACTGCTGCCGGGGTTAACGATATTGCTGATTCGGTAGCCGAGGGTTCCGGTGCGGCGGCCGAGGCTGAGCGGTTTGCCGCCAAACTTCGGGTAGAGGAAAAACCACAAGAGATAAAGAAGCTGGACACTTCTGGGCCACCCAGGGTGGGAGTGTTTCTCTGCCATTGCGGTATTAATATCGCCGGTGTTCTTGATATCGAATTGTTGAAGGAGTATGCAAAACAGATTCCCGATGTAGTCTATGTCGAAAACAATCTCTTCCTCTGTTCTGATGAAGGCCAGCGGCTGGTGCAGGAGAAGATCATTGAACATAATCTGAATCGCGTGGTGGCCGCCGCCTGCACACCCCGCACCCATGAACCGATTTTCCGTGAAAGCTGTGAGCAGATTGGCCTGAACCCTTATCTTTTTGAAATGGTCAATGTTCGCGACCAGTGCTCCTGGGTACACACCGGTGTTCCGGAAGTGGCAACGCAAAAGGCCAGGGACCTGATCAGAATGGGTGTGGCCAAAGCGCGACGTCTGCAACCGTTATATAAAAAAACCATCCCCATTAACCAGAGCGTGCTGGTTATCGGCGGCGGGGTAGCCGGTATGCGTGCCGCCTTGGACCTTGAGGCTCAGGGATTCAAAGTTTACCTCATTGAGAAGGAAGGCCGTCTCGGAGGCCTATTAAACAACCTGACCAGGGTATATCCCGCCAATCTTTCGGCTGTCGAGCTGGCACGCACCATGGTACAAAAAGTCAATGACAGCCGCATCGAGGCGATGGCCTCTACCGAAATAAATTCTATTACCGGTTTTGTAGGCAATTTCGATGTTTCCACCGCCAACGGTAATTTTAGGGTGGGTACTATAATTGTGGCGACAGGTGCGAATATATATAAACCCAATAGGGAATTCGGTTACGACAAGTACGAGAATGTTATAACCAACCAGGAGCTTGAAAACATCTTACATGACATCAAGGGTAAAATCCAGATAAGAGGGAAAAGACCAGAAACGGTAGTTTTTATCCAGTGTGTCGGTTCTCGTGATCCTGAAAAGAACCCTGGTTGTTCCCGTTTTTGCTGCCCTACCACCATTAAACAAGCCGTTCGTTTGCGGGAAAGCGGTGTAAATGTAGTGGTCCTTCATCGGGATATGCGCACCGTAGGAGCCAAAGCGGAAGAACACTACCGCCATGCACGAACGCTTGGGGTCAAGTTTATTCGGTACACACCTGAGAGACTTCCTCAAGTATCGGGCAGCAGCAACCGGGCTGAGAAAGTGGAGATACTCGAACTGGCCCTGAAGCGGACTTTGGAAATAGACGTTGACTATATAGTGCTTGCGGCCGGTATGGTTCCCAATGAGCAAAGCACCGCCAAACTTCACGAGATTCTTAAAGTGCCCTGTGGCGCGGATGGCTTTTTTATGGAGCGCCACGCCAAACTGGGCCCAGTGGAAACCACCACCGAAGGTGTGTTTTTAGCCGGTTGTGTCAGCGGCCCAAAAGATATCGCCAACTCCATCGCTCAGGGCTCAGCCGCCGCTGCTAAGGTAGCTTCGTTTATCGCTAAGGATACGGTGGCGCTGGAACCGACTACCTGTGTCGTGGACCAGGCGCTTTGCCGGGCCTGCGGACGGTGTGTAGAGATTTGCGAATACCGCGCCCCGTCTCTGGTGGAAATCACACCGGGGCTTAAAGCCGCTCAGATCAATCAGGCCTTGTGTAAAGGTTGTGGTACGTGCGCCAGTTGGTGCCCCACCGGAGCCATCTCGGCTTTACATTTCACCGACGAACAGATCGATTCCATGATGGAAGCGTTACTGGCAGGTAAAGCTTAAACTATGACTGTGAAAACCTCCAAAGCCCAGAAGAAAAAAACCGAGTTTGTCCCTAACATTGTGGTGTTTGCCTGTAACTGGTGCAGTTATGCGGGGGCTGACACCGCCGGCGTTAACCGTATTCAACACTCACCCAATTTTAGAATTATCCGGACAATGTGTTCCGGTCGGGTCACGCCCGGCTTTGTTTTGAAGGCTCTTAAATTGGGGGCAGACGGCGTTCTCGTCTCAGGGTGTCATTTCGGTGATTGTCACTACATATTCGGCAACTACAGAGCCGTGGAACAGTTCGAAAAGACCAAGGCGTTGGTGAAAACCCTCGGTTTGGACGAAAAGCGGGTCCGCTTAGAGTGGGTTTCTGCGGCAGAGGGGCCGCGGTGGGCTGAAGTCATCGACGAGTTCGTTGGTCAAATTGCAGCTTTAGGCCCCAGCCCGTTAAACCATCAGCCGAGGCTTAAAGAATAACCGCTTATGGAAATAACCATTGACAAGCTCAAGAAAAGCCGTGCCTTCTTCTGTCTTGAGTGTGGTAAGTGCACTGCCGTATGTCCTATCTCCAGTTTTAACAACAGCTATTCGCCTCGTCGAATGGTAGCCGAGGGACTTTTCTACGGCACTGACGGCCTGACATCCGATCCTCTTTTATGGTCATGCCTGACTTGTCAACTCTGCTCACAACGTTGCCCGGTCGATGTCAAATATTCTGAATATATAAGGGATATCCGGGAGGTGGCCTATAGCCAGGGGAGATGGGGGAACCCCTCGCACGGTGGTGCCTTGCATCATATCATGGAGATAGCCACCTCACCGAAACTAAAGCAAAACCGAACCGGCTGGATTGACAAAGACCTAAAAGTGAAAAAGAAAGGCGATCTGTTATACTTTGCCGGCTGTTTGCCATATTACCAGGATTTCTTTGCCAAAGATTTCGATTTCTCGCCGATCTCCATCGCCCAGGATACCGTCAAGATTCTCAACTACCTCGGCATTGAACCTGTTGTCTTGGACAACGAACGGTGTTGCGGCCACGATCTTTACTGGTTAGGCCAACTTGGACAGTTCGATGAACTGGGCCGCTTGAACATAAAAGAGATCGAGCAAGCCGGCGCCAAAACTGTAGTTACTGCTTGCCCGGAATGCGCACTCACTTTGAAACAGCTCTATCCCGAAAGGTTGGGTGCGGTAAGTTTTAAGGTGAAACATATAACCGAATTCGTAGCCGAGAATATCGACAAGTTTAAGTTCAATAACCTCGATATGGAGGTCACCTTCCAGGATCCCTGCCGTTTAGGAAGATATCTGGGTGTCTATGAGCAGCCGCGGGAAACGATGTTATCTATTCCGGGAGTTAAGATGTACGAGATGTCCCGTAGCAGGCGTGGTGCTATCTGTTGTGGCACGACTAACTGGATGAATTGCGACGCCACCTCCAAGCAGATACAGCATCACAGGCTTACCGAAGCAAAAGCCACCGGTGCCCAAACGCTGGTTACCGCCTGCCCCAAATGCCAGATCCATTTTCGGTGTTCCGAGTGTGGCGAAGAGTCCGAGAGAGTAGATATGAAGTTGGCCGATTTTGTGAACATAGTAGCCTCAGCCCTTAAGGATTGAGGTTCTGAATAAGGAAGTAACGGAGAAATGATATGGCAACTGAACTGAAGAAACCCGAGGATCTACGCATCGGTGTGTTTGTTTGCGAATGCGGGCTTAATATCGCCGGCACCGTGGATTGCGCTGCGGTCAGCCAGTACGCCGAGACTCTGGATGATGTAGTGGTTGTAGTCCAGAACAAGTATACCTGTGCCGACCCCGGGCAAAATGAGATCAAAAAAGCCATCGCCGAGCATAACCTCAACCGTGTCGTGGTAGCCTCCTGTACCCCAAAAATTCACGAGCCTACGTTCCGGCAGTGCGTGGCTGAAGCGGGATTGAATCCCTACCTGTTTGAGATGGTCAATATCCGGGAGCAGTGCAGTTTGGTGCACCAGAACGAGAAAGAGAAAGCCACCGAGAAAGCCAAGGACCTGGTCCGCAGCGGCGTAGCCAAAGCCCGTTTCCTGGAGCCACAGGAAGAAGCAGAGGTTCCGGTTACAAAGGCGGCCCTGGTTATCGGGGGTGGCGTGGCCGGTATCCAGGCGGCCCTCGATCTGGCCGATGGCGGGCATGAAGTCTATCTGGTCGAAAAAGAGCCGACTATCGGTGGGATTATGGCGGCCCTCGACAAAACCTACCCGACGATGGATTGCTCCATATGAATACTCGGACCTAAAATGATGGATGTCGGTCGACATCCCAAGATCGAATTGATGACCTACAGCGAGGTTGAATCGGTCGCCGGTTTTATAGGCAATTTCCATGTAACGATCCGCAAAAAGGCTCGCTATGTAAACGCCGATGAATGTACCGCCTGTGCCGAATGCTCCAATGTTTGCCCGGTGGCGGTGCCCGACGAGTACCAGCAGGGTTTCTCATCCCGTAAGGCGATCTATCTACCTTTTCCTCAAGCGGTGCCCTCCGCTTATATCCTTAACATGGACAACTGCCTGGGCAACAACCCTATCGCCTGCGGTAAATGCGCTGACGTATGCGATAAAAAATGTATTGACTACGACGATCAGGATAAGCTGGTAAACATTGAGGTGGGGGTAATCATCCTGGCCACCGGTATGGATGTTTACGACCCGACCGAGTACGATGAATATGGTTACACCCGTTATGAGAACGTCATCACCAGTATGGAGTTTGAGCGGCTAATCTGCGCCGGCGGCCCCATGGAGGGACACTTTGCGCGGCCCACCGACCGCAAGCTCCCCCAGAAAATCGGATTTATTCAGTGTGTCGGCTCTCGCTGCCAGAACGGCCGCGGCAACCCCTATTGCAGTAACATCTGCTGTATGAATACAGTCAAGGACACCCTCTTACTGTGTGACCATTACCCCGGTGTCGAGGCTAAAGTGTTTTACATGGATATCCGCTCTTTTGGCAAGGGCTTCGAAGACCTCTATATGCGCAGTAAGAAGGAAGGTGTCAGATATATCAGAGGAATCCCCGGCGAGGTGGTCGAAAACCCTGAGACAAAAAACTTGATCTTGACGGTGGAGAACACTACCACCAGCAAGCTCGAAAAGCATGAACTTGAGATGCTGGTATTGGCTCAAGGGGTAATTCCGCGGCGAGATGGAGAACAGATCAAGTCGCTTTTGACCTTATCAACCACCTCTGATGGTTTTATCATGGAATCGCACCCCAAACTAAAACCTGTAGATGCTCCGACCAGGGGGATCTATATTGCAGGTTGTGTGGAATCGCCCAAAGATGTTAAAGACAGTGTTACCCAGGCCAGCGCCGCGGCGGCTAGAGCCAGTATCTTACTTAATGCCGGTAAAACCAAGGTCGAGGCCATCACCTCTCAGATCGACACAGAAAAATGCAATTACTGCGGCCTCTGTGCCAGAGTATGCCCCTACAATGCCATTATCGCGCCTGACAAGAAGGCCAAGAAGTTTCCTGTCGTCATCCAGGCTGCTTGTGCCGGATGCGGCGCCTGCGCAGCCGAGTGTACCCAGGATGCCATCTCAATGCGGCATTTCCGTGATGAGCAGATTATGGCCCAGGTTGAAGCTCTCTTGGCAGTAGAACCACATAAACGCCTGTTGACCTTCGCCTGCAACTGGTGCAGCTATGCTGGTGGTGATGATGCCGGCACCGCCAGACTGCAGTACCCCACAACCTGCAGGGTTTTAAGGACCATGTGCTCCGGCCGTGTCGACGAGAAATTCGTTCTACACGCTTTCCGGCTTGGAGCGCCCATGGTTTTGGTCTCGGGCTGTCATTTCGCGGACTGCCATTACATCAGCGCTGTGCAGTCAACCCAGAAACGCATGGACCGCCTGTGGAACAAGCTGGATAAACTGGGTATCCGCGCCGAAAGGCTGCAGCTTGAATGGATATCTGCGGCCGATGGGCAGAAGTTTGCCAGGGTGATGCGCGAGCTGGAAGACATGGTCAAAGCGGTTACCATGGAGGAGATTGAATACACCATAAATGTCCTGGCCGAAGAAGAGACTACGAGCAAAAAGAAAAGAGCTCCGAGCACTGCGGAGGTGAGAGTCTGATGGCGCCAAGAGAGACCAGATTCAAATGCCTGCACTGCGGACATGAATACACCGGTACGTATGATCCCGACAATGTCACTGAAAGGACCTGTCCTCAATGCCGATCAAACAGCGTGCGGCGCTTGCCCAACCCTAAACCTGCCCAGAAGAAATAAATGTCTGATTCCGGCGGCACCAACTCATTGAGAGCAGGTAAGTATGCCAAGGAAACCACAGGTAAAGTTAACTGAAGTCGTTTCAGTAGCATTTGAAACTAACGGGAGGGGGTATTTAGGGTTCATCGTAGAATTGCCGGGTGCCTATATACGGGGTAGAACTGAAAAAGGAGCCATTGCTAAGGTAAGTCAAGAAGTACACTTATATCTGAAATGGCTATCTGTCCGATATGAACACGACTACAAGGTTCAGGTCGTTCAAAGACACCAGAGTTCATTGACTGTGGAGGATGCGGACAGCGAGATTCTACTAGAGACAGATAAAGCTATGATGGAGAAGGAAGAATTCAGAAACTTGGGCGACTTGGTTTGGCTTTCCGGGGAGACTTTTGTACAGCTATATACAGGAGCCACATTCAAAGACTGGATTGATGCTTCAAGAATTAGAAAGACTTTTTATGGAGATAATCCTAAGACGATACAGGAAATATTCCGCCATGTGAAAAATTGCCAATATTATTACCTATCACGGATAAATATAACAGAAAAAATAGAGGGCGACTTTTTGACTATCAGAAAGTTTTGCCTGGAAAAACTTGAAGAATTATTCCACAAGAGCAACAATTCTCTAACATTAGAAGTAGATGACGAACTATGGACGCTTAAAAAGGTGTTGCGTAGGTTTATCTGGCACGATAGGATACATGGAAAAGCAATTGTCAGAATCCTCAAAAGGCAAAGTCAACTGGGTGTGATTGCTGAATATGAGGATCCTTTCCATTTTAACATAGGTTAGCCCCGCAGGGAGGCCTCATAGGATAGTGTGACAAAAGCGTCGTCATTCGTTGCAAGGTGCTCTTGAGTGTCTCTGCCCAACAGCCATAAGTCAACTCACGACATACAGGTAAACTGGGGAAGCGTCAAGCTGAGAGAGGTTGTCTTACAAGTCGATAGAGTCGCGTAGGGGCGGGGCTTGTCTCCGCCCAGCGCAAAAGTTTGTGGCGGCACAAAGCCACCACCGACGCGTTCCCACACCGCATGTGGGACAGCCTCGAAACACCTGACACCACTGGGAAAAGTCTATAATTCGGATTTATTTCCCAGCTACTGTAGAGACCTGTCTAATAGCCCAACAACAGACGGCAAATCTGTTCCAGAACTTCCCTACGTGACTGTGATCTTCGTCCTGATTCTCCCTATTGAGAAAACGAAGTGGCTATCCTGCCGACTCATCCCAGACGGGGTTGGTTACTTTGCCCATGAACAAGATAATCCCCGATACATTTTCGTGGATGATGAACAAGAACGGTCGGTCGAGAATCATCGGCGGTGGCATGCCACAAACGGTAATTACAGTGACTGCGGCGGCTTCAGTGCCTTCCTCGTCGACCTGGACAAAGGTTTTATGTATAACCGTATCGATATAGCCGCCGCCAGCCATCATGTTGTTGAAATCGGCGCTACCGCCGAATGCGATAGCCATTCCCATCGCCTTGAGCACGCTGTTGAGACCGGTCTCGTACTCAAACTTGAACTTGGGTACTCCAAGAGTGATCCATTCGATTCGGAAGCTGCCGACCCAGTCAGCCCAATTCTCAGCGGTGAGCTCTTCTATTAGCTTTTCTATAGTAACGGTGGGCTTTGGAAGCAGAATGGACATACTGTAATCATCGTTGCCATACGGTAAATTAACTGCCTGGAAGAGATCATTTTCGAAGTAACGTAGCGTGTCTTGTCTGGGCATCATTCGGCAGGGAGTCTCGGCGCTGTTAGGCAGGTGAAAGTTGGCATCGTACGTCGAGTCGGCGTCAAAGGCGTTTGCCCAGGCCGCCTTGAAGTAGATGGCGTTGATGAGGTATACGAGAACTGACGGGTCAATCGGCGAATCGATTACATGGTCGATTCGGCCATGCGTGTTCGTTTCTATCCAGCTGTTGATCGTGTCAGCGGCCCAGTCCTGGCTAAAATCAAGTTCGCAAACCAAGGCGTCAAAATAGGTTTGGTTTAG
>Ga0315551_10000257_pt1 | contig 42512 bp, 46 predicted proteins | sample SalMarSW160290MG_FD_203678 | JGI IMG/M metagenome (GOLD analysis project Ga0315551, IMG submission 203678) | Salt marsh sediment microbial communities from the Plum Island Ecosystem LTER, Massachusetts, United States - Salt Marsh Sediment SW1602-90 ...
GTATCCCCCGATACATGCAATTATTGCTGAGGGTCAGGGTACAATTGAAGAAATGTCAGATCTTATGTCCAGGTTATTCGGATTGATCATGGAGGCTGTTAATACACAGGGACTGGAACCTGCGGGACCACCTTTTTCATATTATTATGACTATGATCAAAGCACAGGAGTTACAAAAGTAAAGGCCGGGATACCTCTGACCGGTACCGCTGAAAGCATGGGAGAAATCAAAGCAGTTGACTTTGAAGGGTTTAAAGGTATAAGTGGTATCCATACTGGTCCTTATGAGGACTTTGAAGCTTCTTATAATAAGTTAATGGAGGAAGCAGAGAAAATGGGATATACACTAACGTGGGAATCCTGGGAGTTTTATCATAGTGATCCCAGTACTGAACCCGATGAATCGAAATGGAAAACTGAAATAGTTTTTCCGGTGAAAGAGCCCCGCTAAGAGCGGGCTTTTTTTTATCTTAGTGGCTTCAATAAAAGAGGAGTATGGAATTAGAAATACCTGATTATATTGAGGGATTGATTTTTGATCTTGATGGAACACTGGCTAATACCATGCCATTACATATGAAAGCATGGAAACAGGCTTGCCAGAGCTACGGTATGGATATGAGCAGTAAGTTTCTGAGATCGTTCACCGGAACCCCTGGGAAAAATATTGCATATGCAGTGATAAAGTACTATTCAAAAGAAGGCATTATTGATCCTGATATTATTGCAGAAAGAAAGAAGGAGAATTTCATAAATATGCAGCACCTGGTTAAAGAGGTTAAGCCTGTTGCTGATATTGTGCGAAAATATCATGGAATAATACCTATGGCACTCGGCACTGGGGGTCACAGGGATACTGTTATTCGCACTCTTGAAGTAATAGGAATGAGGGATTATTTTGATCATATAGTTACAGCTGACGATGTAATCAATCATAAGCCTGATCCGGAGACTTTTCTTAAATGTGCTCAATTGCTGGGTATATCTCCGGGGAAAATAATGGTTTTTGAGGATGGTGACCTGGGAATAAGGGCAGCAAAGACGGCAGGCATGCATCCTGTTGATGTAAGGGGATGGTACGAATACTCCTGGTAAAGACGAAAGACAAAAGTATAAAGATAAAAGTAGAGACGCACCATTGGCGCGTCTAAGGACTTTTATCTTCTTGGCTTGAAATCCCCTTCCAGGTACATTTCCTTGCTGAGTGGTTTGAAATCACGTGAATCAGCTATCACTTTATAATCGATCCCTTCCACAAGCTGTGGTTTTGCAATGGCAGACTTGGTACCCAGTATATAATCGATAGTTGCTTGAAGCAATGGTTCATTTTCATCACCAAAAGGCAGAAGGTTTGTATAGTCTTCAGTGGCTTCAAAGTCAGGTGGCAGCCCGTTAACATATGCAAGATCAGTAAGGTCGTAAGGATCACCTGCGGAATTGACAAGCTTGAGCACTATGGGTTGCATAGCCCATTTATGATTGTTATTCAGATGACCCTGGCTGTCATAATCCTTTACAGTAATTGACCCTACATATTTACCAGTAGTGTTCTGACCTACCAGCTTTACATCAAAATAGGGTTCCAGTCCGTTTATTACCAGCTCACTAGCGGAAGCTGTCGATCTTGTCGTGATAACATATAATTCGGTTAAACCCAGATTAGAAATTGGTGTTTCCAACGTTGTTTCAGTTTCTTCAATTACGTCTGTGAAGTAATAGTTCAGTACATCTGGCCCATAGGTAGCTTTCCAGTAGGCAGTGTATTTATCATTCCATTCAGATACCGTAAATATTTTTGTATCATCTGTACTGAATATCATGCTTGCAAGGTAAATAGCTGTCTGAATAGAACCGCCTCCGTTATACCTGAGATCCAGTATCAGCCTTCCAACACCCTGGTTTTTAAAGTAATCAAATGTTTCATTAAGCTGTATATCAAAATCCGAAGTAAAAGCATTATAAACAAGGTAACCGGTAGGTACTCCACCAATGTCCAATACGTCATAGTAATATACAGGGTTTTCCTGCAGGACAACGGCTGTCATCACTTCAGTATCATCGGCTGTGTATATTATATTACCTGATATGGTTGCTTTTGTGAGGTAATAGCTTTCATTATTGATCAAAAGGTCCATGTAGTTACTAATCGTTAACTGCTCACCGTTAACCTTAAGAAAGAGGTCGCCACGTTCTAACCCTGCATCCTCTGCAGGTGAATCAGGAAGTACATACCTGATAAAACCAAAAAGGTCCTCCGAGCCTTGAAGCTGTACAAGCCTGAAATCATAGCCCATTGATTTGGAAATACCGGCAAATGAATTTTCCAATTCCTCCCAGTCGTCAACGATCCATGACCATTTGTCTATTGTCCCGTGCTGGTAAAGAAGATCATGGAAAAGACTTTCGAAGTCAGTACCAAAGTTATTCAGGTATTTATAGTAATCTTCAGTTGTGTCAAAGTAACCATTGCTGAGTTTATCAACTTTATCATACCAGAGATAGACGTCTTTCAGTCCTTCATATATGAACAGGCTGATTTCATCAGGCTCTTCTACAACAGGTTCTTCATTTTCCGGGGGAATATCCTTCTCACAGGCGCTTGTTCCCAACAGGGAAATAAGCGATAGTAATAATATAATCTTATATAGAAATTTCATACGTTTAAAGCTTAAATAAATACAATTATACTTCAAAATTCAGTTATACTTCCAATTTCCAAATGTACAAAAATTATGCCTGAAGGATAATCTTAATAATATCTTAAGTTTATTACTTTGTACGGTTTTTGATGAATATATCAAAATTAATGACAAATTTGTATCTGAATTGTTCAAACAACTCTACTATTTCACAGCATGAATTATAATACCAGAAATATGAAAAGAATGCAAATTTTTATAACTATACTCATATTTGGCATTTTCAATAGCTGCGTTACACTCTTTACCAGCGAGCATGAACTCTTCCAGATAAAAGATGTTTATTACCAGTCATGGGTGGTAAGGGATCTGGAGAAAGGGACAGATGTTATTATTGAATTCAGGAACCTTGATGAAAATGTTGAGTTCGCCTCATTGGTATTCAGGGGTATAGAAGTTGATGTAAATGTCACACCCGAGGGAAGAAAAACAATAGTCAAAGGAACAATAAATACCGGCCCATCACTTATTGAGAATTATGCATATGAGGCGACCGGTTCGGATGATAGGATAAAATACAAATACCTGGGGGAGGAATTTTCTTATCCGCTTAAGAATATCAGGAGGGAGGAAACCAATTTTATTTATTGATGATCCTCTGGTTTATTAAAAGCAGATAGTCCTGACAGGGATACTGTCAGTATCATCAATATCCAGCATTGAGTTTATCAGCCTTAGCTCACGGAATCTTTTAAGACTGGCAGGTGTGATAATTTTTTCCCTTATTAGTCCCCGGTTAAGAAGATATTCTCTTTTTGTACCTCTCAGGAGAAATCCTGATGGAGTATACCATATGCGGTCATTGCCCCTTACGATAATATTTGCATACGATGTGTCGGTAATAATACCATCCTTAACCATAAGAATATCATCGCATCCATTTTTTTGCTCCAGTAACGTATTAATACCGGACCTGTTAATGAATTTATAGCTATAATCGAGGTCACCTGCTTCCACCAGTTTTAATGTTCTTATTCTTTTGATTTTATAAGGATGAAAATCAATTTTCCTTATATGATCATCATATTCTATCCTGCATTTAAACAGACCGTTCCCGGCATATGCTGGTATTATTATTTTAGTACTGAGATCAACAACCGGTCCTTTGTTAAACAACTCCTTCCTGGTTTTATTAAAGCGACTTGAGTGATAATCAATATTGAATATCTCTCCATCTAGTATTTTTATTGTTTCAACCAGCAGGGACATAGATTTTTTTAATTAGTTCCTCATACTCCTTTTCAATCTGGCTCAGAAAGGTTATGCCACCTCCACTTCTATAAACATATCCCGTGTCATTCTGTTCAATAAACCTGATCATAACAGCACTGTCAAGTTCTTTACCGTTGAATACTCCAAAGATACCAGTATAATAACCTCTGTCATCAATTTCACTTTCTTTAATAATTCTTATAGTTTCTTTCTTTGGGGCGCCGCTTATAGATCCTGCAGGCAACATTGAGGTAATAATAGTGCCTGCACGGCTTTCCCATCCAGGACCAAGTAATCCTGCTATCTCAGAACTTACCTGAAGCAGCCTGCCTTCAGGTGTGTCGATAGCATCAATATACCTGTACCTTTCCAGTATGACATTTTCAGCATTCATGCTCATGTCGTTCCTTATAAGATCCACAATGGTATTATGCTCTGATTTCTCCTTTTCGTCGCGCAGTATCATCCTTTCTGCATCCGGCACAGAGGCATCAATGGTGCCTTTCATAGGGAAAGACCTTATTGTTCCATTCTGTTCTATTTTTACAAAAGCTTCAGGAGAGAATACTACAAACTTATCTGCAAAGAGCAACCTGTATTTTGCCCTGCTACAGTAGAATATTTCTTCAAGGCTTGCGTCCGTACTTATTTTAGTGGGAAAGGTAAGATTCAGCAGGTAGGAGTTCCCGTGGGAAATATTCATAATCACATTATCGAATGCTTTCCTGTATTCATTAAAGCTGACAGGCTCTGACTTAAGCGTGATTTTTTTATAATTATCCCTTCTGGCAGGGTCGGAATTATCAAAGAGCCCGGTGCTGATAATTAAATCCTCTGGCAGATTGTTCAGGGTATGTATTACCGGCATAATAAGTTCAAAATCAAACATGAAAAAGAAAGGAATGCCGGCTTTGCCAAGGATATTCATTTGCTCAACAGCGTATTTCATTATATTTGAACTCATGAAAGTGCTGATTATAGATAATTATGATTCTTTTACTTTCAATATAGCACATATTGTTAAAGCATCATCATTGGCGAATATAGACATAATTAAAGCAGGAGAGCTAAATTTGCCGTCGGTGGCTGAGTATGACAAGATAATTTTTTCACCCGGTCCTGACCTTCCCCGAAAAGGTAATATTATGGAATCAGTTCTTGCATACTATGAATCAACAAAAAGCATTCTTGGGATCTGCCTGGGTCTGCAAGCTATAGTATTGTATTACGGCGGGAAGTTAATCAAGCTGGAGGAGGTGGTACATGGCAGGACAAAAGCAATCAGGAAGAGCAGTGCCGAATCAGTGGTTTTGAAAGATATACCCGGTACTTTCAGTGCAGGATTTTATCATTCATGGATAGCAGATGCAGGCAAAATCCCTTCCTGCCTTAGTGTAACCTGTTACTCGGCCGAAGGCAGGGTCATGGGCGTAAGGCATAAGAATTATGATATTGAGGCAGTTCAGTTCCATCCTGAATCAATTATGACACCCGAGGGGACCAAGATGATTTATAACTGGCTGGATGTTAGTTAATAAGTATTAATCGTTAAATAGTGTTTGAAAGTTTGAGGATTTGAACGTTTGAAAGATTCACCCACTTAAACCACATGAATATACCAATCAAAAAATTAACAATTTAAGCAGTTAACATTCTTTCTCATCACTCAATGATCAAGTCTTTTACCGATGCAGATAAACGTGGACTGCAAATCCACGCCATCAGGGGCGGGATCATCTCTCATCTCTGTTTTAACATTCTTTAAATATACATGCATCGATTTAATTTCTTTCAAAAGAGAAACTTTCCTATATTTGCTTCACTTCAGAACTATTACTGATGGGCACAATAAGAAAATACAAGTATTTTATTTTCCTGATTACTTTTCCTGTGCTTTTACTATTTATTTCAAATTCGCTTCTTAACAGGCATAATCATCTTGTAAGGGGATATGTATTTACTCATGCTCATCCATTTAAGAAAGAACCGGATAATAAGCAATATCCATTTCACAGCCATACTGATGCTGAGCTTGTAATACTGGATCTTCTGAGAGGTATTGATATTCTGGTATTATTCATATTGTCAACGGTATCGTTTTTAATGGAGTTCAGTATATCATTGCCCGGGATTTTCCCTGCTATTCAGTCAGGCCCCATGATCCCTTCCTATTCTCCGCGAGGCCCGCCAGTTTATACTTTGTAATCTGCTCCATTAACGTTTACATTAAACATCCCTTAATAAAATAATTATCTGATCATACAGATAACGAAAGTAAGGTTACAAGATTTAAGTATAAACAAACATTATGAAATATTCAATAATTATTTTTTTCCTGATTTTAAGTAGTATATTGGTATGTGCGCAGGAAAAGACCATACCTGATTCTATTGATTACAGGCGATTACTGGAAAGGATAGAGAGGCTTGAAGCTGCAGCAGAAGAAAAGAAGAAGGAAGATGAGCTGGCCAGGTTACTGGAGGAAGCTGATATGCTTTCGGATAAGCAAAAATCTGAAGATATAGACAGATCCAGGAAGTTTTACAGCGGTGTAAGGCAACAGCAGGGACTGAATCCCAACCTGAGTGTGCTCGGTGATTTTTTCGGTTCAGTATCGTCTGCAAATGATGAACTGATATCAGAGCCCGGTGATAGGACACATGGCAACAATGGCCTGTTTATGAGGAGCCTGGAGTTGTCCTTCGTTGCACCTCTTGATCCTTTTGCCAGGGGTAAGGCTTTTCTTGATATTACAGAAGAAAGAGTATCCATTGAGGAAGCATATATGGAGATACTTAACCTGCCTCTTAATATGTCGATCAAGGGAGGAGTGTTCTTCCCGGAATTTGGGCTGCTTAACAGGCACCATACGCATGCCCTGCCCCAGTTTGACAGGCCAAGGGCCTGTGTTAACTATTTCGGGCTTGACGGGTTTAACGGCATGGGTGTAGCTGTCAATTTTTTGCTTCCAAAAATATTATTCGCTGATGCCAGCTCATTCGATTTTTCTGTTATAAATATTAATGATAATCTAAGCTACTCATCCGATAAAAGTGTTAATATAACTTATGTTGGGCACTGGAAGAATTATTATGACATTTCAACTTCCAGTTATTTCGAGTATGCCTTAAGTGCCATTGCCGGAAGGAATGATGAAATAAGAGAAACAAACACTTATATTGGGAGTCTTGGCCTTCATTATAAATGGCAGCCCCCTGGTACTTCTAAATATAAGTCATTTGACTGGAAGACAGAACTCTATTACGGATTTAATGAAACTCCCTTCGGTATAGTCCGAAGCAAGGGTTTTTATTCCCTGGTTCATCGTAAATTAAATGCACGAATGTGGATAGGTGGAAGGATTGGATACAGTGAGATGCCATATGATAGTGACCAGCATGAGTGGGATTATACCATTAATTTTGATTTCTGGCAGAGCGAATTTGTTTTCTACAGGATACAATACCAGTATAATTCAAGAAATGTAGCTTATCTGCCAGAAGCAGCAGGATCATATCCTTCAGATCATACCGTGGTGATACAGTTTTCATGGGCGATGGGGCCACATAAACATGAGGCATACTAAATATTGAAAGAAAATAATATAAACATAAAATAAATAGAATATATGAAAAAGCAAATAATAGGCCTGCTGCTTGCCATAATAACAATTCCCGGGATAGCAGTGGAGAAGAGCCAGATCAGGATAGTATGTTCCTTTTCTGACTATGCATCAATAGCTTCGGAAATAGCTAAGGGCTATGCAACAGTTGAAAGCATATCACAGGGTGAATCTGATCCTCATTTTATACCACCAAAGCCAAGCTATGCGATGATGCTCAATAAAGCTGATATTTGGATCACAACTGGTATGGATCTTGAACAATGGTCGACCACACTTATTGACAGGGCGCATAACAGTAAAATAATGGATGGTGCTGTGGGTTTTGTGGCAGTATCAGATGGCGTGACTATATTGGACAAACCGGAAAAAGCCGACCGTAGCGAAGGAGACGTTCACCTTATGGGGAATCCGCATATCAACACAAGCCCTTTAAACTGGAAAATAATAGCAAGGAATATTACTGTTGGTCTCATAAAGGTTGACCCTGAAAATGCTGAATTCTACGAACGTAACCGCGATGATTTCATTGACAGGGTTGACCGTGCTCTTTTCGGTGATGAGCTGGTTGATATGTTTGGAGGTGAGACCCTTTCCAGGCTGCTTCTAAATCATACTCTTTTTACTTTTCTTGACAGGGAATACCAGGACAAGAAGCTGGTTGACCTGCTTGGTGGTTGGCTTAAGGAAGCATTACCATTCAGGGGAAGCCGCATAATTGCCTACCATAAGAACTGGGCTTATTTCTCCGATATCTTTGGTCTTGAAATAATAGACTTTATTGAGCCGAAACCCGGTATACCCCCCTCGGCCAAGCATGTGCAATATATTGTTAACCTTATTAAGGATCAGGAAATAAAGGTGATGCTTGTAGCAAGTTATTTTGAAAAGAAATCACCCCAGATGATAGAAGACAGAACCGGGATCAAAGCAGTCTATCTGCCTCTTTTCGTGAATCATGAAATAGGTATAGAAAATAATTTTGAACTGGTGGATTACTGGATCAGCCAGATAAAACAGAACCTCTGATATTATGGGAACCTTGTTATTTCTGGCACCTCCAATAGTAGCCTGCATTATTCTCGCAGGTATATTAAGTTATTTTGGTAACCATATACTGTCGCGTGGTATTATCTTTATTGATATTGCAGTAGCACAGATAGCTGCCCTTGGGACTATGATAGGTATATTACTGGGTTTTGCAGAGAATTCCGCTAATGCCCAGATTGTATCATATGCATTTACTATAATTATACTGGGAATCTTCTCTTTCATGAAAGTGAAGAACCAGGTACTGCCGCAGGAGGCTATAATAGGTATTTTCTATTGTATAGCCCTGGGAATGGCCTTATTACTGGCGGAAAAAATACCCGGTGGTTCAAACTACATTACCAAAACTATTACAGGCAATGTGCTGTGGGTTACATGGAAAAGCGTGTTATATTGTTTGTTGATATTTATACCTGTTATAATTGTCAATCTGGTTATGGGAAATATTATAAAAAAGGTTTCGCATGGTGAGCTGGCTGGTAATTCCATGAGTCGTACCAGGATATATGACCTTGTTTTTTATATAACGTTTGGTATAGTTATAGTTAAATCAGTACCCGTTATGGGTATTTTCCTCGTTTTTATGCTCTTAATAGGCCCGGCATCCATCAGCAGAATATTTGTTCGATCATGGACGGGAAGGATAATATGGGGCTGGATAATAGGGGCAGCGGGTTCTTTACTGGGTATTTATATATCATATTCAATGAATATTTCAAATGGTCCGGCAATTGTCAGCCTGATTGGTATAGCTACGTACATTGCAGCTTTTACGAAATTGTATATGAAGAGAGCTGATAAGAATATTCTAACAACAAATTAATTTTGGAAACTGATGTTATCTATTGAATTTATTTTTCTCCCTTTCCTTGGCTGTTTGCTTATAGTATTGATAAATGTATATTTTGGCATTCATGTTATTAAAAGGGAGATCATTTTTATCGATATAGCTCTTGCTTCTATAGCTGCACTTGGTTCTGCTGTAGGGATGGTCCTCTTTGAATCCATCTCTGTTGATCACTCTCATGAAGGGCATGGGTTTTTCCCATATCTCTTTTCACTGGGTTTTATTTCTATTGCTTCTTTTGCTTTTACATTGCTGAAGCATAAAAAGATATCCATCCCGCTTGAGGCTATAATAGGTATTGCTTATGCTGTTGCTACCACATTAACCGTTATAATTCTTGACAAAGGAGCAGGTGGGGATGTACATGTACATGATATGCTGGTAGGGACAATTCTTTGGATTTCCGGTCACCAGCTGACCAGGCTTGCTCTGGTTGTGACAATAGTTGGAGTCTTCCATATTATATACAGGAAAAAATTCATGAGCCTTACAGAATCATTTCATAATCATGATAATAAGATCAACAGGCATATGCTCTGGGATTTTCTTTTTTACTTTTCCTTTGGGCTCGTAGTTGTGGAAGCAGTAAATATAGCAGGTATATTAACAGTGTTTGCATTTCTTATTCTCCCGGCCTCATTGTCGGTCATACTAAAAGGTAACTGGACAACCAAACTTATAGTAGGCTGGGTGGCCGGCGTAACGGCATCCTTTGCCGGGTTGTTATTCTCCCTTAAGCTGGATGTACCAAGTGCCCCGGTAATAATCACACTTCTTGGTATTATACTCCTGCTGGGCTATCTGTTGTATAAGATTTCGAACAACAAAAAGCCAGTGAAAGAAACCTCAGAGACTTGATTTAAAGTTGCTATTTAGAAATATTTTGCATAAATTTAATAGAAGAGAATATTTTCATTACTATTAAATTAATCAGGGGAGGTATTAAAATGACTGATTATATTGATTTATTTGAAGATTCCAACTGGCAGAATGCACCTGAGTATTCCAGTGAGACCAGGAAAAAAGTACTGCATGATGAGGATAGCTCAAAAATTATCTTACTTAAATTACCTGCTGGATTTTTCATGGCACCACACTCTCACTTAATGAATGAGCAACATGTAATTCTTAAAGGTGAATATGAAAGTGAAGGTAAAGTTTACCATGAGGGAGTATACAGGAGTTTTAAAGCGCAACAGAAGCACGGCCCTTTTAAATCGAAGAACGGAGCACTGGTCCTGGTTATATGGAAGGCATGATAAGTCTTACCAAAATTTGTTGGTCTAAACCATGCAAGTTGGAATAAGAATAATTATTTTTGTATGTTTTTTTTCGCCGGTGTGGACCTCCGGCACTGCCCGCCGGAGCTTTGCGAAGATGGGATCCTTGCCTTAAGCGGGATGTAGCGCAGTCAGGCTAGCGCACTACGTTCGGGACGTAGGGGTCGGGAGTTCGAATCTCCCCATCCCGACAAACAAAAAGCGCAACTAAGCAATATATGCAAGGTTGCGTTTTTCTGTTGCCCTGTTTTGTCCGACCATTGTACGACAATTTTCAGAATGTTATAATATCACCTGCTTTAAGTTCATTGCTTAAATCGCATCTATTAAGGCCGTTTTTTATAGCATCAATAAATATGCTATTACAATAGAACCAACACAAGCAAGGACAAAAACAATAGTCAGGATCCTTTCAGTCATGTAAGGGCGCTTTTTACCATTCAGGTATTTATCTGTTAATTCAAGTTGTTTCCTGCAGTTCATTTGCTGACCTCCCTTAATATCCGGTTTATTATCCATCTAAGGGCCAGGAAAAGCAAGGCAATTATGATGGCAGGCGAAATGATTAAACAAATAAGAATTTCAATGAATAGCGGGGTTGCATTATTCCCGCCGGGGTTGTAATTGTTCATCGCTGTTCGTATTAATAAAAGCCCCTGATAATTATAAGCCGGAACGAACAGCGACGTAAGTAACCGACAAACAAAAACCAGGGGCCGTAATTTTTACTTATTTGTCGCTGTTCATTGCAAATATATAAAATTCTTGAATAATATTGGAAGAAAATCCTGCCATTTCCTGAATAGTATTATATCAACTCAATTGAGTTCGCGCCTTAGAACGCATCTATTGAGGTCGTTTTTTTCAATATCCTGGCTTATGGTTCGGGTGAAGGTTATTTATTAACGTTAGTATGATTAGTTACCTCCTTAATTAGAATATCGACCAGCTCCCGACAGATATCTTTTACCTTAGTCTCGAGATACAAATATTCCCGATGATACTTGTACTTCTGCAAGTCCCTTAGAACATCCAGTTGTTTTTCATATATCTGTTGTATTGTCATTTTAATAAGAAGCCCCGGCAATGATCACCAGGGCTAAGAGATGGACGAATTAAGGGAAAACTGGATTGTCTGTAATGTCATAATCATCAAAATTCGATAAGGTAATTAAATATGTATCTTTTCCTTCTTGCAGACTGATAATATTATGCACCTCCATTGCATTTAAGCAGTTTAGTATTGTTTCATAAGAAATATTCCAGGATTCCCAGTCCATATTTTTAATTACTTTGATCTGACCGGGCACAACTGACATAGCCGCTTTCATCAGGACAGCCAGGAAAATAAACCTGCTCTGAAAACTCATGTATTCATAGCATAAACTATTCAACACACCATCAGGTGCTTTTATCTGTAGGTTCCTCAACATCATTACTTATTTTTGTTTGTCCCGCTTCGCGCTGCCTGATTTCCTCAAGCGAAACCCTGGGCTTGGCTGCCTGCAGTTTCTGTTCAAAGTCGCTAAAACTTTCCTTTATCGCGTCAAACCTTTGGAGCATCAGTTCATAATCAAAAGCCTTATCCCGTTCCGTCATATAAGCGTTACTCTTTTCGATTGTTTCATCCATTCGCGCTAACTGTTCATTCAGTTTCTTTTCGCTTTCCGACAACTGTTCAATCTGTGGCCCCGGCTGTGGCTGATGCTGTTGTATTCCGGGCTGAAATTCAGGGGGCGTTTGTTCGTATTCAGTAAATGACTTGTTAACTTCCTGAAGTGCCATCAAACCCGTATCGCTTTTTGTGGCCGCCGCGCGTTGTTTCGTGTATCGGTGTTCCAGGTAAAAAGTATTTTTATCGTTGTTATTAACCTGTATAACATTCCAATATTTACCGGCTTTTATTACTCTTTCGTAAGGCTCAAATCTTGCCTTCAACCCCCAGTAGTTTTGCCCTTCCGGTTGTTTTATTTCAACAGGTTTTACCCGTTCGTACAAATCAAATCTTTTCATTATTTCTGTTTTTTATTTGTTCAATTAATTGTTTCGCTTTCATAAATCCCTTAAGAAGTAAATAACCGTTTAATGTCTGGGCGTATATTTCAAGCTGATACATAATAGAGCTTTCTTTTAAGTTTCGATCTAAATATTTATAATAATCCCGCATTGTCAGCTCAATACATCCCAAAACCAGCAATTCACATTCATTAGCGCGCGCCTGGGTAGTATCTTTCGGTAGCAGGTCAATAAGCCGGTCCAGGTAATGCGTTTCTATATTATTCAATTCCCGATACCAAAGACTATTCAGGAATGAATAATTAATAGGCAAAAAAGAACGCCCGCACTTGCTTTTAAGTTTTGCATTTACGGTCTCAACCATTCTAACATTCATCACTTCGATCAGTGTCATGGTTAGCCCTCGATCAAAAACGCTGGCATTCATTTTGATTGTTGCGCCCAGCATAATGAACTGAGGGTATAAGCCCGCTATAAAGAACTTTTCCTGGTTCGATATCCCCCTGGTTACTGCCATTTTAATTTCATCCGCAATTTTGTAAGGTGACTGTGTTGCTATCATTTTTCGTTGGTTTTAAATTTTTTATAATCCGGTCCATAAGTCATTGCATCAAGAGGCGTATCAAAAGTCATTACCATTACCGGCCACTTTTCGGCCCCTGGCTTGTAATTTTTATAATAATGTCGCTTTGCAGCCGCAACTTTCGGCCCGGCAATGCGTTTGGCTTCTTCGTCGCTCTGACTTGTAACCTTCATTATTATTATTCGCGGTTCAGGTATCTCGACCTTTTCACCCTTTAGTGCCGCTTTCAATATCTCGCGTTTTGTTCTCATCTGTGTATATTTTCATTATCTTATTATAAAGCTCATCAACCTGGTTATCATTTAGCCGGTCAATATCGTCGGTCAGTTCTATTGCCTGCAGCCTGGGCAATCCATATTGCAATAATTCAATATATAGCTTAATCCTATCGCGCGGCGACTTCAGGGCTGCAAAATCATCTTTTATCTGATTGAAATTATCAATTAAGAAGTCGGCAATATTACCCCTAAGATCAGAACTCAGGCGGTTAATTGCATTTTTGGGCCTTCCCTTCAGGTTGCGCCTTTCGTCATATCCCGTTTTAAATTCTTTTGCCATACTATACAGTTTTATCAGTTAATTACTGTAAAGGGGCGCTGGTGTGCTACCTGCGTGGGTTAATATTCCAACGCCCCCTGAGCGCCCTTATTTATTTTTCAAAATGCGCGCGGGCGCTTTTTTTATAAATATCTTTTTCATCATTCTCACAAACCAGCCTTCAGGCTCATCCATTATTCCCGGTTCCGGATCCTTAGAGCTTAATGAAGGTGTGAGGAATACTTCCTTTTTTTCCTGCACCGGGTGTGATGTTCTCGCCCGTACTCCGGGCATCTTTGACTTTAGCGTTCTCATCATTTGTATTTATTATAAAAATTCTTTTCCCGTTTTCTTTTCTTATTTCCAAATTGCCTGAATATTCCAATTGTCGCAAACTGAATTTAATTTTTGACGAGCAGCATATTCCTGCCCCCCGGGCCATATCCCTGATGCTCATATTTACAATGCCTTCACTATCTGCATTGCTTAACAAGAACATAAACAGGCTTACCGTGCCTGACTGCCGCCCCCAGGGCTTATTTTGAATAAAGTCCTTTTTTAATTGTATCATTTCTTCTTAATATTTCTTGGCATATTCTGATGAACAACGCGCGGTTTCTTTGCTCCGTAAAGTTCAACCGGGTAACTCCATCGCCAGGGCCAAAGCTGTACCCTGCTTTGCTTTGACGCCAACAGCTCATTTAGTTCTCTCGTTCTTTTTTTCATAATTCAAATTTTATTTCTTTTATGTCATTGTAAATTGCGTTCAGTACTGCCAATTGTTTTTGTGATAATGAGTGTTGACGCCTCCACTGTCTTTTAAGGCCGTCAACAAACTCAACCTGGTATATTGTCAGCTGGTCTGAATTGTTTAACAGGTATCTGATCTGGCCAGGTATAATCGTATCCCTTTTTATTGATGTTTGTGTTTTACTCATGCTTTATTATTTTAATGCGTCCTGGTGACTTATAACCGGCCGTTAGTATTGGTATTGGCACACCAGCCCAAAATGCCTCAGACGCGCCCAAAATGCGTTTAGTGTTCGATTGTTTCGCACCCCTTGCTATTGCCTTATTATTTCCCTTGCTATATTTCATTTTCGTTTAGTATAGACGTTTTAATTCAATTAATTTTCAAATATTTAACATCTCATTAACTTCATTTTGTCCAGCCGTTGGCCGGTATAGACCTTTTCTCCTTATGTTAGTTTGTTTAGTCATATCTATTTTATATTGTCTTAATTATTCGATTCCCGGTTTTTATTATCTCCTCAATCATATCAAATGAAACACTGGCCAATTCTCTACAAACACTTGGATTTTTAAGCCCCGGCAATTTCTTTAAAGAGCTGACCGCCATCACCTGGCCGGCTAATCGTTCATTCCATATTTGTATTTCACATAATTTACCCTGAATCATTGCGGCTTCATTTTCCATTTGGTCAATCTGGTTTAATTTTATACGGAGATCTGTTTCGGTAGCCGGTATTGTCATCTTATTAAATTTATCTTTCTGTTTATCCAAATAATCAGATAATAAATCTTTATACTCTACACTGGATATATAAAATTTCTCACCCTCTTTCCAGTCCTTATCCATATACTTATTACATAGTTTTGTTACATATAAATCACGTTCTATTAATCTCAACAAAACAACAAAATCGGAAACTGTTTCCGTTTTATCCAAATCCGACACTGTGTCGTTTTTGCCCTCTCCCAGCATCTTATATGCTTCTGTAACATTCCCGGCTTGTAATACCTTTTCCTTATTCTCAAACAGCTTAATATAACGCTGTGCCGTCCGGTCCGTAAATACAAGGTTATCTTGTATCCACTGGCCAAACTCCCCATGTTTAAGCTCTGCTTTCTTTTCAGTCAATAGCTGGCCTATCTCAATAGCTGTTTCTATTGTCCGCTTAAGCTGGCCCATCAAGCTATCATGAAGTTCATTTATCTTTTTCGCTGTGTTTATTTTAATCTCATTTTTCATATTCATTTTTTATCCAGTGCAAAAAATATAACAACCTTATAGGCATATAGCACCCCGCTGCCTTTTTTTAAAATGTAAGTACTGTTTTAAAGAAATTGACCTTAAAAAAAGAGGGAACTCCAAAAAATCATGTTTGCTGCCGAAAATCTCATAAACCTTGCCATCCACTTCAAACATGTATCCGGGCAAGTCCTCAACTGACTTTATCATTACCCCTGTAAAGTTTTTCAGGCTCCTGGGCTTTTGCTTTACCGTCTTTATAGCTCCCAGGTTGTTTAAAACCTTAATAACCCGGAAGGCCTTATATTCACTACAATTTAGTATCTTTGCTATGTTACGATACGATAAAGAAGGGGAGAAAGGATTTTCACAAAGCCTGCCTATCAACCTGTCACCCTTCCCCCGCCTTCTTATTGATTCTGCAAATGCCATTTGTTTTGCTTTCCTCTCAATTAGCTTTAAATAAAGCAAACAGGTTGTTTCATTCAATGTATAGTCCGGTGAAATAAACAACGTTGTTTTTATCCACCGGGGTAAATATTTCCTTATTGACTTTAATTTCAGATTGTTTGCATGGTCACATATAAGACCTTTCCCCCTTAGTATGTAAAAATAATTATATAATGTGCGCCGGCTCATATTGAATAGTTTCGCTATTTCGTGCATGCGGTAATGGTAATTGTAAATACAACTGTTATTAAATTGTAATTTCATAAGATGGTAAAATGCAAGTTGTTTTATCCAACCTTCGGCCGTGGCCCGTTCAATCAATTTAATTGAAGTGCGCCTTTTTCGTTTACGCTCAACGCAACCAAGCTCCCCGGATTTGCCATTATTTGGGAGTTTACTATTCATCACTGCCTTTTTTGTCCAGTTGTTGTCCGGCCAGCGCTTCAATGTCTGACATACGATAACGGCGTAAGTTTCCTATTCGGACGCTTTCCAGTACCCCTTTTTTGTTCCAGCTCCAAAGTGTGGGCCTGGTAACGCTCAATAATTCGCACGTTTCATCAATTGTCAGGTATCTTTCTTGACTTGTAGGCGGTTCCGGTTTGGCTTCCGCGAGTTGTGCTATTTGCCTCTGAATAGAATCAAGCCTTTTTTCAATTTCTGTGAATGGATTTTCCATTGCTTATTGATATTTTTGCTAAAAATAAGCATACTCCTATCCAAAGGAAAGGGGCACCCATCGGGCACCCCTGACTAAAAACCATGACTATTTTTTTTATGTTATTTTTCTGGATATATCTGTTTAAAAAGTTTCATTCCATATTCATAATCTAATTTGTATTTCTTTTTGGCCCCCTCAAAGTTATTGAAAATATCATTTCTTTCTTCATATACCGTTTGTCCGGACTGTTCGGGCCATAATTCCTTAACAAATTTTATAATATCCTTTTTAGTATATTCCCTATATTGTGGCAACTCTAATATTTTATTAATACAAAAAGCCCTGGCCCTTGTTAATGATTTATATTCTTTATACTTCTTTATAGCCCGGCCCCTCCTTGCTTCAAATTCATTCAATTGCTCTTTTAAATATCCAAGATAATTTGGCCAGGCCCGGGCCTTTAAAAAATTCATGTCAATAATCTCTTTTGATAAATCAAAATCATTGTCGTATTTATCAATTGTCCATTGTAAAACATAATCTTTTAGCCGTTCCGTATAATCATCTATTTGTTTCTGTATCTCTTTTTTTATCATATTCTCCGGATAAGGATTTGATTCAGATAACCGTAAAATCTTATCCTTAAAACCTTGCTTCAAATGATCATAGAAAAACATTTTTCCGCCCTTGCTGTTTTCTATAAGTTTAATAAACCTTTCATTATACAACTTAATTTCTTCAGGCTTGCTTTTATCTGGCATTGTTGATATTGTTTCCCCCTTTTCATTAGTAATTTCCATTAATCCCCCCAAATGCAAATCCATATAGCGCAACCGCTCAATATATGGCAGGTTTGGAATTTTGTTTTTTAAATCTTCAAATTTCTTATAATCAATCTTTGAACCAAGTTTCGGCGAAACAGGTTGCCAGTAAATTGAATTTTTCCCGGTGTCAAATTTCTCCCTTTTCATTTATACAACTTTTAATTTTGTTCTTTCCTGCCAAAAGGCCCGCAACTTTTCGGCGTGTTCTTTTGGTGTTACTTTAATATAAGTCAAAAACGCCGCTTCTGTTTTGTGTCCGGTTATTTGCATAATGGTATAAGTCGGCACCCCGGCGTTGTAATGGTTGGTTGCAAACGAACGGCGGGCGGTGTGCGTTGTAACAAGTTCGTGCTTTTCGTATTTCTTTGATACCTTAACGCCCCCCCGTGTTATTGCCTTATGTACAGGGTCTTTCAGTCCGGCTTCTTTTGCAACTTCTTTCAGATAAAAATTAAACTTCTGGTTAGTCATTAATTCTGGCAGGCGGCCCCCGTAATTCTTAATTATTTCCTCAACGGTTGGGTGTACGGGTATAACAACGGCCCCGCCTGTCTTTTGCTGCTTAAGCTCCAAAAAACCTTCTTTAATATTTTCCGGTATCACTTTATTCCAGTCTGAAAACCTTAACCCGGTCCAGCATCCAACAATGAACAGATCCCGAATCCTTGCAAGTGCCGGGCTGTCAAAATCCGTTTTATATATTTTTTCCAGTTCGGCTTCATTCAAATATATGCTTTCGGTGTCCTCTTTGAGTATCTTAAAACCCCGTTTCCTGTAATGGTTGTACTCATTAAATCCCGCTTCCGCTGCTGCATTAAGAAATATTTTTAGTGTCATTATCTTTTTACCGATTGTATTCTGGCATAATTTCAGCCCCTGCAAATACTCAACCCAGTCATTATAAAAACTTAAGTCAATATCTTTAAAATCCAGGCATAAATTATTTTCATGTGCATAGTTTTTCAGGTGCCTGAACGTGGCGTTATATTCCCGTATCTGTTTATATGATGCCGGCCTTCCGGTCTTGGCCGTTATCCTTGTAGGTGCTGTATCAATAAAATCCTGTATGAATGTAAACAGGTCGTTAACTTTCGGCTTATATTTGTCCGGATTATGGAATTTATCTATTGTAATTATAAGCCATTGTTTTGTCGGTATGTCTGATAGTTTGGCCATTTCGTCATAAATATGGCTCCTTAAATCCCTTAACCTTTTTTCAAATTTATCCTTGTCTTTAAACGTGGCCTTTTGCTTTAAGCTCCCGGATACGTTACTGAAATATCTTGATTCAATAACCATTCCTGTTTTTACCTTATAATCAGCGCTTCGGCCGGCTGTCAGGCGGCAATATATCGGAACGGTTTTACCGTTTCCGGCTGTTGTCCTGGTTAAAAAATTGAGTTTTGCCATGTCATGAGCGTATTAATTTATATTGCAAATATACGATTTGTCCAACACTTGTACAACATTTTTTAAATGTATTTTAATATTATTTATTAACATTTAATTTTATAATATTGTCTGTAATCCATGTAAGTATTAACTTTTCGGCAATATTATTGAGTTTTTGGCAGCCCTGGTATTTATGTCTATTAAGTTAATATTCGTTTCCCCATCCCGACAAACAAAAAGCCTTACAGCGGTAGCTGTAGGGCTTTTTGTTTGAATCAACCCAACAGAGATCGCTGACCCCGAGAATTCGGGGGAAGCAATCTCGTGGAATTTGTTTCTCACCTTCTCATGAATTATGTAGGAACGCAATGCATCGCGTTCCTACTTTTCATATCATACAGTGACATAATTATTGAGGATATTTTTATATATTGCATATATGTCAGCTGCATATAAAAGACGCAGGTTTAAGGAAAGAACACCCAGAAATCCTTATTGGGATTATTCCTCTAGAGGTGCATATTTTATAACAATATGTACCAAAAATAGAAAAGCATATTTTGGGCGATTTGATAACGGTGTTTTTCATGCCACCCAAGTAGGTAAGATTGCAATTGAAGAATGGAAGAAAACGCCTGAAATTAGAAATGATATGAATATTGAATTGGATGAATATTGTCTTATGCCAGATCATTTTCATGCTATTATTATTTTTGGCAACAATGAAAGTAAAGCTATACATCGCGTTCCTAACAAATTCGGACCACAATCAAAAAATCTCGCATCTGTTATTCGTGGATTCAAATCTGCGGTAAAGATATTCGCAATTAAAAACAATATTGATTTTTCCTGGCAGCCCAGATATCATGACAGGATAATAAGAAACAAAAAGGAATTAGAGAACACTCGCAGGTATATTCGTGGAAATCCAGGGGAAATGCAATAATTACATCGGTCAATATTAAATTCTCTTATATAGAACGCGGTGCATCGCGTTCCTACTTTTATTCTATTATAGTAAAAATTGTTTTAGATATTTTTCAGGTTGTTTATTAATCTCGTAATCCATACACTTTTCTAAAATGATATCCATACACAGCAAATGTTATTGCATCTATTAATAATGAAGGGCGTCTTACAAGTGTCCATATAAGAAGTTTCCAATATTCGCTTCTTCCTTTATTTATAATTCCAATAATAATAATTGATTTAATAAATGCTGGCAGTCGAGAAATTTTAAACTTGCTTTTTCCTCTATGTGGACGTTTATAATTTAATAAGAAGCGCCGAATCCTTTCATAATATGGTTTTACAGAATAGATATTTCGAATTATTTTATTATATCCTTCCATTAGTGTATTGTAGTTCATTTTTGGAGTAAAATTTATTGATGAATCGGTGTTATTACCGGTTGCTTCTGTTGTTATCCTGTTCTCAGCTTTAAGCCGTTTGTATAGTTTTGTATTTTTGGGAGCATTTAATAGCCCTACCATAGCCGATACGATTCCGCTCTGCTGAATAAAATCTATTTGTCGTTGAAAGATGTTTGGTTGATCACTGTCAAATCCTACAATAAATCCGCCTGAAACATGTAATCCCGCATTTTGTAATTTTTGTACATATTGTATTAAATCTTTATTTTTATTTTGAACCTTGTTACAACTGGCAAGCGTTTCTTCATCAGGTGTTTCAATGCCGACAAAAGCCGAATCAAATCCTGTTTTTACCATCAATGAGAGGATTTCCTCCTCCTCTGCAAGATTAATTGAACTCTGGATATTAAAGTTAAATGGATATTTATGTTTTTCCATCCAGTTGTTCATTGCCGGAAGCAGATCGTTTTTTACTACATTTTTTCTGCCTATAAAGTTATCATCGACAATTGATACGGTTCCCCGCCAATTAAGATTATACAGTGTTTCAAGCTCCTGAATAACCTGGTTGATAGTTTTCATTCGTACTTTGTGCCCGAAAAGTGATGTTATCTCACAAAATTCACAATCAAATGGACATCCTCGGGTAACCTGTATATTCATAAAAGCATAGTCTTTCATTGATAACAAATGATATTCAGGTACCGGCGATGATGTAATATCAGGGAATTTATCGGTTTTATATATTCTCTTTAATGAATTACCAACATTCAAATCCTTAAGAAAGAATGGAAATGTAGCCTCTGCTTCGTTTAGAATGAAGTGATCAATTTGTGGATAATTGTCGTATTCCTGGGTAAAGAGCGGACCACCGGCAACAATTTTTTTATTGTTCTGAATACACAGTTCAATTACATTGTTTACTGATTTTTTTTGTATGTACATCGCACTGATAAAAACATAATCAGCCCATCTAATATCATTTGTTGAAAGTGGGGAGACATTCATATCGATTAATTTTCTCTTCCATGTTTTTGGAAACATTGCCGATACGGTTATTAAACCAAGCGGTGGTACCGCCGCTTTTTTTGAAATAAAGCGTAACGCATGTTTAAAACTCCAGTACGTATCCGGATATTTCGGATATACCATTAAAATTTTCATAATAGATCAATATTGAACCAGAAAAATTTGTGCAAATTAAAATTATAATAAACAAAAGTATTTGCTAATTATGTTATCACAAATAAAAGGGAGTAATAGCAGGATATTTGGGGCAAATCAAATATTTTGTGGGTTAATTACACACTGCAGGGGTGAATAACATTCATCCCTGGATATATAGGTATTAGAAATTTTGTAACCAAAACCACTATAAATTGCAGGGAGGTTACGGATTGCGCTTAATCCGTAATTAAAGAGCTTCTTTAACCCGTAACAAATATTGGCGGGAAACCGGAATTTGTTCGGTATATTCTTTTAAAGTCAACCAGTAGTTATTGTACTTTCTGTTGAGCTTTTCAATATATTGTGTATTTACGATATATGTTCTGTGACAGCGAATAAAATTGGAATATGGTGTTAACTGGTCTCCAATTTTTTTTAAGGTATTTCTTATAAGTTCTTTTTTTAAGTTTTTACCCTGTTTATATACTGTTTCTACATAATTGTCAGCAGCTTTAATAAGCATTACCTCTGAAATCAATAGTTTTAACTGGTATGTACTTTTCTCCGAACTTAATATAATATACTTGTCAGAAGAATCTTCTTTATATTTTTCAATTTGGTTTTTAATAGTTTCTTTTTCTTTAATGAGTGCTTCATTTTCTTGTTTTAAGTCATTAAATAAATCATATAGTCTTAAAACCACAGGAGAAATGAGGCAGATAAGAGCTATTTTGATAATAATGTAAAAAGATATTTTTACTGAGCCTACATAGCGCAAGTAAAAAGCACACGCAATCGCACTAGAAGCAAATACAAGAAACCCGCTTATGTGGGAGAGAAAAATTGGTTGGCTGTGATTTTTTTGAATAAGCCAGGGTAAAACATTTCGGAATAGGACTATAAATAGTAAAACGATTACTCCTAACCCGGCAACTAGTAAAACCCTGTTGTTGAAATCAAACTTGTCGAGTGGAAAGGGCTGGAAAAAAAGTATAAACAGAAAAACCCCGAAACTTATGCTAAGAATGAGACCAACATCTTTTTTTAGTGCAGATATTACGCCATTTAATTTGTTATTCATGATTTAAAGAAAGTATAATAATTATAATTTACCAAAGAGTAGGAACACGATGCATCTCGTTCCTACTCTCATGAGACAGCCCCCTTCGAAGGTGGAGCATAAGAAGTATTTATTTTTGTTATCTTAGGGTTTCTAAAACATGAGATCTATGAAAACCTTAAAAATTATTCTTTATTCTGTTTTGTCCCTGCTTATCATCCTGGTAATAGCAGGTTTTTTTATTATTAAGAGCATAAGTAATGGTGCGAAACCAGTTTATGATGGTGAACTGGATCTCCCCGGGCTTGAAAATGCAGTAAAGGTTATCTTCGACGAAAGAGGTATGCCTCATGTCTATGCCGAGAATGAACACGATCTCTATACGGCAGTTGGTTATATTATGGCCCAGGAAAGGTTATGGCAGATGGATCTTATACGAAGGGCTACAAAGGGTAGATTATCAGAAATATTCGGGGAGGATTACGTTCAGACAGATCTGTTTCTACGTTCACTGAGAATGACGAAAAAATCAAAGATGGTTCTTCAAAATACCACTCAACAGGTCATTGATTGCATTGATGATTTTGTGTTGGGTGTGAACTATTATATTGAAAACGCAGAAAAATTACCACCCGAATTCAGAATACTTGGATATAAACCCGAACTATGGACAGCTGAGAATACGGCTAATATAATAGGTTATATGGGCTGGGATATGGCAGGTGGTAACCTGTCCGGTGATGTTTTTGTTTATAAGCTTATAAATCAAATAGGAATTGATGCAGCTAAAAAGCTAATACCTTACTATGAATGGACAGGTGATCCTGTTTATCCAGAATTTGAACTGGATAATGAAGCTTTGGAAACTGTTGAAAACTTTGTGAAATCACTAGATAAGGTAAAAGAGCTTGGTATATCATCTTTTTATGGTAGTAATAACTGGGCTGTCAGTGGTGACCGTACAGAGACAGGTAAGCCATTATTTTCAAATGATATGCACCTAGGGTTGTCAAGTCCGGGTATATGGATACAGATGCATCAGATAGTACCAAAAAAACTTAATGTGACAGGTGTTGTTGTTCCGGGGCAACCTTTCGTTGTGGCTGGTCATAATGAAGATATAGCCTGGGGTATGACCAACCTGATGGTTGATGATGTTGATCTTTACCTTGAAAAGACCAATGAAGATAAATCGCAGTACATGCTTAACGGGGAGTGGAAAGATATAAAAACGGTAAAGGAAATAATAAAAGTAAAAAAGCAGGATGACAGGGAAATGGAGATAAAATATACTCATCGTGGACCCATAATATCAGGATTCCGTGATATTGAAGAAGCTGATATAAGCATGCGCTGGTCCGGGAACGATATGAGCAACGAAGGTGTAGCTGTTTACCTTCTCAACAGGGCATCTGATTGGGAAGAGTTTAATGGGGCTCTTACTAACTTTAACTCCATTAGCCAGAACTTCATATATGCTGATGTAAATGGTAATATAGGTTTGCATGCAGGGGGTGGTGTAGCCATCAGGGAAGGTCATGGTGCATTTATACAGCCGGGCGACAGCAGTAAGTATGACTGGACAGGGTACGTTCCTCATTATCTGTTACCATTCAGCTATAATCCTGAAAACGGCTTAGTCTCATCGGCAAATAATAAAACTGTGTTTCCTTCAGAATATCCCTACTACATAGGAACATATTTTTCTATGCCTTACCGCATAAATCGAATACGGGAGATGATGGCTGAAAAGGAAAAATTCAGTATCGAGGATTTTAAAAGGATGATCACTGACAGGCATTCAGATTATGCCAGGCAACTATGTCAGTTATTACTAAGTGTTCTGCAACAAACAAAGGATATGAGTGATCTGGAAAGGGAAGTATATGATAACCTCTCTGTATGGGATTATAATATGTCAGCTGATATCTTCATACCTACTTTCTTTGAATATTACCGGAATGCACTTGCTGACCTCCTTCTTGAAGATGATATGGGGGAGATTTATGAGAATTTTAATGGTTCGGTCCGGGATTATTATCTGATGAAGATAATAACCGGTCAGCATGAACTCTATATAGATGATATAAATACAGAAGAAAAGGAGAGCCTTAATGATATCTTACTTAGGTCTTTTCATAGAGCAATTGAGAAATTAAAGGAAGAGTATTCTGCCGATACCTCGGGATGGATATGGGGAGATATACATAAGTTTACTGTTATGCACCCAATGGGAAGTGTAAGTATTCTGAACAGCCTGTTCGGATTAAACAGAGGACACTATAGGGTAGGAGGAAGTAATCATACAGTATCACCATATTCATACGGACCTGATTTTGTAATTGATCATGGTGCTTCCCAGAGGCATGTATATAATACTTATGACTGGGATGAGTCGTATACCATAATCCCAACCGGTACATCAGGTGTTCCTTCCTCGGAGTTTTATTGTTCGCAGACGAAAACATATTGTGAGGATGGTTTCTACAAAGATCATTTTACTGAGAAAGCAGTGCAGGAAGCAGCAAAATATACTTTAATCCTAAAACCCACAGAAAAATAATGAACCAAAAAGAAAGATGGTCCCTTAAGGATCATGTGGCACTGGTTACAGGTGGTACAAAAGGGATCGGGAAAGGGATAGCTCAAGAATTGATTGCTCATGGAGCAACTGTCATCTGTACTTCAAGAAGTAATGTGAAAAACAATAATGATGATGAGGATAATCCTATATATATCCGGTCAGATGCATCAAAAGCTGATGATCGATCAAAACTGGTTGATCTTATCGGAAAAAAATTCAACAGGCTGGATATACTCGTTAATAATGTAGGCACCAACATCAGGAAGAAAACAGTTGAATATTCAGATGATGAGCTTGATTTTATATTGCACACCAACCTTATTTCAGCTTTCAGCCTGGCAAGAGATCTTTACCCTCTTCTTATCAGAAGCAATACACCATCTGTTGTAAATATCAGCTCTGTTGCAGGCATGAAACATGTACGTACAGGTTCAATTTACGGTATGACAAAGGGAGCTATGAACCAGCTAACAAAAAATCTTGCCGGAGAGTGGGGTACTGAAGGTATCAGGGTAAATGCTGTTGCTCCCTGGTATATCAACACGCCTCTTGCTCAGCAGGTGTTGAAGGATGATGATTACAGGAATGATGTGCTTGCACGTACCCCCATGGGCCGGGTAGGGGAGGTAGATGAAGTAGCTGCCCTGGTAGCATTCCTTTGCATGCCTGCCGCTTCTTATATCACAGGCCAGGTTATTGCTGTTGATGGAGGATTTACGATAAAAGGATTCTGAAAGAAAGACAAAAGGAAAAACAATCGTAGAGACGCATGATCATGCGTCTCTACTGTTCATACATCATATGCAGCAGAAGATGTTCTACCTCCTTTCTCCAACCAGTTAGTGTGAAAAAATTCACCCCTTGGTTTATCAGCCCTTTCATAGGTGTGAGCACCGAAATAGTCTCTCTGTGCCTGTATGAGATTGGCAGGGAGAATTCCACTTCTGAATCCGTCGAAATATGACAGAGCCGAAGATAATGCCGGAACCGGAATACCATTTACCACAGCGGTAGCCACTACCCGTCGCCATCCTTCCTGGGCCTTTTCTAACTTTTCCCGGAAGAAATCATCAAGCAGGAGGTTCTCAAGATTACTGTTCAAGTCATATGCTTTTTTTATGTCGTCCAGGAATACAGAACGAATAATACAACCACCTCTCCACAGCATGGCTATGGAATCATATTTAAGATCCCAATTATACTTTTTTGATGCTTCTTTCATCAGGTTGAATCCCTGTGCATATGAAACTATCTTTGATCCATACACAGCATCTTTTAGGTCTCTCAGGAAGCGGTTTGGGTCAGCCGGGGGCCTGGCTTCAGGACCTTCAGTTAATTCAGAAGCTTGTAACCTGATATCTTTCTGTGCTGACAGGCAACGTGCAAATACTGCTTCTGAAATAAGTGTCAGAGGGATCCCTAGTTCAAGAGCTGTAATACCTGTCCATTTACCTGTTCCTTTCTGGCCTGCCTTGTCCAGTATCTTTTCCAGCAGGGGTAAGCCGTCTTCATCCTTAAAATTTATTATCTCAGCTGTGATCTCAACCAGGTAGCTTTCAAGGTCGCCTTTGTTCCATGAGGTAAATACTCTTTGCATATTCTCATGATTCATGAATAACAGGTTTTTCATAAGGTAATAAGCTTCTGCTAAAATTTGCATGTCACCGTATTCAATACCATTATGCACCATTTTTACGAAATGACCTGCTCCATCACTACCTATCCATTCAATGCATGCTGAACCATCATCTGACCTGGCAGCAACAGAACGGAAAATATCTTTTATGTATGCCCATGCTTCAGGGCTTCCACCCGGCATTATTGAGGGTCCCAGCAAAGCTCCTTCTTCTCCTCCGCTCACACCTGTGCCAACATACAGCAAATTTTTACTTTCAACGTACCCGGTACGCCTGGCAGTGTCGGTATAATTTGAATTGCCTCCGTCAATAATTATATCTCCTGGTTCAAGAAGAGGGATCAACTTGTGGATAAAATTATCAACAGGTTTTCCGGCCTTTACCATCATCATTATTTTCCTGGGTTTATCCAGGCTGTTAACAAACTCCTCCAGGGTATATGTGCCGGTAATGTTTTTACCTTTGGCCCTTGCGTTAATGAATTTTTTGACTTTCTCCGTTGACCTGTTGAATACAGATACAGTAAATCCTTTGCTTTCAATATTCAGAACAAGGTTCTCTCCCATTACTGCCAGGCCTATAAGACCGATATGTGATTTGGCCATGTGTTTAAGTGTTTAAGCGTTTAAGTGTTTAAATGTTTAAAAGTTTACGTGGTTTATTAATAGTATTTCCCTTTCCCCTCCTTTTAGGAAAGGAGGGTGGGGTGGTTAGGAATTAAAGTTTTTACTGATCTCATCTTTAACCCGTTCAATATCTTGAAATACAAATCTATTTTCAAATCTAAGTACCTTATATCCCATCTCTTCAAGTTCATTATCTCTGTCAATATCTTCATAAGTCCTGTGATAATGACCATGTGAATCACCATCAAGTTCTATAATTAGTCTTTCTTCTGAACAGAAAAAATCAACTATATATTTATTTATACTATGTTGCCTGCGGAATTTTCTATCTTTCAGTTGTTTGCCTTTTAGATGTTTCCATAATTCTGCTTCAGCGGAAGTAGACTTATTTCTGAGCTTTTTTCTGTTGGATTTAAGTGATTTTCTATTTGATCTATATACCATATCATTTGTTCCTAACCACCCCGGCCTCCCTTCGGTTGGCCACCCCTCCTTTCCTAAAAGGAGGGGAAATTTGGGATGAATAATATTCTACAGTATTAACTCCTAACCACCCCGGCCTCCCTTCGGTTGGCCACCCCTCCTTTCCTAAAAGGAGGGGAAATTTGGGATGAATAATATTCTACAGTATTAACTCCTAACCACCCCGGCCTCCCTTCGGTCGGCCACCCCTCCTTTCCTAAAAGGAGGGGAAAGGTTAGTGTGATTTGAATCCCAGTGCATACAATTTGTTTAATACTGCCTGATTATTCCCTTTTACCGTATATGCATGAAACTCTCTCCTTCCAACGTATTCATTTCTTATTTTCTCAAACAGAGATGGATTTTTTCCCAATATTGAACTGTCGTTTTCGATGGAGTATGTATACAAAATAGCCTTTGATATAATATCAAGGTCACTGCCCTTATATCCAGATATATCAATAACAGGATCATCAGGCACGGGTAATGTTTCAGGCTTCCAGTCTATCAACGGCAAATCAAAATATTCAGCCAGCTGCCTGATTATCATTGTACCGCCATTAGCTTTCCCATCAGCTGAATAACCGGCTATATGTGCTGTACCTATATCAACAGCATCGAGCAGTTCAGTATTAATATCGGGTTCGTTTCGCCATACATCGAGCACAGCTGTCCCAATTATTGATTTTTTCAATTGCTCCAGCAATGCCCTTTCATCAACCACCTGGCCACGGGAAGTATTAATAAGGATGGCTTTATTCTTCATTTTCGCTATGAAATTCTCATTAACCAGCTGGTAAGTCTTATCAGGACCTTCAAATGTCAGCGGCACATGTATGCTTACTATGTCTGACTCATCCAATATCCTGTCAATTGAACTGAATCCCTGCTTTCCTTCAAGTCTCTCTCGCGGCGGATCATTAATCAGAATATTAAAGCCCAGTATCTCTGCCATTCTGGCAACTTTTGAACCAACATTTCCAACTCCAACTACTCCAAGGGTTGTGTTAACCGGCTCAATCCCATATTTTGGTGTTAAATAAACAAGCGCAGAAGCAAGATATTGCATTACCGAACCAGAATTACATCCCGGGGCACTTGCACATTTTATCCCGTGAGCCTTGCACCATTCAAGATCGATATGGTCAGTGCCTATGGTAGCTGTACCAATAAATCGAATACCTGTATTTTCCAACATGTTTTTATTACACTTGGTCCTGGTTCTGATTATCATAGCGTCCGCTGTTGCCACCAGATCACGGTTGATCCTGCTCCCCTCAACATATTCGACATTTGCCCAGGGTTCAAGCGCACCATGGATAAATGGTATATTTTTATCAATGATTACTTTCATTTATTCTGTTTCATATTTGTCCTGTTCTTTGCAATCCATAAGCCCAGGGCAGGATTTGAGATATAATAGAACTCTTCGCCATTGCGATTAATATTAAAGCCTTCCCTGAGGTTTTCCAGATCATATTTAGCTTTTATTTTTTGCAGACCTGCATAATCAAAACCGACACTGCGTATTTCATCTTCCCGAATGCTGTCAGTACAATATGTAACACTGAATCTGTTCTCCGGGCTGCCATGTATCAGATGTGCAGCAACAGCAAGGTTATTCTGCAGGTCGTGATTTTTTTCTGCCAGTTGTATTATCTTCCAGGATGTGCGGTACCCGTATTTCCGGATCAGCATGTCAATTGTTTTATCTTCACCGAATTCTCTCAGCCCGGGAGCAATAATTATCAGCTCTCCTTTATCGGCAATTGCCATTCGTGTGCGGTAAATTGCTTTATTGCCCAGCCAGGTACTGCGGTATTCAAATGGGTTGAGGAAGACTACTATTTTTTCCGGAGCCTTTTCGATTATTTTAATATTCATCCTGGCGGAAAAGGATGATGCTTTGGTAAAGCATTCAATATCAGAACCAATGAACAAGCCTTTAATTGCTGGCCAGCCGTCGGGTCCTGTAGCTACAACCGTTAGGATATACAAAATATTAAGTTGTTTCCCGAACAGCCTGTCTCCCCGGTTAATAACCTCCCTTACAGGGTTCATGGCTTTGCCCATCAGTCTCTCCATACCGTATACGGCACCCAGGTAATGACTTTTATTAATACTTTCATATCCTCCGCAACCAATAAAAACATTTTTGTTGTAATTTGCCATACCTGTAACTTCATGTGGCACTACCTGGCCGACAGAGATTATTAATGATCCTGCATGCTCACTAACCAGTTTATTTACCTGGACAGGCCATTCATAATTCAGTTTACCTTCAGATACTTCTTCAATAAATGATCCGGGTATTTTCCCGAGGGTAATGATATCTTTTCTGCAGTTATGTACCCTGAAGAGCTCATGGGGGATGTCTCCGTACATCCTGTCTATTTCAAAGCCATTCATTGGTTTATGTGTCCCGATAGCAGGCAGGATGTCCTTCACCTTATCCCTGTACTCATTCCATATCATTTCAGTTATTGTTCCTGCACCGGAATGAACCCTGGTTATATCAGGAGGGATAATAAGTAAAGGTTTACCAGGCCCTGCCGATTCAATGCAGTCAATAACAGCTTTTTTTATCTGCTCGGGGCTTATTGTTATGTCTTCATTTTCTATACTGTAATAAAGCATGAGTACCCTTTTAATATATTATTTTATCCAGGGAGGTATTTCAGGCAATGCTTTTTCAAATTCATCCAGCAGCATATTTTCATAATAACCCTTGTAAGATCCTTCCATGAACCTGTCAAAAGCTTCATTATTAAGCTTTTCCCATGATTCAGATTCTTTACCGGGTATTACCGGGTAGAACAACACATTATTGTGTTTTGCAGCATTAAGGTCTCCGGGTGCATCTCCGATCATAAGGATTTTATCATCGGGGTATTTGTTTTTTGCTCCCAATGCTATATGTTCAGCTTTTGTACCATGTTCCTGACCTGCAATAAGTTTTACAAATTTATCAATTTCGTGCTCTTTCCATTCTCTTTCAAGTGCTTCCAGTGGGGTTTGAGAAACGACTATTATGTCTGCATTATCACTTATCTTCCGTATGCATTCCATTGCATTTTTAAAGGGCCTGACACCCTTTAACCATTTACTGATCTCGGCATTGATAGCTTCTGACCATTCGAGAACTGTTCTCAGGGCAGGATCGGGATTTTTTTCACAGAAAAGTCTAAGAGATTGGTTTCCAAGCTTGTTTTCCATGCTTATCCATTCCTTCAAAGGTTGCATGTCCGGCAGTTTTACCCCGGCTTCCACTACTTCTTTTCTCTGTGCAAGCAGTTCAAAGACTTGTACCAGGGCAGGAAACCGGTTTACCCCCCTGTGGACAGAATAGAGGTTAACAAATTCCCATGTTTCCCTTACTATTTTTGAAACAGGGAAAAGCTTGAAATATTTAATACCGTTAGGTATAAAGAATTCTTTTTGTTTGAGTTCCATTGTGTCAAATACGCAACCATCTGAATCGATACCTGCAAAAAAGTCTTTTCCAGGTTTAAGATCTTTAAGTATTTGCGGGTAATCCATATCAATATGCCTCAGGAATATATTTGTTAAGTTTTTTTTCTGCAAAAACCGGTTTGAACCGGGTAAATCTCTGTATACCATTAACTAATGGAATCTTAACCCATTCATCTCCTGTCAGGGGCCTGGCATACTTAATAAATTCATCAGTAACATCATACCTGTTTTCTGTTATCCATTCTTCAGGGAAACTGCGTTCTGATAATGCTACTTTCTGAAGAGGAACTTTATCATATATCACATTATATCCAGGTGTGCCGGAGCGCAGGAGTGTTGCCATCCAGCCGTTTTCCCCGCTTACTGCTATTTCAACAGCTTTTATCCCAACCATATAGGCTTCCTCAAGATCAGTATTAGAGGTATAGATCATTGAATGTCTCTGATCAGTCCCTGGAACCTGGCCCCTGGCTGCTCCTCTTGCTTTCAGTTTGACATTATTGAGGTAGTTGACTATTAACTGCTGCACACTCATCCTGGAGGCGCCAAATTCAGAATGTCCGAAAGCGTCCTTTAATTCACCAAGGTCGCCCGCATTAAAACCTTCACTGACAACTACCAGACACCTTCCGTATTCAAGCAAATATTTATTTATGTTTTCAGCCATTTCTGGTAATGATACATTTGACTCGGCCATATATATCTGCAGGGGAAATTCCTTTTCAGGATCTGCAAGCCGGGCCGCTGCGGGGATGAATCCTGCTTTCCTGCCCATCACCTGTACCACTATCACAGGATCAGCAGGTGATGAGCCCCTGTTTTCCTCGTTCAGGTTCTGTATATTGTGAGACCAGTATTTAGCAACAGAGCCATAGCCGGGTGTATGATCAATAAGCTTAAACTCGCTATCGCCCAGGTCGTTGTCAATAGTTTTGGGAACGCCAACGGAAATAGTATCAAGACCGGTTTCTTTACATTTCTCGCTCACTCTCAAGACAGTATGTTGGGAATCGTTTCCCCCTATATAAAAGAAGTATCCTATATTATGGGCTTTAAACACTTTAATAATACGTTCAAGATCTTTTCCCTGGCCATCTTTAAGTTTATACCTGCAGGTCCCTATGCTTCCTGCTGCCGGGGTAGTTTTCAAAAGTTCAATTTCCTTCTTGTCCTGAGATGAAATATCCAGGAGCTCTTCTTTGAGAATACCCTCAATACCGTGCCAGGCTCCATATATTTTGCCGAAGGTAAGACTGTCCTGTATACATGTGTGGATAATTCCCCTCAGTGTATTATTTATTACCGGGGAGGGTCCCCCGGATTGTGCTATGATTACATTTTTTGCTGCCACGTATAAATATAATTTAATACGATGATAACAGCAAATATCAGAAATGTATTCCAAATTTCACTTCTAACCTGCGCCAGTTTAATTTATATTCTACAGGAGTTGAGTAAGCTTCCTCCTGGGTATACGAAGTCCTGGAGTACCTGTAAGCAAAGCTCAGATACATTTCATGGGTACCTTTATTCCATCTAATACCAGTTCCAATATTTCCCATAAATCCGCCGTAGTAGTCGCGGTTATAATAATATGATGGATTTTCATCCTCATTCTTTCCCATGTAAACAAGACCACCGGCCCTTGCGAAAATAAAGGGGGCTACTGCTGATTGTGACAGAATTACCTTGTACTGGAGGAAAAGGGGACTGTACGACACACCCAGGAATTCAACACCTGTGCCTGCACCAAGGGAGTGTATATTATTGATGTTGATTGAACCTGTTACCATAAAGCTGAATGGAGCTATATATTCGGATTCCTGTGTCCCTATGAGAAAACCACTTTCGAGGCCTATGCCAAACACTTTGTCATAAACAGTAGCTTTTTCTGCTTCATGCATAACAAATTTTTCCACATCCGATTCCTGATAAACAAAAATACTTCCATCCCGGGTACGTATTTTATACGAATCATCGGATATTTCAATTAAATGCCCGAAGATTATGGAACCATTCCTGAGGTACAGGGCATCCCTTGTCTTTTGCGCGTTAACGGCAAGGAACAAAGATAACAGTATAATAACAGAAGATAATTTTTTCATGATTTAATAATAGTTTCTGGGTTTAGCATGATTTTTGTTTCAGGTAGGGTGTTATCCAAACCTTAAACCATGAAAACAAAAATCATTCCAATACTTGTATCGATTAGTTTAATTATAGGATTCAGTTCCTGTGAAGATGCCCTGTATAAAGAATATACGGGATATAAGCCTGTATATATGTCATATGATGATTTGAGGGAATCTGTAAAAAGTACAGGTATCCGTGAACTGGAGAATCCCGGTAAGATTTATTATAAGGATAAATATATTTTCATAGTGGAGGAGTTAAAGGGGATACATGTATATGATAATTCTGACAACAGTTCCCCTGTGGCAGTTTCTTTCGTCGAAATTCCGGGAGTAATTGACATTGCCATATCAGGTTATTACCTGTATGCCGACAGCTATATTGATCTTGTGGTGCTGAATGTACAGGATCCGGAAAATATAAGTGAAACATATCGTCTGAAGGATGTTTTACCATATACTGTTCCGCCTCATGATAGTGATTACCCTGAAGGACGTGTTGACAGTGATGAAGGCGTTGTGGTGGAATGGCAACTTACTACCGTAAAAGAAAGAATACATTATAATCCGGTGATTTATCCAATTTTTTTCCTGGATAGTCCAAGGTTTTACACTCCCAATGCCATGTCCTCAGGATCTGTATCTGGTACAGGTATCGGCATAGGTGGCTCTATGGCACGTTTCGGCCTTAAGGATGATATACTTTATGTTGTTAACAATAACATGATGAAGATCTTTGATATATCAGATCCAGCATCACCCGTGAAGTATAATGATTTTTATGCAGGATGGGGCATTGAGACGATGTTTATGACAGAGGAGAATATGTTTCTAGGATCACAGACAGGGATGTTTATTTATGATTTGTCAATCCCATGGAATCCTGTCCAGGTATCCTTTTTCCGTCATGCAACAAGCTGTGATCCTGTTATTGTTGATAACAATCTGGCATATATTACCCTGCGCAGTGGTACTGTGTGTGGCAGCAATGTTAATACCCTTGATGTTGTTGATATAAGTAATCTTTCTGATCCTGAGCTTATTGCAACTTACCCGATGGTTAATCCCCATGGCCTTGGGAAAGATGGTGATATACTGTTTATATGTGACGGCTGGAGCGGACTGAAGATATACGATGCTTCAGATCCATATTCGATTACTGATCATTTAATCTATCATTATCCTTCCATAGATGCCTATGATGTCATTCCCCTGGGAGACATACTCGTTATGATAGGAGATGATGGGTTATATCAGTATGATTATTCTTCACTGGATAATATAACACTGCTCAGCTCAATTAAGACATCGGGTGATGAGTGATTATTTACTGGTGCAGTTACCTTTAATGGGATCTTAGAGATTCTGAATCTCTTGTTGGTCAGAGTTGGATTGCAAAGATGGGACTTTCTTAAACCTCCGAAAGGAAGGTCCTTTACACATTATACTCTTTAGAACTATTCTAAATTATAAAAACATGATTTTTCCCAGTTTTTCTGGCATTGAGCTGTTATACTTTTAACAGCTCTAAAAACAGACTACGTAATTTTAAATCTAAAAACCATTCTGATATGTATCAAACTGATAATTTGGTTAAGGATCTGGTTGAAATACACGGGAGGCGCAGAGACAGTCTTATGCCTATCCTCCAGGGTATAGTTGAAAAGCATAATTACCTCACTGATGATGCTATGGTTGAAGTGGCAAAGGAGCTTGATATTTCTGCTGCCGAGGTGTATGGTACAGCGTCCTTTTATTCATTCCTTGATACCGAGCCAAGAGGGAAATATGTTATCAGGGTTTGTAAGACCATAACCTGTGCTATGAAGGGGAAGTATGAAATTATTGAGGTTCTCGAAGATGTACTGAAAATAAAGGTAGGGGAGACTACATCCAACGGTTTGTTTACCTTACTGGAAACTAATTGCATGGGCTGGTGTCATAAAGCTCCGGCTATGCTTATTAATGATATTCCCTATACAGAGCTTACAAGGGAAAAGATTGTTAAGATTATTAGAGATTACAATCATAATAAATAAGAGGACCTGATGATGGAAACCAAGAAAGTAAGTAAAGTAGATCTTATATTTGAACACATTGATCCCCGCGAATTACTGACCAAAGTACATGGGATGACTGGCAGCGATATTATCGAAGAGATCATTGAGTCGGGTCTTAAAGGAAGGGGAGGAGCCGGATTTCCGACCGGCATGAAGTGGAAATTCTGTGCAGAAGAGAAAGAAAAAACAAAATATATTGTTTGTAATGCCGATGAGGGTGAACCGGGAACCTTCAAGGACCGTGAAATTCTTGACAGGGTGGCCTATAAGGTTTATGCCGGAATGACTATTGCCGGCAGGGCAGTAGGGGCAAAAAAGGGAATTATCTACCTCAGGGGTGAGTACAAATTCCTTCTTCCCCAGTTAAGGATGGAACTGGATGGCTTTCATAAAATGATTGATGAGGTAGGATACGATTTTGAAATCGACTTCAGGCTTGGTAGCGGTGCATATATATGTGGTGAAGAGAGTGCACTGTTCGAATCAATAGAAGGCAAGAGGGGTGAACCAAGGAACAAGCCTCCTTATCCGACAAGCTCGGGCTTGTTTGGCAAGCCTACAGTTGTAAATAATGTGGAAACACTGGTAAATTCTGTAATTATTCTAAAGTACGGATCAGAGAGGTATAAGAAAATGGGAACCAGGTTTTCAACCGGTGCCAAGGTATTTTCGGTATCAGGTGATACACTCATACCCGGTATTTATGAACTGGAGCTTGGTATGTCATTGCTGGAGTTCGTTAAGGAGTTTGGTGACGGTGATACCAAAGCCGTGCAGGTAGGAGGAGCAGCAGGATTCTGTGTGCCAAGGAAACTGTTTGCCAGCACTGTTATAGGTTTTGAAGGTGTTCCGACTGGAGGATCGATGATGTTGTTTAACAGCTCACGCTCTATGTATCATATTCTCCATAATTACCTTGAGTTTTTTACTGAAGAATCATGTGGCCAGTGTACTCCATGCCGCGTTGGTTGCCAGCAGTTACTCAAAGGTGTGGAAAGTGTTAAAAAAGGAGAATCCAAATCAACGTACCTGAATGAACTGGTCAAGCTGGCCGATACAATGAAAATAGCATCTAAATGTGGACTGGGTCAGTCTGTAGGTAATGCATTTAATTCAATAGTTGAGAACTTCAGAGAAGAAATCATCTACTAAAGAGGATAGAAAAATGAAAAAGAGTAAAATGGTAAGCCTGAAAATAAATAATCAGCCTGTGTCAATAACTGAAGGATCAACCGTATTGCAGGCTGCTGAGAAGCTAAATATTCATATTCCTACCCTGTGTAACCATGACGACCTTTGCGTGGCGGGTAATTGTCGTGTTTGTGTCGTAGAACAAAAAGGTGCACGTGTACTTGCTGCAGCATGTGCACAGCCTGCAATGGAAGGTATGGAAATCCTTACAAATTCACTAAAGGTACGTAATGCAAGGAAACATGTGGTGGAGCTGCTCCTCTCTGAACACAGGGCAGACTGTACAAAATGTTACCGTAACCAGAACTGTGAATTACAGACACTGGCCAATGAATTTTCATTCGGCGACCATATATTCCTTGACCTGGTGAGTAAGCACGAACAATTTATCGATAACACCAGTTCTTCAATCGTTAAGGACGATAGTAAATGTATACGTTGCCAGCGCTGCGTGCGTACATGCAGTGAATTACAGAAAATATCTGCCATAGCAGTTAGTGGTAAGGGAGCAAAGATGAAGATATCCACATTCCATGACAGGCCCATAAGCCATGTGGTATGTACAAACTGTGGCCAGTGTGTTAACCGTTGTCCAACAGGAGCCCTGACTGAGAAGAATTATATTGATTATGTATGGGATGCAATATATGATCCGGATAAACATGTTGTTGTACAAACCGCACCTGCTGTTAGGGTTGGCCTGGGTGAAGACCTGGGATACGACCCTGGCGAAAGGGTTACAGGTAAGATGGTTACTGCCCTTAAACAGCTCGGTTTCGATTCAGTGCTTGATACTGATTTCACGGCTGACCTTACCATTATGGAGGAAGGAACAGAACTCCTTTCAAGGCTAAAGAAAGCATTGGTTGACAAAGATAAGGAAACCGCCCTGCCAATGTACACTTCGTGCTCACCCGGCTGGATAAAATTTATAGAGCATAAGTATCCGGAGATGCTGCCAAATCTTTCAACCTGTAAATCACCTCAGCAGATGTTTGGTGCACTTGCCAAGACGTATTTTGCCGAAAAAAGGGGTATCAATCCTGAGAATATTGTATCAGTATCAATAATGCCGTGTACAGCCAAAAAGTTTGAAGCCAATCGCCCGGAGATGAGGGATAGCGGTTATAAGGATGTTGATTATGTCCTTACGACAAGAGAGTTTGCCGTCATGATAAAACAGGCCGGCCTTGATTTCAGAACACTTAAACCTTCACATTATGATTCATTGATGGGTGTATCATCAGGTGCTGGAGCTATCTTTGGTGCCACCGGCGGTGTGATGGAAGCTGCTATACGTACTGCCTATGAGATCGTTACAGGTAAGCCTGTTCCTTTTGATAACCTTAATATCACTCCTGTAAGGGGAACGGAGGGTGTGAAGGAAGCATTACTAAAAATTGAGGGATGTCTTAAAGAGTGGAGTTTTCTTGAAGGGGTGGAACTGAAGGTGGCTATTGCTCATGGACTAACCAATGCGGATAAGGTAATGAGGTCTATCAGCACAGGGAAAGCTGATTATCATTTTGTCGAAATAATGGCCTGCCCCGGTGGATGTATTGGTGGTGGTGGACAGCCCATACCTACAAATATGGAAATACGCCAGAAAAGAATAGATGCAATATATGAGGAGGATATGAGCCTGCCTGTGAGGAAATCACATGAGAACCCTGAAATTATTCAGCTTTATAATGACTACCTGGGAAAACCTAACAGTCATAAGGCACATGAATTGCTGCATACACATTATATAGAAAGGGTTCGGAATTAGGAATATCGTATCAGGTGGTAGACTTATGAGACAGCCCCGTATTTTATTATCCTTCGTCGTTCGTCTTTAACCTTTTGTCTTTTTCATCAGCCAGGTCATATTCTCACCCAGTGTCTGCATCGTTTTCAATCCTTCCTCATCATTTAGTACATCACCTTTTTCCCTGCCAATGCCAATGTTCCAATATGATGAACCGGGGATTATCATTTCATTTATCAGGAAGAAATGGTTAATGCTGTCGAATGTATGAATTGCTCCTGCACGCCTGACTGCTACTACTGCCGCTCCTATCTTGCGCTTCAGAGGGTTACCTGCAGCTCTGAGGGCATAGCCAGCAACATCGAGCAATGCTTTTGTTTCGGGGGTTATATCTGAAAAATATACAGGTGAGCCAATCAGGATGCCATCAGCACCGATCATTTTTGAAAGTACCTCATTAAGTAAATTGTTTTTCTTATGACACTGTCCATCCTTTTCGGTCTTACATTTCATGCATGCAACACAGCTGTATACTTTCTTACCGCCAATCTGAATTAATTCTGTTTCAATTCCATTCTTTTCAAGTACTTTCAACACTTCCCTGATAAGGATTTCCGTGTTTCCATTTTTGCGCGGACTTCCGTTTATAGCTATTACTTTCATAATGAGCCAGAGTATTTGCTTAATTTATCAGGGTGTAAGGTCTTCAACAGAAGGAGGAGGTGAATCAGCCTTCTTATTCAGTTCTTTTTTCTTGTTCCTGGTCATGTCTCCATAAAGGTCCTCAATTTTAACCGGTCCTCCATCTTCACCGGTTTGATCACTTATGACCTCACCAACATTATTTGAACGTGCATTGAAATATAGTACAAGGCTGAAAATGGGGAATAATGGCATAGTTAAAGCATTGGCCAGAGAGTTAAGTATTATAAACGAAGGCTTGCTTGTAAGGTTCAATAGCTCGGATGCATTTTCAGGGTTCATTATTGTCCTGAAAAAGCTCCCTCCGAACGGGATCATGATAATGGCCCCAAGAACAAAAGAAATAACCATCACAAGTATTCCAAAAACTGCTACCCAACCAATATTTGGCCAGAATCGTTTATGAGACAGGCTGATAGTTGTGGTGATTGTATCACCTAAACCTGGATTTTCTATGATGAGCACAGGTGCTATGAAAGCAAAAATCATAACAACATATATCACCGCGAACAGAGCGCCCACAAATAGTAAAAATACACCCAGTATAATGGCAACCATAGCAAACAGGCCCAGTAGTATATACAGAACCAGAAGGGGCAGGAAGTATTTTATTATAGCAGTTGTTCCAATGGAGAGTATATTACTATCCGGATCAACCGGTTTTCTTATGACATAATATTGTAATATCAGGGTAAAAATAAAGCTGACCAGGATAATAAGCATGTAGGGTCCTATCATAGATCTGAAAATTGCCAGCATCTCTTCCGGATCAGTCACCGAGTATATCTCTGATACGTTAACCCTTCCGGATAAATAAGTAATTATAAGTGAGAATATAAAAGATATTATAAAAAGGTTGCCAAACCATTTCTTATAAAATTCCCATATGGAACCCAGAGCAGTATCAAGGTCGTATTTCTTGCTAAGCGGATGTTTTGTATAGTCAACCATAGTATTAAATATATTAATGTTCAGGAAAGTAAATATACATATTTCAAAGCAAGTTGATGCTCTTTTTATAAATTTATGGGTTGTATAAATCATGATATGGACAGGAAGATTCTTCATATTGATATGGATGCTTTTTTTGCTTCGGTTGAACAAAATGATAATCCTGAATTAAAAGGCAAGCCTGTTGTTGTAGGTTCAGAATCATCAAGAGGTGTGATTGCTGCTGCCAGTTACGAAGCACGAAGGTTTGGGGTGAGATCGGCAATGCCAAGTACTACGGCTAAAAGATTATGTCCGGAGCTTGTGTTCATGAAACACAGAATGGCCAGGTATAAAGAGGTATCGTCCATTATTTTTGAAATTTTTCATAATTACACTTCACTGGTTGAAGCTCTTTCAGTTGATGAAGCATTTCTTGATGTGAGTACCAGAGCCCTTGATTTAAATTCTGCCATTGCTATTGCCTACGAAATTAAGAAGGATATAAGGAGAAAGACTAATCTTACATGTTCCGCAGGTATCGCAATAAATAAATTCCTGGCAAAGCTGGCATCCGATATTAATAAACCGGATGGTTTATATACTGTTTACCCCTCTGAAACAGACCAGTTTATTGCTGGCCTTCCTATCGAGCGTTTCTTTGGAATAGGTAAGGTCACAGCTGAGAAGATGCACAGGTATGGAATACACACTGGAGCTGATCTCAGGAATGCTGAGCGTTCATTCCTTGACAGAAATTTTGGGAAAGCAGGAGAGTTCTTTTATGATATTGCCAGAGGTATAGATAACAGGGAAGTTGATCCTGACAGGCCAAGAAAATCAATTGGTGCTGAGCTTACTTTTGAAAAAGATCTGACTACCGGTTTTGAAATAATAACTGAATTATATAAGCTGGAAAAAGAATTATGGTCAAGAATTGAAAAGCACGGCCAAACAGGAAGAACAATAACTGTTAAAGCCAAATTTGATGATTTCAGCCAGGTGACAAAAAGTAATACTCTTGACTGCCCGGTAGATAGTTTTGAATTTCTGCATGCTGAGACAACATCATTAAGGGAGCAGATAGACTTTAAAAGAAAAAGAGTAAGACTACTGGGTGTAACAATTTCCAACCTGGAAGATGAACATCTTACGGATGAGCAACTAAAAATCTGGAAATAAACTGTAATCCTGCTTTGCCAGCAGTAGTCCTCGGGACGAAGGCTGGAGTGAAGCCCGCAGGGCGTAGCGAAGGATCCGTGAGGGTACTGGTTACTGGTTTCTCGTTTCTCATTGGTGTATAATAAACCTTATTGCTTCCGGCGGACAAGTAGCGTTTTCTTAGCCTTTTATTCAGCTAATTCTCAGCCCATAGTAAAGGTGATCCCTTTCTTTCCCGTTAAAATCGGCAACTCCTGGCATCCTGCCCCATTCACTGAAACCAAATTTTTCCAGGAGCCTGATGCTGGCCTCATTATGGGCCAGGAGAATAGCTATCAATGTCTTAAAATCATATCCCGGTGCTTTGTTGACAGCATGATTCATCAGCGATGTACCTATTCCCTTTTTCCTGAACTTATTGTCAACAAAGTAACTTATCTCGGATGTATACCTCATAGCATTGCGGCGAGGGCGATAGGGACTGAAAGAGAAATACCCTGCTACCTCATTATTTATGTCGGCAACAAAAACAGGGTATTTTGACCTGTCATATGCCCTGAACCATTCTAACCTTTCTTCCATACTATAGGGAACCATATCTGCTGTGGATATCTCGTATGGAATCACCTGGTTATAGATATGATTAATGGCTTCGAGGTCTTTGGTTTGTGCTGATCGTATCTCCATGGATACAAGATAAAAGATAAAAGGATAAAGACAAAAGTAAAAAGTAAAAAGTTAAAAGTTGGAACGAAGTGAAGATCCTGGCTGAACGAAGTCCGCCATAGTCCCGAATACTCGGGACGACGGCGGGCTTCGTTCAGTCGTGATCCCTTAGCGGGAAAGCTTCAGAGCATTTGCAGAACATTTCCCACCGGGATTACTCCTTCACTGCGTCCGCCATAGTCCCGAATACTCGGGACTATGGCGGGCTTCGTTCAGTCGTGATCCCTTAGCGGGAAAGCTTCAGAGCATTTGCAGACAAACGCACCTGACGGTGCTATTGATTTAAAAAGCCGCAATCCCTTATAAGAGCA
>Ga0315551_10000259_pt1 | contig 42263 bp, 33 predicted proteins | sample SalMarSW160290MG_FD_203678 | JGI IMG/M metagenome (GOLD analysis project Ga0315551, IMG submission 203678) | Salt marsh sediment microbial communities from the Plum Island Ecosystem LTER, Massachusetts, United States - Salt Marsh Sediment SW1602-90 ...
GCGTTAGGCTTTCTAGCCACTTCTTCAGTTTCTCCGAATCTTCGAGGCTTTCGTCAAATTTTAAGCTGTGAGCCTTTTTGACAACTTCCTCATCGACATAAATAGGAGCATCGGTCCGTAAGGCCAAGGCTATGGCATCTGAAGGACGAGAATCGATGATCAGCCTGTTGTTGTTGTAGAGGCAGTGGATAAGAGCATAGAAGGTATTATCCCTGACGTCATTGACCACAATCTTCTCCACTGATATTTGGAGCTTTTTCAGGAAGTTTTTGAGAAGGTCATGAGTCATGGGGCGAGGAGTGGATATGTTTTCGATTTTTAAAGCAATAGCATTGGCTTCGAAAACCCCAATCCAAATCGGAAGCATCCGCTCTTTGTTCGTATCTTCAAGGACCACGATAGGCATTTTGGATATAGGATCCACAACCAGACCCTTTATCTTCATTTCGATTTCCATGATTATCTCCTCGCTTGTCTTTTAATATAGGGCCTGGAGAAGGTGTTGTCAAGGAGACCGGTCATTTGGTTAAGGATGAATGGAAAACCAATTTCTATGATTGAGCAGGTGATGCATATATGAGGAGGTCTCTTCAGCCTTGACTGGATAAGACTTATAAATATATAAATTTATAAGGACCTTGAAATTCTCACCACATTTTTTCTGGAGGTGCTCTGTTTACCTTTAGGCTGAAGTAAAGATTCCTAGGTCTATTGGCCTATTTTTCCTGTGGAGGGAAAATGGTCCATGGCATGGCCGGAAGATCCCTTAGATAACCATTCAACCATTCATATTGAGGGTGCTTTTCCAAGAATTCCTTGGCATTGAATCCAATATTACAAGAGCTTCCCCACTTTGCCCAGAGTTGCCAATTCTTGGCCATACTGGAGTCCGCCACTTTTCCATCCACGGTGCCTCCAGGAAGATACGCCCCCAAGGTTCCGGGAACCATTCCATTGTCTAACTCCCAATGACCGCATATTGTTCTGAAACTCGGTTTTTCCTTTTCTAAGTAGACGTCATAATGATCGGCGAGCATCCGTTTGGCGCTTTCAACATCAATTTTCCCGTAATGTTTTGTCATCAGTTGTCTCCAGCGAATTCGGCGCGCCACACAGAAGTCTCTGACGTCATCATAGGTTGCAGTTGTTTCTTCTCTAAGTATCTTTATGTTATCGGGAACATTTGATCCGGTGAAATATCCATTCTTTTTTTTCTCTAAACTGTGATGCTTTAAACCAAGCTCAAGGCGAGCAATCTCGTTTGACCGGATATCACCTAGAAGCCAGGAATTGGCGTAGGCACCGTTGTTGTTCTCGATCATTATCATTGCCCACTGGTCAATACTGTTGGCATGCTGCATGGCTTTTCTTGCTCTTACAAAAACGGGAATTCCTTCAGGGTCGAATCCCTTAAAGTCTCCGATTGTTGTCTCTGTGCCCATCAGCCCGGCGTCGGTGATAAAAAAGTCGGTGGTGCTGTAGAGACAGGGTCCCCAAGACTGCATCAAAATGCGATGGCCCGTCTCTGGAGTTAAGTCCACGATGATATTGCAGAATCTCAGAAGCGCATAGAGATACCAGGAATTATGCGCCATGACGATTTTGCCGTCAACGGTGGCATCTCCGGTGGCGATGAATGCACTGCAGCCAGGGCCAGGCACTTTTTCTGATTCTTGCTGTTGGGGCCACCAGTGCCATAGAATATCGATAAATCCATTCATGAACAGCATTTCCTCAACAGTGACTTTTTTCCCTGCTTTTTCCATACCTGAAACCATACCTTTTATCTCTTCCATGTATTCTGGGGGGACCTTATCTTTGAACACCTCTGAGGCTGCTTGGACAAAGAAATCGATTTCTTTGGCTGTTTCAAATTTTTGGGTATGAGCCACGGTTTGGAAGAAGTCGTAAATCTCATTGGCGGTCAAGTATCCTCTCTGAAAACCCATCTCGAATGGTTTCCCTTCAATATGGAGATAGATCCAGCCGCTCACATCAAGGCGGTAAGCCTTCCCCAGCCATTCCTTTTCCTTAACAGTTAATGGAGGGTTTTCTCCGAATGTGAAAAAGGATAAACAAATAAAGGTAAAAAAGCCAACAAGTGATAATCCAAGGATCTTTTTCCCCATTTTGACCTCCCTTTTTTATAAGAAAAAAATTTTTTGGACTCTCGAAGTGATAACAAGTATTGCCATTTATGAAATTACGTCCATTCCTCCATGCTTCACTTTTTGATTTTATCTGTTTATGTTAGGAAGCCAACCGTTTTTTAGTGAACCTATAATCTCACTTTGTGTCTTTGATGATTTTTTTTATGTTCTCGGCAAGCCCGGCAAGAATCAAAAGGTCTCCTTTTCTGATCATTTCCCCGGCAGAAGGGAGGGTGATGGTCTGGGGGGGGAATTTTCTTCTGATTAAAAGCACATCGATACGGTAGAGTGCTTTGAGGTTGAGATCCTTAAGGGTTTTATTCCAGAAGGACGAGGGAGCGTCGATCTCCATGATGGTGTAGCCTTTTCCCAGATCGATGGTTTTTGTCTGGTGGGTAAATTTGAGCTTCTGGACCAGGCCCGAGGTGGCCTCTTTCTTGGCAATCTCATGGTTGTAGGCTTCGATGACGTCTTTTCTTTTGAGGACACCGATAAATTTTTTGTTCTTCAAGACAGCGATTTCAGCCACATCTTCACGCCCGAAGATTTCCATGGCTTTTTCCAGGTTGTCTTCATAGTCAATTTGAATTCCCGGCACAGCGATGTCCTCAGCGATAACGAACGAGTCGAGAAGTTCTTTCTCATACACCAGTTTTTTCAGTTGGTTGAAGGAAAAACAACCCTTATGGTTTTTCTCGGCATCCACAATCTGGAAGGTATGATGTTTTCCTCCGATGACTTTGTCCATAATCTTGCCTACTCGCTCGGTGTTAACAAACAGCTGGTAATCTTGACTGACTAAATCCTTGACGAAGAGAGAACGGAGGATGTTCAATTCTCTTCCTTCTTTGAAGAGAATACCTCTGCGCTTCAGCTTTGCAGTGTAGATAGACTCTCTACTGAGGCCTACGGCCACCAAGGATGCGATGATGCAGGAGAGCATGAGGGGTAGGATGATTTTATAGTCGTATGTTAATTCGAAGATGATGACGATGGCCGTCATGGGAGCGTGAGTGGCGCCGGCCACCACGGCTCCCATCCCTACCAGAGCGAATGCTCCAGGGGAAGAAATGGATTGGGGAAAAGAGTTGTGGAATATGGAGCCTACGAAGTTGCCAGTCATGGCGCCCATAAAGAGGGAAGGAGCGAAGATTCCTCCTGAGCCTCCCGAGCCGAGGGTTAAGGACGTGCCCAAAATCTTGGCAAAGATGAGGAGGAAGGCCAGCCAGAAAACGATTTGGTTTCCCAGGCAGGCATCAATGGCTTCGTAGCTGACTCCGAAGATCTGGGGAAGCTTCCAGCCGATGAGGCCTACTAAAAGACCGCCGATTGCTGGTTTGAGCAAGGGGTGAAGGTGCAGGAGTTCAAATTTATCTTCAAGAAAGTAGAGCACCTTGATGAAGAGGATGGCCACCAGGCCACTGATGATTCCGAGGAGTATGTAAGGGCCGATTTCCCAGACACTGATCAATGTGTACTTGGGCACGGTGAAAGCTGCAAAATCTCCTATAAGAAGTCTTGATGTGAGAGTCGCTATGACTGAGGCGATGATGATGGGACTGAAGGAGAAGACGCCGAATTCACCGAGGATGACTTCCACGGCGAAAAGCGCTCCTGCGATGGGTGCATTGAATGTAGCTCCGATTCCAGCTCCTGCTCCTGCGGCAACAATAATCCGCATTCCTCTTTCCGGGATACGAAATACCTGACTCAACGTAGAAGCCAGGCTAGCGCTGATCTGGACAATCGGTCCTTCCCGCCCTGTTGATCCTCCTGAACCGATGCAGATGGATGAGGCAATGGATTTGATGAAAGCCACCTGATTTCTGATCCGGCTACCGTGAAAAATCTGAGCTTCCATAATTTCGGGAACGCCGTGACCTTTCGCTTCTCTTGCTCCGTAATATACGAGAGGCCCTACTAAAAGACCGCCTATAGCTGGGATCAATATTGTCCAATACCATGTCTGGGAGGAAGTAGCTTCAATGATATTAGGGGCTCTCCAGAGCAGGCTCTGGAAGAAATGAATCATGAGCTTGAAGATAACAGAAGCAAGGCCTGCAATGATGCCCACGATCACGGCAAGAAGACTCAGCCGGATATGGTCACCGAATTCCGTTTTCTTAAAATTCATGGTCTCTGGTCATCTTACAGTCTGGAAAACGTAGACGTTCCGATCTCAAAAAAGCTTGAGCTGTTGTTGGGATTCTGTTTCGAGAGATTCCTTTTCAAAGAGGTTTATTTTTCCGTAGCATCCATCGTGTCCGGGGATGATTTTGACCTTCCCCTTTCTCATCCTCTCCACACCGAGGCTAACTCTTTCTGGCATGAGCTGCCTAAGGTCTTCAACAGGCACTTCGGTAAGGATTTTATGCTCGTTGTCGAATTCGTGTATGAAGTGGAAGTAGATATCCCACACACTCTTGCATTCAGAAGTTTTGTTGATGGCTTGAGCGATGATTTCGTTGAGAGGAATGAGGTTCTTGAAAGGTACTCCAGGAGGAAATTTCTCTCCTTGCTCCCTATCAGCCAGTTCTTCCACCCTGTGCATCACCCCCACAGTCAGCTTTTTTCCGCATTCAGGGCAGATGTATCTGTGCTGTAAGGTTTGCTGGGGAGATAAGATGACACCGCACTTGCGATGACCATCGTAGTGGTACTTTCCTTCTTCTGGAAAGAATTCCACTGTGTAGATGAACTTTTCAGGATCTTTGCTCTTAATGGCCTGAACAAGACCGTCGTAGCTGAAATTCGTGTTGAAAGCATTCGCTTCTCTTCCAAGACGGGAGGGAGAGTGAGCGTCAGAGTTAGACACCAGGGCATATTTGTCTAAACAGGAAAGTCGCCAATTCATGGGCGGGTCAGAGGAAAGGCCTGTCTCCAGGGCAAAGATGAAAGGAGTCATCTCTTCAAAGCATTCCTCGATCGCATCGAATCCCGAATTGGCACCGAATAGGGAAAACCAGGGTGTCCAGATATGGGAAGGAATGACCACACAGCGCGGGCAGAGTTCCGCCACGATTTTGACAAAGGCCTTGGCATCCATACCCAGGATTGGCCTGCCGTCAGAGCGGAGATTGCCCAGTCCGGAGAGCTTGCGGTTGATTCTGTCCACAGATTCAAAGTCAGGAGCGAGGATGAGGAGGTGAACTTTCCGGACCTTTCCTTTCTTGGAGTAGATAAAGCTGATTTCGGCAGAGAGGATGAAGGAAACATCCTCAGGAGAGACAGGGACAGTCTTTACATAGTCATTCTGAGGAGAGATGATATTTCGAAGCTTGTAGAAACCGTTTCCTTCAGGTTCCAGTTTGTCGCGTATAAGGAAAAGCCATTCTGGATGGGTGAAATCGGCTGTGGCCAGAAGCCGTATCCCCTTGATCTTAGCCCAGTAGGCCAGAGTGTCGAGGTTCATATCACGGGAGGTGGCACGGGAAAATTTGGAATGTATATGGAGGTCTGCGATGAATTTCATCCTGAATGAGAGTAAAGTTTATGAAATCTGTAGTGACATTTCAAGAGAAAGATTTAGAAAGTATTCTTATTGATCCTTCAGGTGGCGGCACTTTTTACGGCTCGGGAGATTCTTATCGTCGGAGAATCTCAAGTGTGAGAGAGTGAACTTAGGCAGACTTCTCCTTCACCTCAAATGCAACAGACTTGACTACTGACTTTCCCGTAACATTATCTTTGATTTCTATGTTGAGGGTGTACTGACCCGCGTCTACATCTCGTTGCTCTTTTTCCTCGATTTTCTGGCCTTCTTTTTCTGTTGTTATGATTACTGTTTGTTTTATCGGTAATGGCTGACTGATAATGGGCGTATCATATTGGGCTTTGGCATAGCGAATAATTCTTTCTTCTCCCTTTAAGACTTCATAGGAGACTTCGATGTCAAATTTTCCTTGCTCGTTGGGCTGGGCTCCAAAAACATAAAAGAAGATATCCAGATTCTCTCCAACAGAGAATACATTTTCTATACAAGGAGTAATCTGAAGAAAAGAGTAGGTGAAGAAACCCTGGTGAATTTCAGCCTTCGTCTCTGCCGCCTCCATCTTTTCTATTTTTTTAACGGAAAATATAGGAGTAGTCCCCAGTTCTTCTGTAAAAAGAGAACTATTTGGGAGAGAAAACTCGAAATATTGTGTTCCAATTTTTTTCAAATCCAGAGAGGCTATAGCCATGGAGAGAAGATAATCACCGGGAGGAAGGGGATATCCTGTTGAGTAGAGCTCTTCCTTCTCCGGATCATACGCTTTCCCTTCTGTTTGAAGATTAAGGGGGATATAGACCTCTTTAGCCACTTCTTTTACAGCGCCTTTTTCCATCCGGTTGAATTGAAGAAAGACGTGTCCGCTCGTCTGCAAGAGGGCTGGAGTCTCGGTTGCAGGTGGTTGAGCTTTTTCTTCTTCCTTTTTTTCCTCTGCGGGCTCTGAGACTTGAGGGAGAGGAATAAAACCGAGATCTGCATTCTTGGCTTTAAAATAGAAAACGGCATGCATGTTTTCGCGTGCCGGAAGATAGATATGCCAAACGATGGAGAATGGAATATCCAGGCGAGGTTCTCGAGTTTGTGTGCCTTGTTTAAATATTGATTTCACAGTATCTGGAATAATGACAATCTTAGCTTCTTCCTTTTTCTCCTGTTGAGCAGCCATTGTGGACATGGAAAGAGAATACAGGATGAAACCTGTGATAAGTGCGATAAAGATAAATGTTTTGCCTTTCATTTTACCTCCTTATATGGAACCATTCAGGTTCGAGGTTCTTGTTGATTTTCATCATTAGGGCGATGATTTGACCTTCTTCGGATGGGGAAAGCATATTAAATTTTAACAGATAATATACCAAAACCATATTTTTTTTTCTACATATATTTCACGATAGTAAATATCCTTATTTCCGTGATGCAGTAACAGTCAGGTAAGCTGATTCGTCAGCCCGCGGATTTTCCCCAGCGAGGAAAATCCGCTTATTCCTCGGCTCGCTCTCCTCTTCGAGGAACCATGCCCGCTCGCCTCCGGATGGCCTCCAACTCAGCTTACCTGACTGCTGTTGAAGCTGTCACGGAAATAAAGATGCTTCCTCAGCCATCCTATTTCTGGTATTCTCTTACTGCCTTAAGGTGCTCCTTTAAGGTGTAGCTGAATTTGTGGCTTCCATTATTCTCGGAGACGAAGTAGAGATAGTTCTCTTCTGACGGGTAGAGAGCAGCCTCCATGGATTCTCTTCCAGGGCTGCAGATGGGGCTGGGAGGAAGCCCTGGATAGAGGTAAGTATTGTAAGGGGAATCCAATCTGAGATCTTTTGTCCTCAAGCGACCTGTGAAGCGTCCCTCCTCCTTGAGAATGTAGATGATGGTGGGATCACAGTCGAGTTTCATCCCTCTTTCCAGCCGATTATGAAAAACAGCCGAGATAAGCCTTCTCTCTTCAGGAATGGATGTCTCTTTTTCGATCAAAGAGGAAAGAGTGACAATTTCACGTATGCTCATTCCTAACTCTTGGGCTCTCTTTTTCCATTCTTGGTGGAAAATTTTTTCAAACTCAGAGACCATCGCTTCCACCACTTCTTCTGCCGGAATACCTTTGGGGAAATGGTAAGTTTCAGGAAAAAGATATCCCTCAAGGCTGGAAGCTTCTTTATCCCAGGAAGAGATTCGATTGATGTTGGAGGATGCTTCCAAGAATTTTTCCTTATTCATGGAGGGGAATGAGTCGATATGCACAGCGATTTCCCTTCGAGTCAGTCCTTCAGGGATAGTGAGGGAATGGAGATAGACTTTTCCCTCGATAAGAATGCTCAAAACCTGTTTTGGAGAGAGCGGAAGCTGGAGTCGGTACTCACCGGCTTTCAAGCTTTGATGAGAGTAAAAAAGCTTGTATCCCAGAAGAAGAGGCCATTTTTTCTGGATGACTCCGCTTTCCTTGAGGTTTCGGGCGATCTCTTCAACCTTCCCCCCTTTTTCCACCTCGAAAGATATTTCTTTGGGCAGGCTCTTTGCAGTGAAGTAAAATTCGAGAGAAAACCACGTGGAGAGGACAAAGATGGTGGTTATGCCCAGGAAGAAGGTCCATTTAATGATTTTGAGAAGCATGGGATTTCGATCTTTTATGCTCCATGTAACTGGCCAAGATAATGATAGCTGATATTTGGTCCTTGAGATCTTTTTTTGATTTTTTCTTGATTTTTTGTTGATTGAGGATTCGGGATGCCTGTTGGGTGGTCAAGCGTTCATCCCAAAAAGTGATAGGGAGATTCAGGATTTTTTCCAGCCACCGGGCAAACTCTTTGGTTTTCTCTGCTCTTGTTCCTTCGGTTCCGTCCATTCTCAAAGGAAAACCGATAACGATCTCTTCGATATCATATTTGGAGACTAGGCCTTGGAAGAATATTTTATCTTCTTTCTTGTTTTTGACCTGATACTGTCCAAGGCCCTGGGCTGTGAACTGTAGCTTATCGCTCACAGCAAGACCGATGCGTTTATCTCCGAAATCTATTCCTAGCACTCTCATGGAATGAATCTCTTCCAGGTCCTTTTTTTATTGCGGTACCTCTGAAAACCTAGATCGATAAGGACCTCCAGGAGCTGAGTATAAGGAAGCCCGCTTACCTCCCACAGTTTAGGATACATGCTTATCTCTGTGAATCCAGGAATGGTGTTGATTTCGTTGAGCAGAATTCTTCCTTTTTCTTCCTCATAAAAAAAGTCAACTCTAGCCATCCCTGAGCAGTCAATTGTCTTGTAAGCTTCCAAAGATATCCTTTGAATTTCTTTGACCACAGAAGAAGGAAGCTTTGCAGGAATGATGAAAGAAGTCTTACCCTCAATATATTTATCTTTGTAGTCGTAGAATTCTCTAAAAGGGATGAGCTCACCGGGAAGAGATGCCCGAGGATTCTCATTTCCAAGAACACTGCACTCCAGTTCTCGGCTCGTGATTCCTTCTTCGATGATGATCTTCCTGTCATACTGGAATGCCTCATCGATAGCTTTACCACTCTGGTCATAATCTCTGACCTTGCTGATGCCGATGCTGGAGCCAAGATTGGCTGGCTTGACGAAAAAAGGCGGCCGGAATTCCTCCCTTACATTGGAAAGGATAAGTTCTCTGTCTTTCTGCCAGTCGGACTCAAGAAGGATAAGATGCTGGACAACAGGAAGGTTTTTCAGACGGAAAAGTGTTTTGGCCAAGGCCTTATCCATACCGATGGCAGAAGCAAGCACTGCCGCCCCCACATAAGGGACATCTGCCATTTCGAAGAGGCCTTGAATGGTTCCGTCCTCACCGCAAGGGCCATGGAGCGCAGGAAAATAGATATCTGCTTCCGTTTCTTTTAAGGCAGGACTGGTTCTCCAAGGAAGGAAGGAGGAGAAGGCACCCTGACTCAAGGAGCGGGGAGGAAGCAAAGGAGACTCCACTACCCGCCAAAGCCCCTCTTTATTGATATAGATGGAGAGGATGTCATATTTTTTTTTATCCAGGTTTTTATAGATGGAGGCTGCAGAGATAAGGGAGACTTCGTGTTCGGCTGAACTTCCTCCAAACAGGAGGCCAACTGTCATCTTTTTTGTCTTCAATGCAGGAGGACAATTGTAAAGGATTGAAAATCTATTGTCCAATAGAGAATATCAAGAGGATGATTGGAAGGGAGTTGTTTAAAGGTTATCTTTGAGTTTTTTGCTCGGGTTAAATTTGACCCTCTTCTTTTTGGGAACAGATATTTCTTCTCCCGTTTTCGGATTTCTTCCTTTCCGTGCTTTTGACTTTTTGATTTCGAAGCTTCCGAAACCTGAGAAAGTAACTCTTTTCCCCTTTTCTAAGGAGTTTTTTATCCCCTCGATCATGGCATTAAAGGCCTTTTCCGCTTGAAGATATGAAATCCCCGCATCCCTGGATATTTTGGCAGCAATAGCTTTTTTGTTCACAATTGACCTCCTCTTTTGTCTTTATGTTATGGGGAAGACAGGGTGATGTCAAGGAAAGGAGAGTATTTAGGGAAAGAAAGCAGCTATTGACAGGGTGAAATGCGACTAATATAATAGGGTCAAAATTCGTGCAAAATAAAACCAGAAATCAAGAGGTGTAAAAGTGAGAAACCATATCCATCAAAAATTCAGTAAATTTCTTTTTCCGATGGCAATAATCATCATCATCTTTTTTATTCAGAGTGTCCTTTTCTCGAGATCTGACGGGCAAGAAAAACAAGAACATCAAATCGAAAAGGCAAAAATCTTTCAGGAAATCTATCCTATTATTTCTGAATCCGATCTATACTGTTCCTTTCTGGTGCTGGATGAAGAAAAAATGGATATTGAAATTGTTGGTGGAGAGAGAGATTATGAAAAAGTAATGTTCTCCGATTCTGATATTGTCTACATAAATAAAGGAAAAGGAAGCGGCCTCGAAAACGGACAGCTTTTCTTAATTCTCGAAGTCGGTCCTCAAATCAAAGGCATGGGTCGTATTGCTTTTAAAAGAGGAAGGGCTCAGATTCTTGCCTTGGGAGAGACGAAGAGCACAGCTCGAATAGAGAAATCCTGTGGTCAGGTGATGATCGGAAATTTTTTAGTGCCTTTCCAGGAAAAAGAAGGTATTCTGGGCAAGGATCTTGGCTATGATGTCTTACCTGAAGAAGTGGAAGGTCTAAAGGGTAACCTCATTTATTTTCAGGATGATTATAATCAGATTGGAAGTGGCTATTGGGCACTTATCGATATTGGCGAGGAAGACGGTGTATACTTTGGACAACAATTGATTATTTACAGAAAATCAAAGGAAGGAGCTCCTATCCAAATTTTAGGAAATTCTGTAGTCATAGATGTTCAAAAGAACACATCCACCATAAAAATACTCTCCTGCAAGGACGCACTGAGATTGGGAGATCATATCCAGGCCCGAAGTTGATGTCCTTCTGATTTAGGCTAGTCCCGCAGGTTTCATCCCTTGATTCCTTGAATGAAGAGAATTTCTGTTTTGTGATACAAGGGGACAAGAGTAAATCTCTTTTCATCGTGGATGAAAGAAGGTTTTTGCGCTAAAAAGCGCTTCGTTCTCATGTGTTCTTTCAAGCCAAATTCCAGGAAAGATAGAAGAAGCCGGATTCAAATTTATGGATAAAATCCATATTTTTGAATTATATTCGATATTCAATCTTGCTGCCAAATATTATATTATTGATAATAAACGATTTATAAATTAGAATCTGTCCAAACTTTTGGCACGCAAATTGCTTATCAATTGAGCAAAAGATGGTATTTAAATAATAGATATGGTTAAGATAAACCTTAATAAGAGGAAGTTATATTGTGATTGGAACTAGGAATTCATCAAAACAGGGAGGTGAAAATCTCAGGAAGGTAAGTGGTTTGTGGGATGAGGTGAGGGTATGTGGACAAAATCATCGAGAGATAGACACATATCTTCAGGGAAAGAAAACTTTGTTCGTTCGTTCATCCTGGAAGGATGAATGAATGAGCAGAAAAGGAGTTCGGACATCACATCAAGAAGGATGTTGAACTCAAAGGAGGGAATGAAAGAAGTGAAGAGATACCGTTTCCTCTTCTTTATTTTGCTTGGTCTGTTGCTGTGCGGGGGAGCGCTCATCGCTCAGGTGCCGACCGGTTCCAAAATCGTCGGCACGGTCACCGATGAAGAAGGTGCGACTCTACCTGGTGTCAACATTGAAGGCACCAACCCGAAGATGATCGGGAAGGTGACAGCAACAACTGACACAAACGGTGTATACCGGCTTCTCGCTCTCACGCCTGGAGAATACAAGCTCGTTTTCACCCTGGCCGGCTTCAAGTCCGTCGTCCGGGAGCGAGTTTACGTCGGAATCGAGCAGACGATCAACCTCAACATTATCATGGAGCCTGGTGCCCTCGAAGAAGAAATCACCGTCATCGGACAGAGCCCGATCATCGACGTCAAGAGCACGCTGCGGGGCATGACGCTGACCAAGGAGGTTTTCGACCTGCTGCCCAAGGGTCGGAATTTTGACACCCTGGTGACCGCCGTTCCCGGGGTCTATGACGACACCGACCTCCTGGCGGGAATCTCGGTTGACGGAGCCTCCGGCGCTGAGAATATGTTCTTCGTCGATGGAATGGATACGACCAACCTGTACAATGGTGCGAGCGGCCAGAGCGTTACTTTTGATTTCGCCGACGAAGTTCAGTTCAAAGCGAGCGGCTACAACGCCGAATTCGGCGGCTCGGTGGGCGGCGTCATCAACGTGGTGACCCGTTCCGGAGGGAATGAGTTCCATGGCGAAGTGCTCGGCTACTATTCGGGCACGGCTCTCGAAGGGACGCGGAGACAAGAACTGTCCCTCAATCATCAAGAGGGGGACCGAACCGCCACGTATTACCCCTACGATGAATATTACGGCGATACCACGGACAAAAGATACGAGGGCGGATTCTCCCTCGGCGGCTACATCCTCAAGGACAAGCTCTGGTTCTTCGGGTCCTTCATGCCCGTCTATTTCGAGCGCTACAGGAATATGGATTTTGCAATCCAGAACAAGGCGGGCGTGTTCAACGATTACACCCGAAAGGAAAACACTTACAACATCAGCGCCAAGATCACGGCTCAGCCCCTTAACAACCTCCGCATGGGCGCAAGCTTTGTCAACAATTTCTACAAGTACAAGGGCGATAATGCCAATGCCGTATCGGCAAGCACTACGACGGATTATGAGATTTACGGATTCTCCTACCCGAACTGGACAGTGGCCGGTTACGCCGATTACACGATCAGCAACAACGCTCTGCTCAGCGTCCGTGGAGGTTATTTCTTTACCGATAGCAGCGACCAGCTGGCCCCGGTTTCCAGCACCCCCTATTATGCCTTCCAATCGGAACAACCCTACAGCTATGCGTCTAACACAAATCAGGGTATGCCAGGGATCCCGCCCCAGTTCGTGCAAGTCGCCGGCTGGCAGAGCTTTCCCAGGGCTCAAGTACAGGACCGCATCAGCAACATTAGAAACAGGCTGAACCTCAACGCTGATTTCACCTATTACATGACCCTCGGCGGCGAGCACGCCTGGAAAGCCGGCATCCAGTTCATGCGCCGCAGTGAGGATTTCGATGACGGGGGAGTCCAGCCCATCGTCTATCTGACCTGGAATCAGGATTTCATAGCTTACGGGACAAATTACGGCCGGGGAACATACGGCTGGTATGGAGTCCGGGGTAACGCGGATTCCGGGCCTTATGGAAACAAATATAAGGTCAACATGGACAGCTGGTCTCTCTATCTGCAGGACAGCTGGACGATTGCCGGCAAGCTGACCCTCAACCTGGGCATTCGTGCCGAATCGGAATACCTGCCGAGCTACACCACAGATCCTGCTTTTGCCAACATCAAAGATCCCGTCAAATTCCCGTTTTCGAAGAAGATTGCCCCCCGCCTGGGAGTTGTCTATGACGTCTTCGGCGACTCCAGTCTGAAAATTTATGGAACTTTCGGCATCTACAATGATGTCATGAAGCTCAACATGGGGGCGAACGCCCTCGGCGGGTTCAAGTGGAAAAGCGCTTACTACACCCTCGACGACTACGACTATACGAAGATCGGCGTGAACGACAATTATCCCGGCACCTTGCTCACGGTTATTGACTTCAGGTCACCCGTCTTTGATTCGATCGATCCGGATATGGACCCGTTTAAACAGCGGGAGATTTCTCTGGGTGCAGAAAAAATGTTGAGCCAGGATATGTCGGTTTCTATCCGCCTGGTGCAGAAGTCCGTTCTCAAGGCGATCGAAGACTGCGGCGTTGTCCTTCCGGAGGGTGAGTACTACTATTACACCAACCCGGGAAGCGACTTTCTCTGGGAAAAGTATCAGGCAAGTATCGCAGGGGGATTTCTCGAGCCGGGGACTCCCAGAATGCCCTGGGCCAAGCGGGATTACTACGGCATGAATATCGCCCTGGATAAGCGCCTCAGCAACAACTGGCTGGGCGGAATTTCCTACACCTTGAGCCGTCTCGAAGGAAATTTCACCGGCTTGGCCAGCGGAGATGAGCGCGGCCGGAACAGCCCCAACGGAGAACGATTCTTCGACCTGTGGCATATGTCCTGGACCAAAGAACTGGAACCGATCGACGGCCCTCTCCCCACCGACAGAACCCACGCTTTCAAAGCTTACGGCAGCTATGTTTTCAACTGGGGGATGACCATCGGTGCCACCGTCAACGCCTTCAGCGGGAATCCGGTCACCGAAATGTGGAATGTTGATACGCCCAATTTCTTACCTTTTAACCGGGGAAATTTGGGGCGGACGCCATTCCTGTGGTGGGCCGACCTCTATGCGGAGTACATCCTGAAGTTCGGTGACAGGTACAGAATCAACATCAACGCCAACGTCTCCAACCTTTTCAACTCCTCTACAGCCCAGTGGGTCTATTGGAACAAGTACATATCGAATGTTTCTCCAGGTGATGCGGCCTTGCTCTCCACGGATTGGGAACCTTCCTCATCTGCCAAATTAGATCCCAGGTTCAAAATGGAATACAACTTCCTTAACCCGATTGCCGTCCGACTGGGTGTAAAGTTTAGCTTCTGATCCAAGCAGGAAGCGACAGCAGGACAAAAAAGCCCGCCCCGACTCAGCGTCGGGGCGGGCTTTCTCTTTATCTTCCCTTATTTTTGGAGAGTCTCTAAAATCCCACGGACGGTCTGGGATCGCTCGGAATCGGGCTCGAGCTCCAGGAATTTTTGAAAATTCACCACGGCCTTTTCCTTATCTCCCTTGTTCAGATAGACGTATCCCAGCTTGAGATAAGGATCGCTCCAGTCCGGCCTGATCCTGGTCGACAATTCAAAGTAATAAATCGCCTCATCGATTTTCTGGTTAGAAAAATAGATCTCGCCCACGTTATAGGTGAGAATCTCGTCTTCAGGTGAAGCTTCGATCGATTGTTTGAAGTAGCTCTGGGCTTTCTCCAGGTCGCCTTTTTTCAGATGGATATCACCGATACTGGACAGAGCCTTGGCGGTCATCTTTTTCCCAGTAAGCTTGTCCTCTTCAGACTTTTCCAGGACGAGAGTATACTCGGCGATGGCCTTGTCCAGTTCCCCCATCTCTTTGTAACAATCACCGATGTTCAGGTGAGCCTGATAGGCCTGGGGATTTTTTTCCAAAAATTCCCGGCAAAGGTCGATCGCTTCCGTGTATTTTCCCTCGTCAAAAAGCCGGCTGGCCTGGTCGAGAAGGGCCAGGGTTGATTCATCCTCGATGATGCTGCTTTCTGACGGCTTGATTTTTTTCAGGGTCAGGGTAATCGTCGGGTTGATCTTGATCTGGCTGACATTTAGGTCGAAGTAGGTCGGAATATAGCCTTCGGCCGATGCGGTCACGCGCCAGTCTCCTGAACCCAATCCGATGATCGACCATCTGCCTTTCTTATCAGCCTTTGCCTCCCGCGATATCTCTTCTTTTCCCTGAAAATAGATGACGATTTTCGCCGAGCCTATGGGATTTCCACTCTCATCGACGACAACCCCACCGATTCGAGCTGTTCCCCGTCCTGCTTGGGCAAAGCTGAGGATGGAGAAAGCTGAGAAAATGAACAAAAAAGATAATAATTGCCATTGTTTCGACGTCTTCATTTCCTCCCTCCTTTTAAAATCAAAGTCAAAAAAATTCTAAATACCCGTTTTCTGGCTATCGAAAAGAGGAATCCAACAGCCTGAGAAGCTAAGCATCTTCAGGCTCAAATCTGAAACGAGATTTTTCCTCGCCCTTTGCTTCCATCCGCCGCATTGATGAGCTCGAGGACGAGATCATAATCGCCCTTTCCCAGGGCCATGGGGATTTCGATCACATACTCCTGCCCGGAAAGTCCCTTCAGCTCAATCTCCTCGAGAAGGATCGGATACTGATTCTTGAATTCCCAGACTTTTTTTTGAGAAGCGTCAAATACAGCGAGAGACAATTCCAGCGTGGTCTTGAGTTTTTCGCCTTCTGCGGTGAGCCAAATATTTCTATATGGAACCTTGACCCAGAGGATGGTCTGTTTTTTTTGAGTTTTCTCTATTTCCAGGTCGAGCTCAAAAACGCCAACATAACTATCTTCCATGATTCTGGGTTTGAAAGCCATCTGGCTTTTGTTGATTTCCGCGACGTGCTGGGCGCTCTGAGGGTCGAGCTTGTAATTACCGCTCCAGTGAGAATCGACAAAAATTATTGGAAAAAATCCGTAATACCAGATTTCCGTTGGGACATCGTAAAAGGAACGGCCCCGCGGATAGGCTTCTCTCTGGTCCGGAGCTCCGATGAGGATGTAAATCCTCCCTCTGTCCTGGAGCCAGCCCGGTGTTCCGCCTTCTGTAAAAAGACGGTTCGCCTCTTTAATGCGCTGGTAATATTCATCCTTGAATCTGTTTTCTTCAGTCTCCGGGTCTAAATCTCTTTTTTTCCAGAATTCCTCGATGAATTGATCCCGCTCCGATGGAGGAAGTTTAAGGAAGGATTCGCGCTCTCCTTTGGTGATGATATACCTGACTTCGGAAAGAAACTTCTGGCTTTCCGGGTCCAGGTTTTTTTCCACCTGTTTCATGGCACAAGAGGCCAGAAACAGAGATAAAAGGAGAAAAGAGAATGCGGATTTTGCAGTTTTTCTCATTTTTTTTGCTTGAGGGAATCGACGAGCTTTCTGATATTTTCCTGTTTCGGGTTGAGCTCCAGCGATTTTTCCCAGGCGATCAAAGCCTCCTCGATGTTGCCCAGGGGATAATAGCACTCTCCTATAGAATTCAGGATGTTGATGTTGGTGCCGAAGTGAGAAAGGTAAGCCTTGTAATAAGAAATGGCTTCTTCATATTCCCGGAGGGCCTGGCAGGATTGACCCAACAACTCCAGGAATTCATTTTTTCCTTGGTTTCGATAAAACGGGAAAGCTACACTTTTAACGCCCTGGTAGTCTTTGACCATGAAGAGGACCCGGCAAAGATCCAGAGCAAATTCTGGAGAATTCGGGTTTTTCCTATGGGCTTTTTCTAACAAGGCCTTCGCCTCCGGAATCGCTTTTTTATTTAAAAGCTGATTGCCCAAGATGTTAAGGTAAACTGGGTTATCCGGAGGTGGTCCGGGCAGCGAGAGGATCCACGGCCGGGGAAGGGAGGCAAATTGCGAGATGTAGAAATTGTTTTCCCGGGAGAGAACTTCCTCCTTGTTTTTATTCAGGAGGGTAACCCTGATTATATAATAATCGGGCAGCAGATCCTTTAAGGCAAATTCCTCGTAAAAGTTTATCGGATTAGCATATTCTTTGATGCTCTTGGCGAAAGAAAGGACTTTCTCGGTATCTGCAAAATTCTGTTTGAGGATGGAATACTCCAAGAATCCATTCTCTCTCAACTCTTCATTCAGGGGATAGACCTGGAAGGCAAGGTAAAGAGTATCCTCGCGAGAAAAATCATTCCTCGGGGATGGCACGAACTGAATATCCCCGATCAGAAATGCTTTCTTGCTTCTTTTATCCTTCGGATCCTTCTGGACTCTGTTGGCTAGGATGAGAGGACCCATCTGAATCTGGGCCGGCTTGGGAATGACAATATCCTGCTCGACGGAGGAGAATTCTTTGAAGACTTTATTTTTCAGGAGGGCACTGAACTTGTAATTTCCTTCGACAAGAGGGAAGACATCCTGGAAGCTGAAGAGCTTGGATTTGATCTGGTCCATCTGGCTCTGGTCGAGCTCAATGGGGATGGTACGGTCAAATTGGAAAATCGTATTCCCCTTTGTATCCGAGACCTGTCCGTTGATTTCGAGAATGGTCTGGAATTTCTGGCCGAATTGCTCGACCGACAGCCTCTTCGGCTCGATAAGGTAATGGACAAAAAAAGTCCCTGAGTCGTCCCTGACAATTTCCAGAAGAAAATCACTTTCGATGTAATTTGCCGTATAATCGACCTCGATGATATCTTTGTAGTGGAGTAGCTTTTCGGCATACTCGTCCTTGACTTTTTCATAAGGCGCTGCGGGGATCTTGGCGGAGAGGAGAACTTCCGAGGCGATCGATGGGGACGGGACGTAGGCCGATGATTCTCCGTGGATCAAAGAGAGGGAAACACTGGCGATATTCGGCTCAATCTTGAGAAGCTGATTGAAGGCGCTTTCGTAATCTCTCGGGTCTCCCATGTAGTTGGGCAATAAAAACTGAGGACCGTATTTGATCGGGCTATAGAGCTCGTATTCGCCGATTCCACTTCTCTTAAAAAAAACCACGCTGAAGGCGTTGGGAAGACCGTATTCCGTCATTCCCTGATAAAACCAGATGATCGTAGGAAAGACTTCGGTCAAGGATTCATATTTTTCGATGGAATATGGCTCACCCAAGATGATATAAATCCTCCCCATATCTGTTCTCCAGCCTGGCCCGGGAGAGTCCTTTCCGAACCAGTTGTTGGCGTAGTCAATGCGCCGGTAATGCTCTTTCTTGAACTCGTTTTCCAGAGTGTTGGGGTTGGGGTCTCTTTGCTTCCAGAAGACCTCGATGAATATGTCTCGCTCCCGGTCTGACTCGAGCTGGAGAAAGACATCTCTTTCCTTGGGCGATATGATGTAGACGACCTCTTCCTCGAGCCAGCGCCGATATTGCTGGGGGAGATCCTTGGGAGATTTTTTGGTCTGGGAGCTGGCTGAAGGCAGAATGATGAGGGAAAAAAGTAGGCCGAAGAGAATAATTTTTGTCCTCATCAGGAGTTTTACAGATGTATTATATCAGATTGATAGAGAACGAATCAAATCATATAAAATCTAGGAGAGAAATTGACAGGAATCAGACTTTCTGGTAGCTTAAAGCAGGATATTCTGTAGAAAGAGCGGGCGTAGTTCAGGGGTAGAACGTCTGCTTGCCAAGCAGAAGGTCGTGGGTTCAAATCCCATCGTCCGCTCCATTTGCCTTTATTAGATCGTCATGCCCAGAGAGGCGCGGTACCCAAGTGGCTAAGGGAGAGGTCTGCAAAACCTCGATTCGTCGGTTCGAATCCGACCCGCGCCTCCATTCTCCCCTTGTTTTTTATTTGACATAGAAAGGTAAAAGGTATATAGTTTTGAAAAATTTGCACAAGGAGGATGGATATGGATATCGTTTCTCGAGTTCAGGGAATATTGTTAAAACCCAAAGAAGAATGGGTCAAGATTAAGGAAGAAACGATTTCGGTGACTCAGCTTTTTACATCTTATGCGATGCTCTTGGCTGCTATTCCTGCTGTGGCCCAATTCATAGCATTGTCCCTCGTGGGACGTAGAGTTCCCTTTATCGGATGGTATCGGTATGGATTAGGGAGAGGCTTCCTCTATGCTCTTTTATTGTATATTTTTACATTGGTTTACGTCTATGTTTTTGGTATAGTCATTAACGCTTTAGCACCGACTTTCTCCTCTACCCAAAACATGCCCAATGCCATGAAACTGGCTGTATACAGTTTGACTCCTTCATGGGTGGCTGGGGTTCTTTATATCATACCCTACTTGGGGATTTTAGTTATTATAGCCAGTCTGTATGGTATCTTCATCCTTTATCAAGGATTTGTGACTCCTCTTATGGAGACACCCAAAGAAAAAGTGGTTGGTTATCTTGTGGTATCCATCATTGTCATTTTCGTGCTGATGATTGTTGTGGGGATTATTCTAGGTGCGATTTTTGCAGTGGGAGGAGTCTACCAGGCCATTTAGCTCCGCGCAAATTTTCAGAAAAGCTTTTGTGGGGGAAGAAGCCTCTATGATAGGTCGGCCTATGACTAAATAGTCAGCTCCTTTTTCCATGGCCAGTCGGGGAGTCATAATCCTTTTCTGATCATGTGAGACCGCCCATAAGGGCCGAATCCCGGGAGTCACAACAAGGAACTCTTTACCGAATTCCCTTCTGAGAAGTTCTATTTCTTGAGGAGCACAGACCACTCCGTTCATTCCTGCCCCCTTGGCGAGTGTGGCCAACCGGAGGACCTGTTCAGCCGTAGATGCCTTCATCCCGATTTGATCCAGATCCTCGTCCTTAAGACTGGTCAATATGGTGACAGCCAGGAGAACAGGCCTGGCTCCTTCTTTACCTTCTCTTGCTGCCTCCACAGCTCTGGCCATCATTACCACTCCTCCTGAACTGTGAAGAGTAATCATGTGAGCACCATGCTTGATACCCATCCTCACGGCTTGAGCGACGGTGTTGGGAATATCATGGAGTTTGAGGTCAAGGAAGACTTTTTTCCCCAGCCTTCTGATTTCTTGAAGAAGGGAAGGGCCTTCGGCTATGAAAAGCTTCAAGCCAACTTTGAAGATATCCGCTCCCTGGAGTTGATTGACCAGATTGAGAGCCTCTTCTTTTGTGCCCACATCGAGGGCTACAATGATTCTCTTTGCCATATCTGTTTTCTTTTCCATGGTTTTTCACCATATTTTTAATATTTATGGTTAGTGATTTACAATCTTCGATCCAAATTATAGATTCACCTTTAGAGTCCCGATAAGTTCTTCAATCCTTTCTATGTTATGGTTTTGACAGTATACTCTGAGTTCATCGATGATTTTCACTGTCGCCTCAGGATCGACAAAATTGGCTGTTCCCACTTCTATGGCCTTTGCCCCCGCGATCAAGAATTCCAGAGCATCATGGCCAGAGAGGATTCCGCCTATGCCGATGACTGGAATGCTGGTGCTTTGGGCCACTTGATAGACCATCCTCAGTGCTATAGGCTTTATGGCCGGACCACTCAACCCACCGAAGATATTGGCCAGGCGGGGTGTTCTTGTCTCGGGATCGATGGCCATGGCCAGAAAAGTGTTGACAAGAGAGAGAGCATCCGATCCTGCCTCTTGGGCACTGAGGGCAATCTCCACGATGTCTGTCACATTGGGGGAAAGCTTGGTGATGATAGGTCGAGAGCATGTTTTCTTAACCAGGCTGACTAAGGAGTGGGTGGCTTTTGGATTTAAAGCGGGACATTGTCCGTCTTTCTCCACATTGGGACAGGATATGTTGAGTTCATAGGCTGAAATACCTTCACCCTTGTCCAAGAAATCGACCACAGAAGCATACTCTTCCTCTCTTTGACCGCAGACATTGACGATGATGGCTGTGTCATACCTGCGGAGCTGAGGGAGGATTTCCTCTGCGAATCTTCGCACCCCAATCCCTTGGAGTCCGATGGAGTTGATCAACCCGCTTTTGGTTTCCACAAGACGAGGAGGAGGATTTCCCTCTCGCGGGGAGAAGTAAAGGCCTTTGACCACGATTCCACCCAACTTGTTCAAATCGATAAAAGGTGAAAATTCAATCCCGTAGCCGAAGGTTCCGCTGGCAGCGATGACTGGATTTTTGAGTTTTATGAAGCCCAGGTCAACAGTTAAGTCCATCATTCTCTCTCGCTTTTCCAGACGATTTCACTGGCCGAAAAAACAGGTCCTTCTTCACAGAGCTTGAGCCAAACAACGCCTTCCTTCCTCTTTATTCTCCTTACGCATCCCCAGCAAGCGCCGAATCCACAGCCCATGATGGATTCCAGCGAGAATTCAGCCGGAATATGGTTTTTTTGGGCGATACGGGCGATCTTTTCCATCATCGGCTCTGGTCCACAGGAAAACAGAAAAGAGGGATTCATCTTCTTGATTTCGTGGGCAAAAAAGTCACTGACCAGTCCCCTGTAACCGAAGGAGCCATCATCGGTCGAACAGAATAGGTCATATCCGTTCTTTTCGATTCTATCTTTTAAGGGAAGGTCTTCAAGCGTTTTTCCTCCATAAAAGATTTTCACTGAAGCTCTTCGGGTGCGCAGGATGTGGGCTAAAAAATAGAGAGGAGCGATTCCTCTGCCGCCTCCAATGGCCACTATTTCTTTTCCTTGGATTTTTTCACTAATGGTGAATCCTCTTCCCAGAGGGCCTATGATATCCAGTGTGTCATTCGTTTCTTTTTGACTGAGAAGAGAGGTTCCCACTCCTGTTCGCTGGAAGAAAATCTCGATCCTCTCTTTGTTTTTCCAGTGGATGCTGAAAGGGCGTCGCAGGAGAGGATGAGGGGAGGTCTCTATCCGGACCATCACGAATTGACCAGGATGGGCTTCAGAGGCGATGATCGAAGATTCCAAAGAGAGGAGATAATAATCTTTCCAGCATTCTTTGTGGATGATTCTCGCCTGAGGGTCTTTAATCATGAGGCTTTTTTCCACAAAAAAATAACAGAATCTCATCTGGATAGCAATAAAAACTTTGACAAGGAGCTTTTGTTTCTGTTAATAATCAGAGGAAATCAGGGACATGTGCCGGTCTTCTTGGATCGGTTACCTGTCTCTTGATTTCCATGAATAATCCAGATTAATAATCATCATGCGGAGGGAATCATAAATGAATATTTCCAAAAGGGGTCAAGATATCCAGCCTTCCCCAATAAGAAAGTTGAAGCCTTATGCCGACAAAGCTAAGGAAAGGGGTATTCATATCTATCATCTGAATATCGGACAACCCGATATCCCTACGCCACAGCCGGTTCTGAAGGCTTTTCAAAGCTATGATGAAAAAGTTCTTAGTTACGGGCCGGCACAGGGCTTTTTGGAGCTGAGGAAAGCCATCGCTGACTATTATAATTTTTATCGAATTCCAATCAACGCTGAGAATGTGATCGTCACTATCGGTGGCTCTGAAGCCATTCATTTTTCTTTCAGTGTGGTTGCTGACCCTGGAGAGGAGATTATCATCCCTGAGCCTTTTTACACCAACTATAACGGTTACGCAGCCTTCGCTGACGTGAAGATCTCCCCCCTCACCTTGAGCATAGAAGATGGATTCCGCCTTCCTCCACAGAAAGACATTGAAGAGAGGATATCCGCAGAGACCAGGGCCATCCTCCTCTGTTCCCCCAACAATCCCACAGGAACTGTCTATGCGGCGGAAGAGCTTAAACGGGTGGTCGATCTGGTTGAGAAGCATGATCTCTTTCTTATTGGCGATGAAGTCTATAAAGAGTTTGTCTATGATGGCCAAAAACACAAGAGTGTCCTGGAGTATGAGGAGATTAAGGATAGAGTCATCGTGGTGGATAGCATTTCCAAAAGATTCAGTTGCTGCGGAGCTCGCATCGGGGCGGTCATCACCCGAAATGATGATGTCTACCAGGCACTTTTAAAGTTTGCTCAAGCCCGACTCTGTCCTCCTTCTATCGAACAGGAGGCTGCCTTGGCTGCCTACCTCATGTCCAAAGATTATTTTGATGAGGTGAAAGCAGAGTACCAGAAGAGAAGGGATATTTTATATGAAGGCATAAGGGATATCCCGGGTATTGTTATTCATAAGCCTCAGGGAGCTTTCTACATCATTGTCAGGCTGCCTATAGAAGATTGTGAGCATTTTGTCAAATGGATGCTGACCGATTTTCATCTGGATAAAGAGACGGTCATGGTCGCTCCCGCCAGAGGTTTTTATTCTTCTCCAGATAAAGGGCAGGATGAGGTGAGAATAGCTTATGTGCTCAAAGAGGAGGATTTGAAAAGAGCCATAGAGGTCTTCAAGGCCGGCCTCCAGAAATATCTGACTCTTTTTTCCGAATCCATTTGACAAGAGAGAGATGTTCTCCAGAAGAATTTGGCAAGAGCTTCTGTTCATAGCCGTTACCAGCACTTTGTTAGGTTTGGGAGTCAATCACACTTTAATCAGACGGTATGTTCAAGGAGAGTTCAAGGAAAGCTTCTTCTCCTCCGCGGAATATCCAAGCATTGCTTTCATTCCCTTGGCAGAGGCAGAAGAGCTGTTTGCCCGAGGGGAGGCCATTTTTATCGACAGCCGTCCAGAGGAGGATTACGGGAAGGGCCATATCCTGGGTGCTTTGAACATTCCCTTTGAAGAGCAAAAAAAGAACGATCTCATAGCACGACATTCTCTTCCACAAGATCAGACGCTGGTGGTCTATTGTGATGGAGACGAGTGCCAGTCGAGTGTGGAGCTGGCCAAGATTCTCCATCAACATGATTTTGCTTCCATAAAGGTTTTTTTCGGAGGCTGGGCAGAATGGATCAAAGCCGGACTCCCCATCAGTGTGGAGAATGATTAAAAACAGACATCTCCTCTTTGTCTTTTGTCTTATGGTAGGCGGTATCTTCATCTGGGCTGGCCTTCTTAAGATCTTTGATCCTTTGGGATTTGCTCAAGCCATTGCCAATTACAGAGTGTTTCCCTATTGGATGTCTTTTATGTTGGCTTTAGTCCTGCCGTGGATGGAGGTTATCTGTGGGGCTTTCTTAGTGCTGGGCCTGTTCCGTCGCTCAAGCGCTCTTTTCCTTTCTCTTTTTCTGGTGGGTTTTTTGGTTTTGATCGTTTCCACCATAGCCAGAGGGATCGACATCGATTGCGGGTGTTTCGGACGATTCAGCCAGAAGGTGGATTACAAATTGCTATTAACCGATGGGATTTTGCTGTTTTTTTCCCTGAATATTTTTTTCCAGAAGAAAGCCAAGAGAAGAATAACTCATAGTAAGTTTTAATCTGAAAAAAATATTCCATCGCAGAAAAGGAAGGGCTTAACAAGAAGAACTTGAATTGGTTTAAAAAATTTATATGATTATTATGAAATTCTTCTTAATCGTAAAAAGGAGTCATCATAATGAAATTATTAACCCGCATGGCTAAAAGCTTTGTGGCTGGTGAAACCATCGATGAAGCTTTAAAAGCTGTTAATAAGCTTAATCAAAGAGGAATTTTGGCTACTCTCGATGTGCTCGGAGAGAGTGTGAAGGTCAGGGAGGATTCAGAGAAAGCCGTCCAAGACTATCTCGGTCTTCTGGATGCTATCCACCGGACGGGTGTCAAATCTCATGTTTCCTTAAAACTGACACAGATGGGACTGGATATCGATGATGAGTACTGTTACCAGAATATGGATAAAATCGTGGGACATGCAAAGGAATATAACAATTTTGTCCGCTTCGATATGGAAGGATCCCCTCATACTCAAAGGACATTGGATATTTTTTATCGGGTCCGGGAAAGATTCGACAATGTTGGTATCGTCATTCAGGCTTATCTTTACCGCTCAGAGAAAGACGTCCAAGCCCTCAACCGGATAAAGGCAAAGGTGAGAATCTGTAAAGGAGCTTACAAAGAGCCAAAAGAGATAGCCATCAAAAAAATGAAGGATATCCGCGAAAATTTCATGAAGTTGACCGAGATACTTTTTGAGGATGGCGTCTATCCTGCCGTTGGCACTCACGATGATATACTCATTCAGGCCACAAAAGACTATGTGGCCGAGCGAAGCATATCCAAGAAGGATTTCGAATTTCAATTCCTCTATGGCATCAGGACCAAAACTCAACAGCAGTTGGCTGAGGAAGGGTACAATGTGAGGATATATGTTCCTTTTGGCACCCATTGGCTCCCTTATACCTACAGAAGGTTTAGGGAACGCAAGGAGAATGTCTTTTTTGTGCTCAAGAACCTGTTCAAGAGATAAATGCCTTTTTTTTCTTTTCTTGGTGTGCTCTTTTCTTTTCCTCGATGGTGATCTGAGCCGCTGCGAGGCGAGCTATGGGAATTTGGTAGGCAGAACAACTAACATAATTGAGGCCTATCTTATGGCAAAAGAAGATCGAACTCGGATCTCCCCCATGAACTCCGCATATTCCCACTTTTAGATCTGGTCTTGTCTTACGTCCTCTTTCAACGGCCCATCTCATCAGTTCACCCACGCCTTCCTCATCCACGGTTAAGAAGGGGTCTTGTTTCCAGATGCCGAGGGCCAGATAATGGTTGATAAAACCGACCCCGTCATCACGCGAAATTCCATAGGTTGTCTGAGTCAGGTCGTTGGTTCCGAAAGAGAAGAATTCTGCCTCCCGGGCAATCTCTTCGGCTGTGATGGCAGCTCTGGGAATCTCGATCATCGTCCCCACCGAATATTTAAACTGGACCTGATATTTTGTCATGAGTTCTTCAGCCACCTCGATGATGATCTTCTTCTGATGTGTAAGCTCTTCCACAGCCCCAACCAGTGGAACCATAATCTCGAGGTTGACTCTCTTGCCTTCTTTAACCAACTGACAGGCTGCCTCAAATATAGCCCGGGCTTGCATCTCAATGATTTCGGGGTAGGTGATGCCCAATCGGCAACCTCTGTGTCCCAGCATGGGATTGAACTCTGAAAGTGCTTTAACCCGATCGAGTAGATTTTCCAGTTCCTGTATTTTCTTCTTATCAGTGTCTCCCTGGGCTCTTAGCTCCGTCAGTTCAACCATCAAGTCTTCCTTCCGAGGCAGGAATTCATGAAGGGGAGGATCGAGTGTGCGGATAGTTACCGGATGTCCTTTCATCTCTACGAAGAGATGGTAAAAGTCTTCTCTCTGGAAAGGCAGGAGCTTCGTCAGGAATTTTCGCCTTTCCTCTTCCGTTTCAGACAATATCATCTCCTTGATAAAAGGAAGTCTTTCCCTCGCGAAAAACATATGCTCTGTTCGAGCAAGGCCGATGCCTTCTGCTCCAAAGGCAAATGCTGTCCGTGCATCTTCAGTCGTGTCTGAGTTGGCGCGGACTCCCATTCTCCTTACTTCATCCGCCCAAGAAAGGAATTTTGTAAAATACCGATAGATTTGGGATGCTTCCGGTTTTAATTCCTTTCTGATAACCTGGATGATTTCAGAAGGTTGGGTCTTTATCTCACCAAGAAGCACTTCTCCCGTGATGCCATCGATGGAAATCCAGTCCCCTTCGTTAACTTTTTGTCTTCCTACTTGAAAGGACCCCTCTTCCTCATTCGGCCTTATCTTATCACAGCCAACAACACAAGGCTTTCCCATCTGGCGTCCCACCACAGCGGCATGGCTGGTCATCCCGCCAGTGGCAGTAAGGATTCCTTGGGATGCGTTCATTCCGTGAATGTCATCGGGTGAGGTTTCCTCCCGGACAAGAATCACTCTCTGGCCCTTCTCTTTCCAATTCACTGCTTCATCGGCTGAAAAGACAACCTGACCCGTGGCAGCTCCTGGAGAAGCAGCAAGACCTTTGGCAAGGATTTCATGCTTCAGCTTTTCCTCTGAGTCAAAAACAGGATGAAGGAGCTGGTTAAGGGCGTCCGGCTCAACCATCATCAGGGCATTTTCCTTATCGATCAAGCCCTCATCAACCATATCCACAGCAATCTTTACGGCTGCCTGACCTGTCCTCTTGCCACTTCTTGTCTGGAGCATGTAAAGCTTTTCCTCTTGCACTGTAAATTCAAAGTCTTGGATGTCACGGTAATGCTTTTCCAACTGATCAGTTATCTCTTTTAACTCGTCATAAACCTCGGGCATATCTTTTTTCAGGGCCTCGAGTGGAGATGGTGTTCTTACCCCTGCCACCACATCTTCCCCTTGAGCATTGAGCAGATATTCTCCGTAGAGCTCTTTCACTCCTGAAGCGGGATTTCTGGTAAATCCAACACCGGTTGCTGATTTCTGTCCAATATTTCCGAACACCATGAGCTGGACGTTTACCGCAGTGCCCAAATCCTCAGGGATGCGATTCAACCGACGGTAGGTGATAGCCCGCGGATTATTCCACGATTTGAAGACCGCAGAAATGGCCATGTACAACTGCTCCTTTGGATCCTGGGGAAAATCCTTCCCGGTCTCCTTTTTGATCAATTCTCTATACTCTGAGATAAGCTCTTCCAAGGCTTTCTCTGAAAGCTGATGATCAAAATTGGCCCTCTCTTTTTCCTTTTTTCTCTTGAGAATCTCCCCGAATTTCCTCTTGGGAACTCCCATCACCACATCTCCAAACATATGAAGAAGTCGCCGATAGCAATCGAGGGCAAACCGCCTGTCTCCACTCTTTCGAGCTAATCCCTCCACAGTCTTGTCATTAAGGCCTAGGTTTAAGACTGTATCCATCATCCCGGGCATGGAAAATTTCGCTCCGGAACGAACAGAAACGAGAAGGGGGCTTTCTTCAATCCCGAATTTTTGTCCAGAGATATCTTCTAATTTTTTGAGATTTGCCAGGATTTCTTCCTTTACCTCTTCGGGTATTTTTTCTTTTGATTCTGCAAAAAGACTGCAGACTTCAGTGGAGATGGTAAAACCTGGTGGGACAGGCAATCCGATACCCGCCATTTCGGCCAAGTTGGCTCCTTTCCCACCAAGGGTGTCTTTCATTTCTTTGCTGCCTTCGGCTTGATCTTTGGCGAAAAAATACACATGCTTTTTAATCACCTCGTCACTCCTTTCAGAATCTCCTGTAAGACTATAGATAAAGTATTCTATACTATTGCGGTCCAAAATCAAAGTTCAAAGCTAGGCATCTCCCTTTCCGTGACAGTTTCAAAAGCAGTCAGGTAAGCTGATTCGTCAGCCCGCGAATTTTCCCCAGCGAGGAAAATTCGCTTATTCCTCGGCTCGCTCTCCTCTTTGAGGAACCATGCCCGCTCGCCTCCGGATGACTTCCTCATCAGCTTACCTGACTGTTGCTCCATCACGGTTTTGTAGATGCTTCCAGTTCAAAGCTAGATATCTCCATTTCCGCGATAGCTAATAAAAGCGTCGGTTCCCTTCCATCTTCGCCAAAGACTCTCCCACCTTCCATGATGGGCTTCGGATGGACAGGAATCCCTGCCTTATTACCTAACTGGATGAAATGTCTTCACTTATCAAGGAAGTGGAGATGGTATCGGTGAGCTTCCCATTTCCGTCCTAAGCACTTATTATATTTACCTAATCCTTTTTTTTTGATATTTATATTCTTCAGTGATCAAACTACCTGGTATTATTAAGGCTCTTCGCAGGAAGAAATTTCCTTTCAAGTTTATCTACAGTGAACATTACTGGATGGTTGACTTAGAAAATCATGTTTTTCCCATAGAGAAATACAGGCTAATCTATAGAGAACTCCTTCATATGGGTGCCAAGAAGGGAACTATATTGGAGTCTCTTCCAGCAAGTGAGGAAGATCTTCTTCTGGTTCACACTCCTAAGTATCTGAAAAAATTGAAAACAGGAAAACTTTCTCAGTCGGAAATCTTGACGATGGAGCTTCCTTATTCCCCTGAGCTTATGGAGTTTGCTCTTTTTCATGCAGGAGGGACCATTCTCGCCGCGGAGACAGCACTCAAGGATGGATTGGCCGTTCATATCGGGGGAGGGTTTCATCACGCTTTTCCTGATCATGGAGAAGGCTTCTGTGTGGTCCATGATGTGGCCATTGCTTTAGAAAAAATGAAGAACGAAGAGAGGATTGAAAAAGCGATGGTTGTGGATTGTGATGTGCATCAGGGAAACGGAACTGCATTCATCTTTTCCTATAAAGATTATGTTTTCACTTTTTCCATTCATCAGATGGATATATATCCTGCTGTGAAATCCTCCAGCTCTCTTGACGTGGGATTATGGTCAGGAGATGGGGATAAAGAATACCTCTCCTCCCTTGGCCTTCATATTCCTCGAATTTATAAAGATTTTCAGCCCGATCTTATTTTTTACCTTGCCGGTGCTGATCCTTATCAGCACGATCAATTGGGAGGCTTGAATGTGAGTCTGGAAGGGATGAGACAACGCGACAGATTGGTCATCGAGGAAGCCCGAAAGATTCACATTCCTATCGTTATCCTTTTTGCAGGGGGCTATGCTTACGATGTGCAGGATACGGTAACCATCCATCTAAACACGATCAAAGTCGCTCAAAGAATACAGAGAAAATACTCCTGAAATAAGGTTTATTCTGTTGTGTGTTGTTTGGTCTCTTCGTCTATCCAGTTCAGATATTCTGGGAGTCCATCTGCAAGGGGAAGTGCGATGATCTCGGGTACTTGGTAAGGATGAAGCTTTAGGATTTTTTCCTTCACTTCTGTGAACAGGGAGTCCCTGGTTTTGATGAAGAGGATGTGTTCGCGGTCTTGAGGGAGCTGGCTTTTCCCTTAGTCATGGGTCTTTTTATTCCTGGAGAAAGATATGCGCAAATACTTTGGAATCACCTATCATGTTGTCGATTATGCAGTATTCATTGGGCTGATGGGCAGTCTCGTCCATTTTGGCCCAGCAGGCAGCTTCGTAGTTTGCCCTCCTGAAAAGGGCTGCCACAGTTCCCCCTCCGATTCCGACTGCTTTTCCTTCTTTTCCATAGACAGCATTAATCGCTTTTTTCAGGGCATGAACCACTGGTGCATCGGCCGAGGTAGGAGGCGCAGCCGGAGCCTTCTGATTTTCCTCCATGGAGATTTTCACTCCAAATTCATTCTCGATCTTACGCATCATCTCATTGATTTTCGCTTCCACTTCTTCGATAGTGTACCTGGGCAAGAGGCGGCTATCCACGTAGAAAATGTCTTCTCCTGGGATGGTGTTGATGTTGGGGACATTAGCCTCTTTTTTGGTGGGCTCGAAGGTAGAAGTCGGTGGGCTGAATAGGGGATCTTTTTCAGGGAAAAGCTGGTTGAGTTTGTCGAGTTCTGTAACCAGAAAGGAAGCAGCCTTGAAACTGTTGATGCCTTTTTCTGGAGTAGATCCATGTGCTTGTTTGCCCAGGGTCTTAAATTTGAGCCAAAGGATGCTCTTTTCGGCTACCTCGATCATGGTTCCCTCTTCGTTTCCTGCGTCAGGGACAATGATAAGATCTTGCTTGCGGAAAGCTCTGGAATGCTCAAGGACATATTCGATTCCCTTCCCGCTTCCTGTTTCCTCATCGGCCACTAAGGCAATGCCCACATCATACCGAGGATTAATTCCTTCTTCGAGAAAAGCCTTGAGGGCAAAAACTGAGGCCACCATATCTTGCTGGTTGTCTTCCACTCCACGCCCATAGATTTTTCCTTCTTTAACCCATGCTTGGAATGGATTTCCCTGCCATAAGGACAGCTCACCAGGCGGGACAACATCCATGTGAGTCATAATCCAGATGGTCCTTGATGAACTTTTTCCTTTTCTAAGAGCAAGGATATTAGGGCGGTAACCAGAAGGAGCATCCATATCAGGAGCTTTGATCACTTGGATATCAGTCAGCCCAATTTCCTTCAGGAAATCCAGTAAAACTTCCGCTTTTTTGGCCTCTCCCTCACCTCCACTGGTGGGAGAGATGGCAGGTAGGGAACAGAGTTTTATCTGCATATCTATCATTTGGTCACGATATGACTCGATTCTTTCGGCAATTTTCTGGAAATCAGCCATTTTGCTCTCCTTTTCGCCAAAGATCATATCACCGGCTTGAGGAAGAAGCAAGCAGGTCGGTGATCCCGCTGATCCCGGGTCCCCTTCCTTGACTTTTCCTGGCGGAGAGAATACATTTACTCAGGATGCGAATCGGCTTTGACCTGCGCCCTTTCCTAAAAGAGGAGACAGGCGTAGGCATTTACTTCAAGAATCTGCTTCTCTCTCTCTCCCAGATTGACCAAAATAACACATATTTTCTTTTCTCTGCATCTTTAAAGGATCGCTTCCCTTCATCCAAAGTGCCTCCTTTTTCTGAGAGGCGTTTTGTGGATTTTCCCCTCCCTGTGAAACTGATGAATTTTCTCTGGAATAAGCTCACTTGGCCACCTCTGGATTATTTCTTTGGCCAAAGGCTGGATCTAACTCATTCCCCTTCACCGCTGATCCTGCCCACAAGAGGGAAAAAGGTAGTCACTGTTCATGATCTGTTTTTCATGGATTTTCCTTACCTGGTCAACTGGGAAACAAGAAGGCATTTTAGGAGGAAGATCGCCGCCTCCCTTCTGAAAGCTGACGGGATCATCACTGTTTCTCAATTCACCAGGAATCAGCTTTTAGGGAAGGTGGCCCTAGATGAGAGGAAGGTGAGGGTGATTTACCATGGGTTGAATCCTCTTTTTCGGTCTGAAATTTTACCGGAAGAAATCAAAGAAGCAAGAGTAAAATTCTCCCTTCCCTCCATTTTTATTCTTTTCGTGGGAGGGTTAGAGCCTCGTAAGAATCTTCTGAATTTAATCCAGGCCCTCCGAATAATACACACAAAACATGAGAAAGTTCCCTTGGTGATTGCTGGACCAAAGGGCTTTCACCTAAAAAAGTTGGAAAGGAAGATCAGGGAAAATGGGCTTGACTCCTGGGTAAAAATGATCGGTTATGTTCCTGTTGAGGAATTAAGGATTGTCTACCGATTGGCCACTGTGTTCGCTTTTCCCTCTTTTTGTGAGGGATTCGGCCTTCCTCTCCTTGAAGCCATGGCCAGCGATTTGCCTATTGCCGCCTCTCGAGCTTCGGCCATCCCTGAAGTTGCCCAAGATGCGGCGCTCTATTTCAATCCAGAGGAGCCTGAGGACATGGCAGATAAGCTCATCCTTATTCTGGAGGATAAAGGGCTTCGCCAATCCCTTAAAGCTAAGGGAAAGAGGAGAGTGATGGATTTCGACTGGAAAGTCTCAGCGGTCGAGACCTTAAGATTTTATCAAGCTGTGGTGGAGAATTGACTTTGTTCATCCATTTTTTGAGTGCGGGAATAATCGATTCCAGGGAGATATATGTTAGAGGAGAATGATAGGCTCCCGCGCATGATGGATAATTTCGGATGGGGAATGCTGAAGAGATATTTTAAAAGGATTTTGCGTTGAAAATCGCAGTCGACTGTTATGAAGTAGGAGAATATGCCACTGGCGTAGGCAGAGTCATCCATAATGTTTTGACTTCTCTTGTAAGTATTTTGTCTGACCATGAATTTTTGGTTTTCGCTCGAGAAAGGATTGAAAAATATAACCAGGATAATGTCACCCAATTTGTCATCTCTTCGCCAAAGGGATACTTCAGATGGCAGAATGGTCCCTTTTTCAGAAGGTTAAACCGAATCAAACCTGATATTCTGGTTGCGCCTAATTATACTTTACCTTTTTTTAACAGATGGAAATCCATCCTTTTTGTACACGACGTTTCCTTTGCTTCCCATCCTGAATGGTTCTCAAAGAGAGAATCCATGGTGAGAAAATTCTTGGTCAAAAGGAGCTTAATAAAGACCGATGCCGTGGTCACGGGATCTGAATTTTCCAAGGATGAGATGGTAATGCATTTTCCTGTCAATCCTGAAAAGATTAAAGTCTTTATCTATGGAATCGAGGAGAAATTCCGACGCAGCACTCCGAGCGAAATCCAGGAGTGGAAGAAAAGAAAGGGGTTGAAGAACAACACAATCATCGGCTACTTGGGGGCTATATTTGACAGGAGAAACATTCCTTTGCTGGTTGAATCCGTCAATCTTTTAAGAAAAGAACGACCAGAGGCGATTCTCTATGTTGTGGGCGAGAATCTTACAACATCTCACCCTCGGGATATGGAGAAAGTTTTGAATAGAGAATGGATCCGATGGGAGACTCATTTAGAAGAAAGCGAACTCGCTCATTTTTATTCTTCGGTTGATGTTTTTGCCTATCTTTCTGAGTATGAAGGATTTGGCCTTCCCCCGTTGGAGGCCCTCTCCTGTGGAACGGTATCAGTGCTGCTGAATAAGACTTCCCTCAAGGAGATCTATCATAATATGGCGATTGTAGTGGATGAACCCACGGTTCACAACATAAAGGGAGCGCTCGAAACGGCAATCAAAGACAGAGAAAGAAAGAAGAGTATTTTGGACAAATTCCAAGAGAAAAAACATCAATTTTCTTGGGAAAAAATAGCCCGTGAAATTTCTCTATTGTGCAGGGGCACTGCCTCTTGATGGTTTCACCTTGTTCTTTCACCAAGATGAAAACAGTTCCTTTTTTAGAAACAGGCGAAACAGCCAGCTTTCCCAGCTCAGGCGGAAGTCCATACGTTTGCTTTATTTATGAGTGTTTCTAAGATAAAACAGGAAGGGAAAAAGTGAACTCCATTCTCAAAGACGACTCAAACATCGAAAATTTAAGCCACAAAAGATTTAAAGAACTTTCCGTCATCATCGTCAATTACAATGGGAAAGCTTATCTTCTCAGGACATTGGAATCTATCTTCAAAAATCTTACCGGCCTTGATTATGAAGTAGTGGTGGTAGACAATGGCTCGACCGATGGCTCTGTGGAGAGTGTGAAACAAGCTTATCCATCCGTAAAGCTGATTGCTCTCCCTCATAACACAGGATTCTCCAGGGGGAATAACGAAGGAGTCAGGCAGGCCTCTGGACGCTATCTTTTGATATTGAATAATGACACTTATCTTCCCAAAGGAACAGTGGAGAAGTTGCTTTCAGCCAAAAAGAGGTTCCCCGACTGTGCTATGGTTGCTCCCCTGGTTTTCAACCCTGATAATTCTCTCCAGATCTCCTGGGGCAAGGATTTGAATCTTTGTTCTGAAGTCTTCATGAAGCTCTTTGCTGAGAAGTGGTACAGGCTACTTTTTAAGCTCAAGCGGGGAAGGTTGAGCCGAAATGTGGATTGGGTCAGCGGAGCCTGCTTTCTGATAGATCGGGATTTATACCAAAGAGTTCAAGGCTTTGATGAGAATTTTTTCATGTATAAAGAAGACGCAGACCTGGGGAAGCGTCTCCGCCAACTTGGTTATAGGATCTGCATCAATTCTGAGGCCAGCGTCATTCATTACCTGCGGCAATCCACATCCCAGTACTCCGAACGCATACTTAAAGAAACGAAGAAGAGCCAGTTGTATTATTATCACAGGCATAACAGTCGTTTTGCTATCCGCGTGCTTAAGACTTATCTTATCTTTCGCTTTTCCGTTAAGCGCTTTTATTACCGCTTAAAGAGGGATCACAAAAACCGCAGAATATGGGAGGAAGTGCAGCAGATAATCAGGGAGTTTGATGGTGAAGATTATTCTTGATGCAAGAAAGATCGAAGATTACGGGATCGGCGTCTATGCGGAGAACCTCTTTCAAGGAATAATCGATTCCAACCAGCATCATTGCCGAATCCTTCATTTAGGGGGGACGCGATATCTGATGGCTCCAGAAAGAACTTTTGTTGAAGTGTCATTCAAGAATTATGACCTCAGGGAGCATCTGGAGATACCGTTGAAGATCAGGAAGTTGAAGGATTTTTATTATTTTTCTCCTCATTATGTTTTTCCCCTTTATATCAAGAATCAGCTGTTAGTCACTGTTCATGATCTGATTCACTTTAAATTCGCTCATCTCTTCAAGCCACATCTCCGGATTAAGATAGGAAGATTTTTTATGCAAAAGGTCAAAGAAAGGGCGAAAATGGTCTTTGCGGTCTCCCAAAAGACCAGGGATGATCTTGTGGAGGTTTTTGGCTTTGGGGAGGACCGCATTAAGGTTATCTACAATGGCCTGTCTGATCTTTTTTTTCAGGAATCAAGGAAGACATCACTTTTCCCATTTCCATATATCATCTATGTTGGGAACTTGAAGCCCCATAAAAATTTACCCACTCTTTTGCGGGCCTTTTCGATGATCAAGGACACCTTCTCTGATTTGCGGCTTTTCCTGGCAGGAAGCACACCCGATAAGGCCTTCATGCTGGCCATAAAGGAATTGGGACTTGAGGAAAGAGTTATGTTCAGGTCATACCTTCAGCAAACAGAGTTGATTCGGCTTCTGGATGGTGCAGAGTTTTTTATTTTTCCTTCTTTTTATGAAGGCTTTGGATTTCCTCCTCTCGAAGCCATGGCCCGGAAAAAGGCGGTGATCAGCAGCCCGGGAGGAAGCCTGAGAGAAATTCTGGGCGAGTCTGCCCTTTATTTTAAGCCTGATTCCTATAAGGAGCTGGCAGAGAAGATGTCTATATTGATCGAGAATGAAGAGCTTCGAAAAGCCTATGAGGAAAAAGGCTACATCCACAGTCTTTCTTTTCGCTGGGATAAAACTATAAACCAATATCTCTCCTGTTTACAGGAACTCGGTTGAAGGCCTGTTTCCTAGGCTGTTTTCTTTCTGCTGGCGAGAGTTTCACTCCAGATTGACAATTCACAGTACCGCTTTTATAATCAACCCCAATGGAAGAAGCCAAAGTCGCCCTTGTCCATGATTGGCTAACCGGCCAACGTGGTGGAGAAAAAGTCCTGGAAGTCTTTGCCGAGATTTTTCCGGATGCACCCATCTTCACCCTCTTCCATTTCCCGGAAAGCCAAATTCCAGAGATCGAAAAGAGGAGGATCATTACCAGTTTTCTTCGAAAATGGCCTTTTTTGAAGAAAAGATATCGATTTTATTTGCCTCTTTTTCCCCTGGCTGTGGAACTCTTTGATCTTCAGGATTACGATCTGGTCATTTCCAGTTCCCACTGTGTGGCCAAGGGAGCTATAACCCATCCTGATTCTCTTCACATCTGCTATGTTCATTCTCCCATGCGCTATGCCTGGAACCAGTATTTCTCTTATTTTTCCCCCAAGAAATTGTCTTTTTTTTCAAGGCTGGTTATTCCTTCTATTATCCAAGGCTTAAGGGTGTGGGATGAGTCTTCCTCCCACCGAGTGACTCATTTTGTTGCCAATTCTAAGACTGTGGCCAGAAGGATCGAAAAATATTACAGACGCTTGGCAGATGTCATCCATCCCCCCGTGGATACTCAATTTTTCAAGCCTGGGAAAAAGAGTGGAGATTATTTCCTTATCGTCTCTGCTCTGGTGCCTTACAAAAGAATCGATTTGGCCATAGAGGCTTTCAATCGGAAGGGAGAGACCTTGAAGATTGTGGGACAAGGGCCAGACTATAAAAAGCTAAAAAGAATGGCGGGATCTAACATTGAGTTCTTGGGGGCTCTGGATGTCTATGATCTTCTTCGGCTTTATCAAAAGGCAAAGGCTTTGATTTTACCCGGAGAGGAAGATTTTGGCATCACATCATTGGAAAGCCAGGCTTGTGGAGTTCCCGTGATTGCCTATGGGCGCGGAGGAGCCACTGAAACAGTTATCCCAGAGCAGACAGGAATGTTCTTCAAGGAGTTGCATGTGGAGAGCCTTCTTGACATCCTTGACAAATTTAAAAGCTTGGAATTTAATAAGGTCAAGGTAAGAGAGAACGCCTTGAATTTTTCGAGGGATAAATTCAAGGCAAAAATTTCCGCATACTTTCGCCAGAAATGGGCAGAACATAAGACCAAGTCATGATCAAGAAAAAGCGGACGCGTCTGATCGGTCTCTTTATATTAAGCGATATCATTGCTATCATCGTCTCCTTTTTTTATTGCTATTTGTTTCGGTTTTATGGATACATCATCCCAGTGGATCCTGAAAAAGGCATTCCTTCTTTAAAATCCTATGCGTCTGTCTTTCCCTTATTTCTGGTTGTCCATCTGGTTATTTTCGTCTTCCAGGGATTCTACAAGACAAGACTCAGAAGAACCAAAATCGATGATTTCTTTTTCATCACCTTGAATGCCGTGCTGACTATCCTGATCGTCTTGGCCATCCTTAATTATCTCTATGCATATAGCCAAGGCCAGGCACCGCTTTTTCATATGGAATTCAAGATATCCCACTGGTTCCTTGCCATCTATTTTATCGTGGTCATCTTCATGATATCAGTGCTGAGAAACCAGATTTACTTTTTCATGAAAAGGCGCTATGCCAAAGGTCTGAACCTCCAGAACGTCATCATAGTTGGTGCAGGAGAAATGGGAAAGTCAGTTGCTCGAAAACTTTCCCAATACAGAGACTTGGGATTTGTGGTGAAGGGTTTTCTTGATGATGAGAAGAAGCCAGGAGAGAGGATTGATGTGGATGGCGGAATTGAAGTTCTCGGCTCCATCAAGGAGTTGGAGACAATTCTTGAGAGGGGAAACATCAGTGATGTCTATGTGGCTTTAGATTTAGGGAGTTATCCTAAGATTCTGGAGACGTTCAAAGTGGTCAACAAATACGCAGTGAACATGCGCTTGATTCCCGATCTCTTTCAGCTGTTGACCCTAAAGGCGAGAACAGAAGATCTGGATGGGTTTCCTGTCATCAGCATCGATGAGCCTCCTCTTCGGGGAATGATGAGATTTTTCAAGCGGATGATGGACATCACAGTCTCTTTGCTGCTTCTCATTCTTTTTTCTCCTGTATTGCTCATTGTGGTCATCCTGATAAAACTCACTTCCAGGGGACTTGTCATTTACAAACAAGATAGAGTAGGGCTAGATGGGAGAAGGTTTACCATGCTGAAATTAAGAACCATGATTTCCGATGCGGAGAAGCAGACAGGGCCAGTGATGTGTACCCCTTCGGATCCACGGATAACCAAGGTGGGAAAATTCCTGAGAAGATTCAGTATCGATGAGATCCCTCAACTAGTCAATGTCCTTAAAGGGGAGATGAGTTTGGTCGGCCCTCGTCCAGAGAGACCGGTTTTTGTCAAAGACTTTAGGGAAAAATTCCCTAAGTACATGCTCAGACATAAGGTGAAATCGGGGATTACAGGTTGGGCTCAAGTTCATGGACTGAGGCAGGACACATCTATCGGGAAGAGGGTCGAGTACGATTTTTATTATATCCAGAACTGGTCACCGGGCCTGGATCTTAAGATTATCTGGAAGACCATAAGAAAAGGCTTCATCGATAAAAACGCAGGATAAAAAAAGGATTTTTCCCTCTTATTCTGCGTAGAGGGGAATTTTTTTTTATTTTAAGACCGCCAATACATTGAAAAAGCTCTTTTCTTTTTTTAACTGGTTTTTGTCTTTGTGGCTGAGAGGAGACGGAAGCCTACCGAGCCGTAATGGATACCTGAGAGAATAGTTGCAATAAGAGTCACATAATAGGCCCACATAAGAGAGATGGAGATAACTTCGAAGGCATTAAACAGGAGAACAAAAAGAACCACCAAGACTTGGCAGAAAGTGGATGTCTTTCCCAAAAGGGATGGATAAAATGTCTTTTGGCCTATCAATTTAAAGAGGATGATGGCGCCTATCACTATGACTATATCCCGACCGACCACAACCAAAGTCAACCAGAGAGGAATCACATGAGGTGAACTGAGAGAAGGAATGGTCAGGAGTACGAACCCCATTGTCAAGAGTAGCTTGTCGGCAGCGGGATCCAGCACAGCGCCGATTTTCGTTTTCTGATGCCAGATTCGAGCCGCGAAGCCATCAAGAATGTCTGTGGCTCCGGCCACAAGAAAAACAGCTAAGGCATGGAAGGTCTTCTTTTGAAGCATCATGGCCAAAAAAACAGGAACAAGGAGAATTCTGAGGATGGTAAGAATGTTGGGTGTGGTCAGCAAGGCGTTGTCTTCTTCTGTTACCTTTTGATTCGTCATAGCTAAGGAATGTATATCGTTAAATGGAGGCTATTTTATAAGAATTAGAATAATGTCCAAAAGGCGTATGGCTTCCTGCCCGGAGACCGGAAAATCTGGATTGAAAGTCCTGTTGGCGGAAAGATTCATGATGGTGTAAGAGATGATGCACAAGATCGGTTGGTAATAATAGTTGTCAGGGGATACATCTGAAATCTGAATCTTCTCTGGGGGGATTTGACTGATAAACACATAATTTTTTCTTTTCAAATAATTGATCAATTTGTAGAGAACATCAGCCATTTCAGCTCGAGTGACGATTTTCTTAGGCTGAAAAGTATGGTTGGCATAGACATCCAAGAGTCCGAGAGAGGCGGCCCTCAAGATGTACTTGGAGGCCCAAGATGTGGATATGTCGATAATGATCGGCGGTTGGGTTTTGGGTTCATCCAGAGTATCTTTGAATTTGACCTCAATCAGTGCAGCAATTTCCTCTTTGGTGATCGCCTCTGATGCTGGTATAGCATCAAATTGACTGGGGAGTTCAAAGATACCCAATCTGTTTTTGAGAGTTTTCACCCGGGTTTGGATATTATCGTTTTCAGGCTCTAAATCAAGGAGTCTTTCGTAGACTTCAAGGCTTCGGGGATAATCCTCAGCTTCATAAAGGGTCTCTGCATAGACATTCAAGATGCTTTTGTTGTCAGGCTCAATAGTGCTGGCTGCCTTGAGGTGGACCAAAGCATTCTTCAGATTGTCTTCTTTTTTGAAAATTTCAGCTAGAGACAAGTGGGCTGCTGTGGATTGAGGAGAATAGTAGAGGGCTTTCAAGAAGGCTCCCTTGCTCTTTTCTACATCTTGGTGAGCGAGAAAGGTCTTTGCTTCGTCCAGGGATTCTGCTGTTTTTCTTTCTTTGAGGACCTTATAGGATTGCTGAGCCCATGTGTTATTTTCTTCTCGCTTGAGAATTTCTCTAAATTCGACAAAAGCCAGATCGTCGTTTCCGGTCTTTTGGTAAACTTGGGCCAGCCCGATATGAGCCAGGGTCATATCGGGATAATTTTGCAGGGCATGCTTAAAGTAATTTTCGGAATCTGAAAGGCCGGTGAGTAGAAGAGAGGCATATCCCATGCCTGCATAATAGAAGGGGCTTTCTGTCCCCAATTTAGAGATGAGCTTCTGAGCCTTGTCCCCCTTCCCTTGTCTCAGGTTTTCCCAGGCTTCTTCAGTCAGAATTCTCTCATCCAGAGAAAGTTCTGCCACCATGGCCTGGGGAAGATTTCCGATGAAGAGAGAAGGAGGCGGGGGTTGATAGGTGGCACAGGACCAGGCTAACAAGAAAAATAGAAGAATAAGGATAGCTTTTCTTACCAATTTTCATCTCCTCTTTTTATATAAGGCAGAAAATTTATGATGGAATTTGGATCAGCCATGATTTTGAGTTCAACATAATTTCCTCTTTCTCTTTTTTTTAGCACCAAGGCCCAATTGGCGAAGGAATGAGCCATGTCTCTTTTAGATTTGGGGATGCGCAGATAAAACAGGCTGAGGTCTCTAAACAAGATAGAGCGGAGTTTATCATTTAGATCTTTCAGGCCTTCCCCAGTTTTGGCCGACACATAGACCTTGAGGATTTCTGAAGTTTTATTCCGTTTGAGGAGCTCTGACTTGTTGGAGAGGAGATCGATTTTATTGAAGACTTTGATGATGGGTAAATCGGCAACTCCGATTTCAGCAAGAATTTTTTCCACAGCGCCTATTTGAACCTCGCAAGTCGAAGAAGTTATATCAATGATGTGGCCGATACAGTCTGCCTCTTTAAGTTCTTCCAGGGTGGCCTTGAAAGAAGAAATGAGTTCTAAAGGAAGATTTTTGATGAAACCAACGGTATCGCTCAAGAAAAAGTAGAGGCCCTCAGAAAGGCGGACCCGACGAAGCACAGGATCCAAGGTGGAAAAAAACTTGGAGGAAGTGAACATGTGTTCCTGAGAAAGACGGTTGAATAGAGAGGATTTTCCCGCATTGGTGTATCCCACGAGAGAGACGATGGGAACCGGACTATTTTTCCTGCTTTTTCTCTGGATAGCTCTTCTTTTCTGTGTTTTTTTGATGTCATTTTTTATCTTGGAGATTCTGTCTAAGATCCTGCGTCTGTCTTCCTCCAATTTCTTCTCTCCTGGGCCCCGAGTGCCGATGCCGCCTCCCAATCGAGACAAAGCCTTCCCTTTCCCCAGGAGCCTTGGAAGAAGGTAGTTGAGTTGAGCAAGCTCAACCTGGTGTTTTCCCTCTTTGCTTCTTGCCCGTTGAGCGAATATATCCAGGATAAGCTGTGTACGATCGATGACTTTTCCCTTAATTTCTTCCTCGAGGCTCCGTTGTTGGATGGAAGTGAGGTTATGATCGAAGATGACGAGATCAGCGTCCAGCTCTTCTTTCAAGTTGGAGATTTCTTCGGCTTTTCCCTCTCCTATGAGATATTTGGGATTGATCTCATGGCGGAACTGGAAGACTTCTCCCACTGCCTCTGCTCCTGCAGCTTCGGTCAGCCGCTTCAATTCTTCCATGGATTCTCCAGCTTGGAGTTTTTCTTGTTTGTTTGTCGCCAGGTAGACGAGAAGCGCTTTTTCCATTTTATTTCAAGTTTTTCTGGATGTATTCTGCGATAGAGGGAAATTCAAGAGGAGAGAACCATTGGATCCCTTCCATTTTTCTAAACCATGTCATCTGCCTTTTGGCATAGTGACGGGTGTCTCTTTTGGTCAGAAACTTGGCTTCTTCCTGGCCAGTTTCTTTGTTGAGCAATTTTAAGATATGTTTGTAGCCCAAGGCTCGGAAAGGAGGGGCATCTTCTGGTATCCCTGAATCTCGAAGGGCTTGTACCTCACCAACGATGCCTCTTCCAAACATTTTTTCCACTCGTTCCTCGATTTTCTGGTAGAGAACTTTCCTTTCTAATTTTAACCCAATTTTTAAGATATGAAAATCTTTGACAAAAGATTGTGTCTTGGAAAAATGTTCAGAGAGAGG
>Ga0315551_10000262_pt1 | contig 42120 bp, 35 predicted proteins | sample SalMarSW160290MG_FD_203678 | JGI IMG/M metagenome (GOLD analysis project Ga0315551, IMG submission 203678) | Salt marsh sediment microbial communities from the Plum Island Ecosystem LTER, Massachusetts, United States - Salt Marsh Sediment SW1602-90 ...
TATAAGGGATATTCATTTCTTCTAGTTCCTTAGCCAGAGCTTTTTGATAAACTTGTTCTTTATGGCCATGTCCAAGCTCGTTGTAAACATTAAAAATGGCTCTTCTTACTTTGTAAGTGAGACCTGCGTAAATTAGTTTGCTTGTATCTGTGTTAATCTGTGTCATATCTGTGATAATTGACCACTACGGTGTTCCCGTAGTGGGCCCGAAACGGACCGCACTGCTTTCGTTAAATAATTGCTTTACCTGATAGTCTGTTAGGGCATAGTTGTAGACGCGGACATCATCAATCTGGCCGTTATAGGCGCCATTACCACCTGTGGTATTAGCCATAAAGACGAGTGATCTGTCTGACCGGGTGATATCTCCTACAGAAGTAGGATTGGTGCTTCCAATGAGAGCTCCGTCTTTATAGGCTTTTATTCCGGAAGCACTGTCTCTATCGATGGTAAAAGTAAGATTATGCCAATTTCCGTCTTGATAAGAAATCGTTGAGGAATTGGCTTGATTAGTACCATCAGAAATTCGTAAATAAGAGTTGCTACTGGAGTTAGTGTTAATTCTCCAACCTTTCTCGGTATTATTATTGTTGCCTTTGTTCATAATGACTGTATTTAGTCCGTTACCACTAGCTTTAATCCAAAGGCTAACAGAAAAATCAATAGCGCTATTGAAATGGAAAACTTCGTTGTCGGGAACTACGGTGCGGTCATCCGTGCCGTCGAAGTTCAGAGAGGAACTATATTTCCCATTTTTCCCGTTGTACCAGGCGGTATTGGCGTTTTCGGGACAGGTGCCGGCTGAAGTTTGACCACTGGCACCTAAATTGAGGGTACCGTTATTCGTAAATCTTGAATCATAAATCGTGTTTCCCTGACATTCATCAAATTTCCACCAGCCAATCGGTCCGCCGCGATTATAATCCCAGGCAATTTGGGCTTGCGTCCGGGCGTAGTCATACAGCCTAAAATAGTCAAGGGTTCCCTGAAAGGCAATATTTCTACCAGGTCTTAAATCTCCAGCTGTTAATTTGCTGTTGGCATTTTGAGGTCCTGCAGAAAAACTTGAATCAAATTCTCCGTTGATATAAAGATTGGCGGTACCATTTTTCGTAGCCGAGAGAGCAACGTGATACCAATTATTTGTTTGAATGTTGTTATAATTAGAATCTTGATAATAAGCTGATGAAGAGTTGCTATATGCATAAGCTCTGATTTGATTTCCCCTTACAAGGAGCCAAATAGGGTAGTAATCCGCGCTGCTGGGGGAAGAGGCGACAATGGTTCTTCCATATCCCTCGATTAAAGAAAGATTAGTAGGTTTGATCCATGCCTCAATTGTGAAACTGTCTCCGTACGAAACAGAAGTGTTATCAACATTATTACCGCTACCGTTGAATTGTAGACCAGCACCAATTTTACCACGAGTCCATGTTGCCCCAGAAATAGTGCCGTTGTACCCATTCCCACTGGTGTCATAGGCAGAACCCCCCGTTTTTTCATCAAACTTCCATTCAGCCACGGGAGCTGAGCAAGAGGTGGTGTCGCCGGGGATACAATAAGCTCTTTCAGCTGAAAAACTGGCGGTTTTACCATCCGAACTAGTAGAGAGTGAGCCAAGAACTATTACCTTGCCTTGGTTGTAATCTAACCTAATTTCGTCTTCAGTGAGTGCAGAGGAGTAGATTTTAACTTCATCGATAAGACCATCCCACTCACCTTGAGTTGTGCTATCTGCCCGACTGCCAACTCTTAAGTTGACACCGCTGTAAGCTATGGCTGAAGGTACGCTGGTTGTATCTTCTGATTCTAGTTTGCCGTTTATGTAGAGTCTGAGATATTCTGCTGACTTAAAGACACCGGCAACGTGAACCCAAGTGTTTAAATAATTGGTAAAGAAATCGCTATCCGAAGCGCTCGCGCTGTTACCCGAGCTGTCGTATATTACAAATGGAAAATTATCTGCACTTCCCCAGACAGTTCCCAAGTTCCAGCCTCTTATATTAGCCGGAGTCGCATCCCAGTCATAAGTTGAGATGGCTGTCCGACCTTCACCTATAGGAGCTGAATCAGGGCGAATCCAGGCACTAACAGTAATTTCTTCTGTTATTTCACTGAAATCAGTGCTGAAATCAGCTCGATCTGAGTCGGCGACAAAATCCAGAGCCTTGCCAACCTTTCCTTGATTTGTCCAGCTGGCGCCGGTGATAATGCCATTATTTCCACCCGTGCCAGAGTCATAAGTGGTATTACCGCAACCTTCATCAAACTTCCAATAACCCACTTGCGAGCCGACAGGAGATCCTCCAATCGGATGGCCGGCGTTCATATCCTCAACGATTTGTTTTGCAGATCGGGCGTAGTTGTAGATTCGGATTTCGTCAATGGAAGCATTGCAGTGATATGGACTTTCATTGATTAAAAATGATGCCCCGGCATTAGGATCAAGATTACCTACCGCAGTCGGGCCGTATTCCAGTTTTCCGTTTTTGTAGCCGTAAGTATATCCATTTGCCTCGTAAGTGACCGCTAGGTGAACCCATGTTTCGAGTGGAGTGACTGTTGTCCCGATTGGTGCTTGCCACGAATCAACTCCGTTACCAAAAAGTCCCCAGAGCTTGCCATCACCGAATTGAATTGTGTACCCTTTGTAACTGGCTAACTGTTTGCCGAATAGTCGACATTGCCAGCTTGGATCATAGTATGAATGCAGCTTAACCCACCCCTCGATTGTTATTGCGTTGGTGATATCTAATAAGCTATTAGTGCCTATGTTTACATAGTCAGAGCTTCCATTGAATTTTAAGGCTCCCCCAAAATTTCCTTGAGACCAGATGGGAGATCCACCAAAAGAGGAACTGTTTAAGTTATTACCAGATTTGTCGTAAAGAGTATTACCTGTCTTTTCATCAAAATTCCAATATCCCACCGGTCCTGGCGCCCAATTATAGAGGTCTTGGACCTCAGCCGGGGAGAGGGCGCGGTTGTAAAATCTTACTTCATCTATTTTGCCATCGAAATAGCCGTTGCCTATAGGCCCCCAAGATGCTATATAAAACGGACATGTGTTTGACATATCAATCATATTGGTAATATCAGCAGGAGTTCCACTGGGTTGGCCGTTTACATAAACAGTGGCTTTGTTGGTAGTTCTGTCTATCGTAAAACCGACAAACGCCCAGTCACTAGTTGTTACTGTAGCCGTTGATTTAGTATTGTAAGTAACGCTATTTTCTACCATATTAAGTTCAATGGTAGCGTTTGTTCTAAGACTAAAGTTATAACCTTCGGAGCAACCACCATGACGTTTATGAAAGACAGAATAATATGTTGATACGGAGTCCGGTTTAATCCAGGCAAAACCAGAATAACTGTTGGTAGCGTTAATTTCTAGAAGATCATTATCGCTTACAATTACTCCTTCGGTGTTGGCTGAGTTGAAATCTCTGGTATTGTTAAATTTACCAGAAGAAATTACTGTTCCTGCAGTCACCGAACCAGACAAACCGTTTCCTGATGAATCAGTCGTATTGTTACCCGAGTTCTCATCCATTTTCCAATAGCCGACCAAGCCATCATTGAGGAAGCTGGTATCTTCAGCTCCAAGGACGACTGAAGAGCCTTGAGTACTCCCACCACGAAGATAATCGCTTCTGATTTGATCTGCCGAGCGCGCATAAGGGTAAATCTTGACCTCATCTAAGAAACCACTAAATGTTCCTGTGGTCGCATAGCCTCCTATCGCAGGGTTTTGAGCCGTCCCTGTAATAGCTGAGTAAGAATTTGATGCTACCTGTCGGCCGTCAAGATAAAGATATTTATTTGAACCTGAAACAACAGCGGTAAGATGATGCCACTGGAAATCATTAGACCAACTATAATTAGCGTTATTAGATCCATTAGTGTAAAACTGTAGTGAATCAGTTGTATCGTCTCGGTAGTGAATATTCCACTCTCTTTGGGACGAGGCGTCGTCTTTAGAAATCAAATGATAATTGGTACTTGGTGAGGTAGTTCCGATTTTGAACCAGACAGAAATTGAGAAATTACCGCTATCAAAATTAGAGTAGTCAAAGTTAGTTGAGTCAGAAATTGAAACATAGTCGCCCGAGCTATCAAAATACAAACATTTCCCAGAAAGGCACATACTTTCGTCTTTCCAAACTGCATTGTTGATTGTTCCATTATTTTTGTTTTGAGTGGCATCGTTAGCCGTCGTCCCGTACCCCTCATCAAACTTCCAATAGGCGAGAGGTCTAGGCGCGTTTTCTTCTTCTCCCGGCGAGCCAGCTGAGGTTAGAGTAGAACCTGAATTTTGGATTCGAATCCAATCTACTTCGACAGTCCCTGAAGTCTCATCATTGTTCGATGGGTCTAATCTTAATTGAGTGACTGTATTGGCCCACTCCGGATTTTCACCAACATATTCTGTAATAACCTCCCAACCACCATCAAAAGTATATGAGTCTGTGTGATGTTTAGCCTCATTCCAAGTGCCATCAAGGTTTGTTATCCAGAAGACACCGCCATTAGTGTTTCCGCTAGTGATCCGGTACTTAACAAAAATATATTTTCTAGTTGAAGCATCTACAGAAAGCCCTGATGAGCTGTAGAAAAAAGGGTCAGTTCCTGTTATACTGGAAGACCAGATTCCGCTTGAAACAGAAGGAGTAGACATATTATTCCTTGAATTTCCCCAGCCTTCGTTGTCATCATCAGTATTAAATTCCCAACTTTGGGCGATATTGGTGTCGAAAATCTGATCCAAGTCAGCCTTGGCAGGAGCTCCAGGATTTCCGTAATAGAGATAAACAGTGGCTCCAGAGGTGGGAATGGAAGGAACTTTAATCCAAATTTCCGTTGAGCTTGTGTTACAGCCTTCTTTAAGCCATTGGTCCAAGACTTTTCCATTAATGTTCGTGAACCTGATATCGTTGCAGTCAGATTGCATCTTGCCAGCGGAGATAAGGGTAGCTGTATCTGCCGTTACCTGAACCTGAAAATCCGTCTGAGCTGAGCCTGAATTGGTGATTTCTATCGTTTTTCGATACATCCAGCTGTCATCCCACCAGGCCGCTTCGGCAGAATGGGGTTTCCTTATTTGAATGTAGGCTAGGGGACCGAGAGCGAGGATGATGGTTAAGGCAAAGATGGTTGAATATCTGACGCAGATTTGGGTTCTTCTGAAAACCTTTTGCAGAAGGCAAGGGAGGGTGATATAGATTTTAGCAGAAAGAATGCTTTTGATAGTCTTAACCAGCTTCAACCGAGACTTCTTAGGTGCCTCAAAACTCGTCCCCATGATGCGGAGATATTGTTCCTGGTAGTCATTTGGGATTTGGTTTTCATTCATTTTTTGACTTGCTTTGTTGTTGTATAATTAAAATGCGGGTCACCAAGAGAAATCCCAGATTTTGGTTCCCCCCAAATTTTGGCTCTCGCGGCGATCCGCTTTCGCTTTTTAAGCTTCAGCAGGACAAGTCCGCATTAAATTGTTAAGTGGCCCTCGCAAAATCACGCGGTTTTTAACTCTGCGTGATCGCGCGGCCAAGCCACGTTATCCGCCTTTGGCGGATTTTACGTGGCTAGCTCAACCCAAGTGAGAAAATTTCTAATATCAGCTAGGTAGTTTTTAATGGTGAAAGGGCTGGCTTTTTCTTCCTCAAGCGACTGCTTGAACTCTTCTAAGATTTCTGTCTTTTGTCTACTGTCTACTGTCTTCTGCTCCAAACTGACGTTTGTCAGTTTCTTGGCCGGATTTTCTGTTATCCAAGCTTGAGAAAGGCAAAAACCACCAAAAGTTCGCAGAGTGGAGAGCCGGCGATTGACTGTCGCCGCGGGGAGTTGGTTTTGGACTAAATAATTCTTGTATTTTGCAAGGTAATTAGGCTCAAAATAGCGGATAAATAACTCTGGCAGTGAGCGGTCGAGAGCGATATTTTGCCCCCTAAGGGTCAATTCTAACCAGGCTAAGAAGTGGTTGAGGTCAGCCAAATAGTTCTTAATTGTGTTGTGCGAGGCACCTTTTACCTTCAGATAAGCTTTGAATGAATTGGGCAGGTCAAACATTTTATTAAACAAAAAGCCAAAAAACAAGACAACTCAAGAAAAGAAAAGCAGTAATAAATTCCGCCAAGTGGTAAGAATAATCCCGCTTGCGGAAATTCTTGTTGATGGTGTAGTTAGCCTCAAGATTATACTGATTATACATAATCTTCAAATATAACTAATAATAATATCTACTATAAAAGAGAAGCCAAAAGCTTGTCAAGACCCAATTTGATGTCTTTAGAATAGGTTCATTTTTAGGAGTTTATAGGTCACCAATTAATTTTCACAACCTTTTCATTGTCGGTTTTGGTAGGATATAACTATTTCTTAAGGTTATTTAATATATCAAGTTGATTTAATTTTTACTGAAACGAATGCTGATATACTTTTTTACATTAAGATATTGTTTTTCAATCTCAACTTTATTTATCGTCAGTGTTTTTAAGATTTTTTATCAATTTTGAGAATTTTACTCACCCAAGAATTATCGAACTTCTTTGTCGAATTTTTAACTTTTATCAAACAAATTCTTTTATTGCTAGGATTTTATCCTTTAAAAAATGAATAGAAATATCGGTGATTTTTTAAAATTGATTGACTTTAGAGATTCTTTTGTCGTAAACTTTTTACAAATGAAGAAAATCTTTTCCCTTTTATTTCTTTTTTTTCTTTTTCTTTCCTTAATTTTTGCGGTTTACTTAGTCAGGTCGAGAGTCGTCTTTATGCCTAGGGCGACCGAGCCTGGTCAACTCTCACTTGAGAATTCCTATCTTTTTGCTTCGCCATTGGTGGCTAAAGCCAATAGTTTGGAGAAAATCACGGTTTCCATTTTTATCCTTTCTGACCAGGGGTTGGGGATTGTTGGTAAACAGGTGAGTTTGTTTTCTTCTCCTCAAGTTCAGGCGGTGACGGTTAAAGGAGAGACTGACAGTCGAGGTTTGGCTCTTTTTGAAGTGACTTCTTCTGTTCCTGGCCAATTTAACCTTTGGGCAACCATTCCTGAAGGACAAGTTCAACAGACGGTGACCGTTACCTTCAATCCTTAGGAGACTTAGTCATTCGCTTTTTTCTATCTTTAATCAAGAGTAAATAGGTAATAGCGCCAATGATAGTTACTTCTATTAAGATCACCCCTTCGGGTTTCGCTAGGAGTCTTAGAAGGAGGGTTATTAGCCCCAGACAATATGCCATTAGCCGCTCGAGAATCATCCGCCACCAAGAGAGGATGTTGAAAACCAGAGTAGTGCTTTTGGGTGAGGGATTGTTGAGGAAGACAGAGCCCACAAAGATTCTATTTTTACCCATCGCTTCACTGGGTAGATTGAATTGGAAAAAACCGTTTTGATCACTTTTGATAGGGAATTTAGGGACTTCAGCGGCGTAAGTCTTAGTGATTGGTAATTGGAGACCAATCATTGGCAACCAGGAGAGGGAAAACCGAGGACGTGATTGTTCTTCGAACAGATAGGGGATGACTTCAGAGTTTGGGGTCGTATAGCCTTCAGCGGCCACGGTTTCGCTTTGAGTCAGCCTGCCTTTGTCCACCTTTAAGGTGGGAGGCATGATGAGCTCCTTAATGATTACCGTTTCTGTCGAGGCCGGCGAGGGTAAGCAGAGAGGATGGGAGCTAATACCAGAGACGTCAGTGGCAATTAAACAGAAATGAGCTAAAGAGCGGGGAAGAACGACATTAAAAACAAATTCACCTTGGTTATTGGCGGTGGTTTCCTTCTTCACCAGTTGCTCCATGTTCAGCTCGACTTTAGCCAAGGGTGAAGTCCAACCTCGAAGTTCCAGCCACCATTCAGCTGGCACGGTAGCAGTAACGTTGACTCCGAAGTCAATTGGTTCATGAGCAATCTCCCCGGTCGAACGAACCGATTCTTCGATAATATTAACGGTGTAGTCTTCAGCGTGAGCTGGCCGCAGAACATAGAACATACAACATAGGACAAAGGACAAAAAAAGAAAGAATAGTAGAGTAAGCTTTTTCATTTAGGATCTAGGATTTTCCTGATGAAGATTATAGCACGAATCGAGTCAGACTCGATGAAGTTTACTTAGACTTTTCTTTAGCTTCTTCTACTTCTTCTTCCAGTTCTTCAATTTCTTCTTCCAGTTTCTCTTCTTTCTTCTTCTTGACGATTAAAACGATGATCAGGATGATGATAACGACGGCGAGGAGAACCACCAAGGCGATTTTGACCGGAAAGACCCAGAAGTAGGCGGTGGCTTGGAGAACTTGTCCAGTAGAACCGTAGGTGGTCAGCAAATCGGCTCGATAACGGCCGAGAAGATATTTTGCCTCCCAAGTATTAGTGTAAGCGAAAATAGCGTTGGGAAAGATATTTCTCTCGTCCAGGGGAAGAGTGGTCGAAAGCCGGCCAAGCATATTGGTAACTTTAATTTCCCCTTGGGGCTGAATATGAATATCAGAATTATTCAGGATTTCGGTGTTGAAGGTAATTGGTCCGAACTCCTGTAAGAAGGGGACATCAAAAAGTTTGACAATCGCTCGCTCAGTAATTGGCCCCGCCACATTAAAGTAAACAAGGGTACCGACGGTTTGGACAATTCCCATGCCCGCTTCGGTGCCCGCCATCATCCCTCCGGGGAGAGTGACTTCGGCCGGTTGGAATAAAATTCCGGCATAGTGACCACCGGGAAGAGCGTCTTCGGGGATATTGGCTTTCAGTTCGACAACGATTGATTGTTTAGGACCCAGGCTGAAGCGGTCAGGTTTCAGGCTCATCCAGGAAGCGGCGGCCCAGCGACCAGAAACCGCTTCAGAAACGAAGATAGGTGTTCCTTTGGTGTCCATGACAATGAAATCTTGGGGGAGAGCAATCATCGAGACAGCGGAATCGCTTTCATTCCGAAATTTAACTGTCTGTTCGACGAATTCGCCGGGTTTAACCGCGATTTCTAGTCGAGGAGGAATGGTGGTAAAAGAGCGGATAAATTGGGCTACTGACTTTGGCGGAGAACAAAGAACAAAGAACAAAGGGATTAAAAGTAAACCGGTTAAAGAGATTAAATATAATCCTCTTTTAAACTTTCGAGTTTTGAGTTTTAAGTCTTGAGTTTTTCCTCGGGCAGTTTTTTCCATTTTAGAATGTGGCGGTGGCAATGAATGTTACCCGATTCTCGTAATCGCCAGCCGTTTGGGTAGCACCGATAATCGCTCGATAGCAGAAATTGATATTTTCCGAGTCAGCCACGGTGGCGGAATAAAAGATGCGTTCGGAGCTGTCCGGACTGGGCACTTCAGGCAGTTGTTTGGCACAATATTCATCCGCACCGTTGTAGGTACAGGCACCGTCGTCGTCTGAATATTGAAACTCAATACTGGCAGCATCGTCATTTTCCAAAGAGTAGGCAAAACCTTTATTTGAAGTCACATGCCATTCATCTTTGACATCATCTGTCATGGCAGGGGTATCTCCAGGCGAGTCAGCAATCGTGGTTGAGCCTTCACCGCCGATAGAAAGCTGGTCATCTTCTTGGACAGTAACCGTATAACCGCCACTGGCATTAGTAGAAACAGTGAGAATTTGATAGGCATCAACGAAAGAAGAAATACTTAGGGTTCCTAAAGGCACTGTTGCCGCGGTGGTGTCAACACTGCCTGAGGTACGGGTAACACCACAAATTGTGCCTGAGTCGGCCGCGCCTGCGGCGATCGAGAATTCAATTGTTGGTTCGACTGTGGCAGTGACCCTCACTGCTTCAACGACTGCCACCTTGATGGTGGTATCGTCGGCAACGGTATTATCAGGGTTCATGTGTTCAATAATCACCGCGTAAGTATCGGCACTGCCGACTGTTCTCGAGTCGGATTCTGCACTCGCTTGAGGGTTAATCAGTTTGGCGGTTGAGCCGATGGTAAAAGAAATGACATCACTGACCGCGCCAGCGCCATTATAGCGGCACTCGAAACAATGATAACCAGCCGTACAGCCAGTTTCACCAGAGGCGGTGGCGGTCTTCATCCCAAAATTATAAGTGCCTGTTCCCGAGGACTTAGTGCAGGCGACATCGCCGGCGCCTGGGTCCCAGGAAGCGGTACTAAAATCAAAACCGTCAGCATCAGGGATACCGTTGGCATCACCCGACTTGACTCTAACCCGAAAAGCGCCATCAGTAATTGCCGAAACCGTGGTCAGAGAAACGGTGTGAGTGGCGGAACGAGTGGCAATCACCGGATCACCAGCGTCGGCATCACCTGATTGTAAGGCGGTCGTTAACTGGATTTTATTATCGGTGGCGTCATCAATGATGTCGTCGACTTCGTAATTCGTCCGGGTGCCGACCATCATCGTGTCCTCGGGAAAGAGGTTAAAGTTTTTATCGGTCATCGCCCAGCCATAAGTAGCTGATGGGTTAGTATCAATAGTAATCATTGATACACCGACGGAGTTGCCGGAAGCAAGAGCACCGACAAAAGAGAGGCGGTTGTCATCAAGGGTATCGGAAGCAGTGCTCAAGTCCGCCCCTAATTGTTTAGGACCGAAAAAAAGACTTAAATTGAAAAATTGAGAAGCCAGAAAAAAAGCTAAGGCTATTTTGATTTGCCTTTTCTTAAAAAACATTATTATAGGAAACTTTCTAAAAAAATTATCCTTTATTGTAAACTTCCTGTCAAGGGGTAATCGTTGGATTTACCCCACCGACCCCCGCCGGAAAGCGCCCTTTGAGCCGTGTATGAATAATACTGGAAAGGCGAAAAGCAAGCTTAGGCTGGGGTCAAGTTCCAACCCTTTTTTTGATAAGACTAAAGGTGATAAAGACGACTAAAAGCGCTAGTCCTAGCTTAAAAGGGAAAGCTAAAAAGGTGACTTGAGAATTAATTTTGTTCCCTTGAGGGCTAGTGATCGCTAGTTCCGCTTTGGCGCGGTAAGGCCCCAATAAAAATTTTGGTTCCCAAGTCAGAGGACAGGGGTAAATTTCTTCACCTGCTTGACATTGACCGTGAAGTTGGCGACTGGCTTTGGTTAAAACATTTTCAGGTATAACTTCGATTTCTTTTGCTTGTCTTAAAAGACCTTCAATTTTAACTTTGCCAAAGGGTTTCCAAAAAGCCCGGCCGGTGTTGCTTATTTTTAAAATAAATTCGACTGGGTCCAGAGAATCGAGGAGGCAGAAATTGAAGAGAGGTAGTTTTCGGCACCGGCTTAAAGTAAATTCAATGATTTTACCTTTTCGCAGAGGCTGGCCGTCTTTAGAAACCGTTATAAGGAGATTGGCGCCGATGGTCCCGGCTTCGCGGCTGACTGACTGGCCGATTTTTGCTCCCGGAGGGGTGCTGAAGAGAAAAGTAAAGTAATAATCATCTTCAGGGCAGTCTTCAGGAATGGTAATTTTCAAAATCGCCTGTTCGGAATTGCCACTTTTTAGGCTGAAGGGGATACCCAGACTAATGTTGGCATTTTCGAAGGAGAAGAGAGGACACTTTTGGTCGACTGAAACTTCTTCGACGAGAGTGATATTACCAAACTCATCACCCGGTCCAAATCTAAAGATTTTAGTGTCAATCACCGTGTCCAGACCGGAATTGGTAATGGTGTAGGCTTGAGTGATTGATTTTCCCGGCATTATCATCGCCTCAAAAATCGGCGGCCAGAGGCTCAGAGAAAGTGATTGAGCTTTCGCAGGAATGACCAAAACCCAAGCACCAAGCACCAAACAAAACCCAAGCACCAAGCACCAAACAAAACTAAACGGTTTGAGATGTTTAGAATTTGCCCGCCCCGCTTCGCTTGGCGAGGCCGGGGAAAATTGAGATTTATTTGGAATTTGGAATTTGGACATTGGTAATTAGTATGTAGGTGTCGCAATAAACATCACATAATTTTCGTAATCACCGGCGGCTTGATTACCAGCAATATTTACTTTATAGGTGACTTGCGCGGTTGAGGTGTTGCTAGGAGGATCGCGGGTGACGCCTGATTTAGACATCACCACTTGTGGGGTTTCCGCGGGACCAGCGGCTTGGTTGGCAAACTGGCAGAAGTAAGTGCTATCTTTAAACTTGGTATCGCCAGTGTCAACATCATCACCGGACATGTTAAAACCAAAACCATACTTATCGGTTTCTGTCCAGGGTCGGCAGAGGATTTCCGTACAAGTAGTGTCGTCACAGGTAGTATCGGGAATGGTAGCCACGCCGCTATCGAGAGTCAGGGGTTGATTTTCTTGAACGGTGACCTGATAGCCACCCGCGCCACCGGCCGAAACGGTCAGATTATTAGTTTCGGTGGAAAATTGATTGAGGGTGAGGGTGCCAAAGTCAATAGAAAGATCATCAATAGAAAAGGAAAAAGGAATAATCGTCTTGATATACCAGAACCCGGCCAGAAGCTGATAACCGGAAGAAAGAAAAGCGCCAGGCGCGGTTTGGCCGCCGGTAATGCCGAGATTGTAGCTGGCTGAAGTCGGCAAGCCGGCACCCATATTGAGATCACCCATTTGGATATGGTAGGAGTCAGAGTTTATGTTCTTTGCCCCCGCGGAAGGAGGGAATAAGTAACAGTAAATACCAATAAGTACCAATAAGCAAACAATCAAATAAGGCACCAGACCATTTTTCTTTCTACTCATCTAATTATCTAGTCTACTAGTCTTCTATCTCCCCCTTAAGTTTTTCGCCTAGCTTCAGCAATCTCTTGGCATTTTGGCGAATTTCTTTCAATCCTTCTCTTTGACCTTTGGTGAGATGAGAAAGGTCGGCGAGCATATTAGCAGAAGTATCGAGGATTTTGCTAAGATTATCTTTGAAGTTTAAGTTGAGCCAGAGAAGGGTATCCCGTTCTTGGAGGGAAACTTCTTTTTCTAAGGCCTGCTTCTTGGTTTCCAAAATCTTAATCTTTTGCTCCTCTTCTAGCAGTTTAAGATACTGTCTGCCAAAAAAGAGGGCCAGGGGCATGATTAAGAGCAAACCGATGATTTGGATGAGATTGGCAAGATTCTCAATTTGGGGGTAGAAGAAAAAAGCCAGGGCAAGAGAAAAAAGAAGAGTAATCAGGGGCTCGTAGAGAAGGGCTAAACCGAAAAGAAGGATGTAGAGAATAAAAAAGAGGGGTGAATCGAGACCACCGGTTTCCGCTACCAAAAGCAGAGAAACAATGGTAAAAATTAAGCCGTCAATGGCTAGAGTGGCTTGAAATCTTTCTCTTTGCCAAAAGCGGTTGAGGAAGTAGAGGATAATCAGGATGGCGACTAATTGAAGGGTAAAACCAGAAAGAACCGGATTCTGCGTCCAGACAAAGGTGAGGAGAATGGCGCTTAAGAGAAAGCCGAGATGAACAAAAAACTGGGCAGACATGATAGTCAACTAAAAACTAAAAACTCAAAACTTAAAATTATTATGGCATAAGTCTTTAGGTAAATCAATTTGGTGGAAAACCAAGGGTTTTTGTATTATGATAAACGCATGAAGAAATATTTACCCAACGAAATCGAGCCGAAGTGGCAGGCGAAGTGGGAGGAAGCTAAACTTTATCAAGCCATTGATTTTGATAAAAAACCGAAGAAATATATTCTGATCGAATTTCCTTATCCTTCAGGAGAAAGACTTCATGTTGGCCATGGCCGTTCTTATTGCGCTTTAGACGCTTATTCAAGAAAGCTAAGAATGGAAGGTTTTAATGTTCTTTATCCCATTGGTTGGGATGCTTTTGGTCTGCCAGCCGAGAATTACGCCATTAAAACCGGGATTAATCCCAATATCACGACTAAGAAGAACATTGCTAACTCGAGAAAACAAGCTAAGCGTTGGGGACTTTCTTTTGATTGGGAGCGAGAAATAGATACCACTGATCCAAAGTATTACAAATGGACTCAATGGATTTTTATTCAAATGTTCGAAAAAGGTTTGGCTTACAAAGAGGAAACACCGGTCGGTTGGTGTCCTGCTTGTAAGATTGTTCTGGCTAATGAAGAGATTGTGGGTGGCCAGTGTGAGCGCTGCGGTCATGAGGCCGAGCGAAAAATGCAGAGTCAATGGATTTTAAAGATAACCGAATATGCTCAACGCTTACTTGATGACTTAAAAGAGGTTAATTATCTGCCGAAAATTCGGATTCAACAGGAAAACTGGATTGGTCGAACCGAGGGAGTGACGATTGATTATCCGGTGCTTGACTCGGATAAAATCGTTTCCTGCTACAGCACTCGGCCGGACACCAATTTTGGCGCCACTTTCATTGTTATTGCCCCTGAGCACCCGATGGTCCTTGAATTAACTACCCAAGAGAACCTAGGTAAAATAAAGAACTATATCAAACAGTCTCTTAAGAAATCGGAACTGGAGCGAACTGAGCTAGAGAAGGAAAAGACTGGTGTTTTTACCGGTAGCTATGCTCTCAATCGCTTGACCAAGAAAAAGATGCCGATTTGGGTGAGTGATTTTGTCGTTTTGACGGCCGGTACCGGGATTGTGGTTGGGGTGCCGGCTCATGATGAGAGGGACTGGCAGTTTGCCAAGAAATACGGCTTAGAGATTATTCCCGTTATCAAACCAAAAAAAGGCAAATGGGATTTTGAGAAAGGACCGTTTACCGATCTTGATGAAGCCATAGTTTTTAATTCTGACTTTCTTGATGGTTTGCCGGCTTTGGAAGCCAAAGAGAAGATTATCGATTATCTCGTCAAGAAGGAGTGGGGAAAGAGGGCGGTTAACTATCATCTCCGGGACTGGATTTTCTCCCGTCAGCATTATTGGGGAGAGCCGATTCCGATGATTAATTGTCAGAAATGCGGTTGGGTAGCAGTGCCGGAAAAGGATTTACCGGTAGAACTGCCTTACATTGAAAAATATAAGCCAACGAAGACGGGTGAATCACCTTTAGCAGTGGTCAAAGACTGGGTGGAGACGAAGTGTCCCGAGTGTGGTGGACCCGGGAAAAGGGAAACAGACACGATGCCGAATTGGGCGGGTTCGAACTGGTATTACCTTCGTTATATTGATCCAAAAAATGACAAAGAGCTAGCTAACAGGAAGAAATTAGATTACTGGATGCCAGTTGATCTTTACAACGGCGGGATGGAGCATACGACGCTTCATTTGCTTTATTCGCGCTTTATTTATAAGTTTTTGGCAGACATTAAGGTGGTGCCTGATAAAGAACCCTATGCCCGAAGGCATTCTCACGGTGTGGTTTTAGGGCCTGATGGACGGAAGATGAGTAAGTCTTTGGGCAATGTCGTTAATCCGGATGAGATTGTTAAAGAATACGGGGCCGATACCTTCCGGCTCTATGAGATGTTTATGGGACCCTTTGAACAAATGATTCCCTGGAGTCATGAAGGCGTTCAAGGCTGTTATCGTTTCTTAAAGAAAGTTTGGCAGTTATATCAATCCCCCCGCCACCTCCGAGGTGGCCGAATGGACTCCTCGGAGGTGAATGATTTATCCATCAAACTACATCAAACTATAAAAAAAGTGACCGAAGATTTAAATAAATTAAAGTTTAATACCGCCGTGGCGGCGATGATGGAATTCTCTAATGCTTGGATGCAGAAAGGAAATCTTTCTAAGACCGACGCCGAACTGTTTTTAAGGCTCTTAGCGCCGTTTGCGCCTCATATTACCGAGGAACTCTATTATCAACTAGACCCTAAACCCTATCGCGAAGCGACAAGCTCTGCTTATACGCTAGGCGCTAAATATTCGATTCATCAACAACCTTGGCCAAAATTTGACCCCAAGCTGACGAGAGAGGAGAAGGTAGAGATTGTTATTCAAGTCAATGGCAAATTGAGGGACAGATTAAAGTTGGAGAGTCAAAAAGCCGGAGAGCAAGAGACCGTCGAAAACTTGGCTAAAGAAAGCGAGAAAGTTAAAAAATATCTTCAGGGTAAGAAAGTCAAAAAAACCATTTTTGTCCCTGGAAAATTGATAAACTTCGTCGTTTAGACTTCTTCTTTTGTGATAAACTTTAGTTAATGATTGAGGGAGAATTTGATCTTGATCAGTTTCTGTCAAGGCATAAATTTACCGTTGGAATCGGTTTGATAGGTATTTTTCTAATTGGTCTAGGTATTCTAACCTACTTCAAGATGTTTCAGCCCCAGGAGAAGATTGAGATTATTTCTGAAGAAGAAGAGGGAGCAGGAAAATCTATTTTTTGTGACATTGCCGGCGGGGTGGAGCGGCCAGGGATGTATGAACTCACTTCTGGCAGTCGGGTGGAGGAGTTGCTAGTCAGCGCTGGTGGGCTCTCTGGCGAGGCGGACAGAGAGTGGGTAGAGAGGAATCTCAATCGAGCTCAGAAATTGGTTGATGGTGTGAAGATATATATTCCTTCGGTAGGACAAACAACAGAGAATATAGAGCAAAGTGTTAAGCAGGTTGCTGGTAGCAGTACGAATATCACTGCTAAAATCAATATTAATGCCGCTTCGGCTTCAGAATTAGACACTCTTTGGGGCATTGGGACAGCGCGGGCACAGGATATCATCGACAACCGGCCTTATCAGTCGATAGAAGAGTTAGAGACAAAGAAAATCATTCCCAGCAATGTCTACGAGAAGATTAAAGACCAGATTAGTGTTTATTAATGGGGAATAGAAACAAGCTTTTGGCCCTTTTTCTTCTTATTCTTCTCTTTATTTTGAGATGGAAAACCTTGCCTTCTCTGCCTGATTTTATTCCCGGACAAGAGATAAGAATTAGTGGTGTTCTGAGGCAAGAAACAGAAATTACTGGCTCTTCGCAAAGATTTTCTTTAGCCGGAATAGCAATTAAAACTCTCCGCTATCCAGGATATCATTATGGTGACCAGTTGATAGTTGTTGGCAGTCTTAAAAAAGGAGTGACAGGAGAATGGATTTTAGAATTTCCGGAGATTGAAGAAGATTCCCGAAATCAAGAGGTTGGAATTGAACACAAAATTTTGGCTTTAATTAGTGCGTGGCGGAGAAGAATCGAAAAAGTTTATCGTTTTTCCTTGCCCGAACCCCAAGCGAGTTTGCTGGCAGGGATTGTTCTGGGGTCAAAAAGCGGTTTTCCTAATGATTTCTATCAATCTTTAAAAGGAACGGGCACTCTTCATGTCGTCGTCGCTTCGGGGATGAATATTACTTTGGTGGCTATTTTTCTCATTAATTTTTTTGTCCTCTTTCTTAATCGAAGATTGGCAGTCGCCTTTGCTTTCTTGGGCATTTGGTTTTATGTCGTCCTAGCGGGTTGGGAGGCGCCGGTCGTCAGAGCCGGGATTATGGGTTCGTTGGCTTTTCTGGGAGTAGGGTTGGGAAGAGAGAGGGACGCGATTAGAGGTTTGATTTTAGCTGGTATATTAATGCTTTTTATCAATCCGCATTATCTTTTTGATTTGGGCTTTCAACTTTCTTTTGCAGCTACCGCCGGAATTTTGTTAATTTACCCAAAGCTAAAGAATCTTAGAAGAGCCCGGAAAGTCTTTAGTCTGCCTGGGTTTGGTGACAATTTAGCCTCAACTTTAGCAGCCCAGGTATTGACTCTGCCAATTATGGTTTTTAACCTTGGTGGTGTCAATCCAATTTCACCACTAGTGAATGCTTTTGTTCTTTGGACGATTCAGTGGATTATGGCAATCGGCGCCATCGGCGGGGTTTTAGGCTTAATTAATCTTGAATTAGGAAGGTTTTTTTGCCTTTTAAGCTATCCACTTTTGACTTATTTTGTGGAAATAGTTAAATTGTTTTCATAGGGAGTCGGCTCGGGAACGAATTTGTTGCTTAGATTTAATGATGGTTCCCCCGCCCACAGCTACGCAGTTGCTGGCGGGGGATCAGCTCGCGACGGGGTTGGCCGTATATCTGTGACCTTCAATGGGTCGCGGCTTACCACGAAAATCATGCGCAAAAATTGTTCCCTCGCCTAAAGATGAAATATTCACAAGTTTTGCTACTTAGATGTTTTATTTTGTGGAAATAGTTAAATTGTTTTCTTAGATGAGAATCAGCTTGAAGTATCTTTATGGCGTTTTCGCTTTGGTTATTGTCCTTATTTTTGGCGCCGTCTTGGTTTACCCAGACCAGGACCTTCATCTTATTTTTTGTGATGTCGGTCAGGGCGATGCGATTTTAATCACCAAAGGAACAACCCAAATTTTAGTTGATGGTGGCCCTAATCAGAAAGTCCTCTCTTGCTTAGCAAACAATCTTCCTTTTTGGGATAAAACAATCGAGATGATTATTTTGACTCATCCGGACAATGATCATCTCGGCGGCCTGCCTGATGTTATAGAAAGATATAATGTGACCCAGTTGCTTAGCCACGGCTTAATTAATGACACCGCCATTTTTTGGACCTTTCGAGACCGAGTTTTAGAGAAAAATATTCCTGTTTATTCACCAAAAGCAGAGGACAAAATCCAGATTGGAGGCTTCTCACTCAAAATTTTATCGCCCCAAGAAAAAATGGGGGACGAACTGGTTTGGAAAAAGGAGACCGACGCTCAAGTTCTTGGCTCTTATATCTATTCGATTGAACCAAACGAAGCTTCGATTGTGACCTTACTTTCTTATGGTGACTTTGATGTTCTTCTTCTCGGCGATATTAGCAGTCAAGTTGAGGAAGTGATAAATACGGATGAAAAAGTAGAGGTGCTTAAAATTGCCCATCACGGCAGTAAGTATTCTTCTTCAGAAGAGTTTTTAGAAAGAATTGCTCCTGATTTAGCCGTCATTTCCGTTGGCAAAAATTCCTACGGCCACCCGACGGAGGAAGTTTTGGAGAGATTAAGAAATTTAGGCATTCAGGTTTTAAGAACTGATTTAGAGGGCGAAATTGAAATCTCAAGCAATGGTAAAGAATGGGGAGTGGAGAAATAATTTCAGGCTTGTAGTTTAATTTTAGATAGGTTAAAATGAGAAGCATGATTCAAGAGGAAATTAAAAAAGACCTGGCGAAAGCTTTAAAAACCCTTCGGATTCCAGCCGATAAAATCCAGCTAGAGCATCCGGCTAATCCTGAACATGGTGATTATGCCACTAATGTGGCCTTAGTTACTTTCAAACAACGGCCCAAGGCAACGAGAGAAGAAACCAAGCTGCCTTTTGATTGGGCAAGTAAGATTGTTAATACCTGGCGCCTTTCCGGCATGCCCGAATACCTAGCCAAAATTGAAGTGGTTAAGCCAGGTTTTATCAATCTCTGGCTTAAAAACGAAGTTTTTGGCAACGAGCTCGAAAGAGTGCTAACAGAGGCAGGAAAATATGGCTCTTCAGCTGACTTCAAGGGTAAAAAGATTCTTCTCGAGCACACCAGCCCTAATCCTCAGACAACCATCATGCTTGGCCATTTAAGAAATAATTTCCTAGGAATGACAATAGCTAATATTTTTGAATTTTTAGGGGCGAAAGTGACCAAAGACTGTATTGTTAACGACCGAGGTATCCATACTTGCCGAGCCATGTGGGGCTATCTAGTTTTTGGTCGGAAAGGGGCAGGCTTGAAGAAATCAAAAATTCTCAATTTTGAGAAACTAACTGACTCGCAGATTAAAAAAGAGAGTGCTAAAGTAAATTGGCAGGAGTTACTTAAAAAGTGGAGTAAAAAGAAATCGAATTGGTGGATGCCCTCTGATTTAGGGCTTAAACCTGATCACACGAACTTGATTTGGTATGTTCTCGGTTCTAAGGCTTATAAAATCTTGCCTGAGGTTAAGGAGCAAGTAGAGGCAATGTTGATTGCCTGGGAAGCAGAGGACAAAAAAATCTTGTCACTTTGGCGCCAGATTCTTGGTTGGTCCGCTAAGGGCTATGAAGATACTTACCAAAGAATTGGTAGCCATCACGATGATGTTTGGTATGAGCATAAGCTTTATAAGGGTGGCAAGGAATTAATCGAGAAAGGCCTGAAAAAGAAAGTCTTTAAAAAACTTCCTGATGGCGCCGTTCTTTCGGATTTAAAAGATTACGGTTTGACCGATACCATTTTACAAAAATCTGACGGAACCGCCCTTTATCATACTTTTGATATCAATTTGACTCTTCAAAAAAGAAAGAAATCCCCCTCTGGTTTATATATTTGGGATATTGGCAACGAGCAAACGCTTTACCTCAAACAGCTTTTCGCCATGTGCGAACAGTTAGGAATAGGTAAGAGAGAGGATTATTTTCATCTTAATTATGCTTTGATTAATTTTAAGGGCGGTAAGAAAATGGCCACCCGAGAAGGGATGGTAGTCAAGGCCGACGAGGTTTTAGATGAGCTTCATCGACGAGCCGAAGAATTAATTAAGTCCACAGACCAAGAATTAAGAGGGAAGTTAGACAAGAAACAACTGGAGAAATTAGCTGAGACCGTGGCTTTAGGGGCGATTAAATACAGTTTGCTTAAATATGGCCGAGAGACAACGATATATTTTGATATAGATGAGTCATTAGCCTTAGAAGGCAATTCGGGACCGTATTTACAATATACTTATGCTCGTTGTCAGAGTGTCCTTAAAAAGGCTCAGGATGGTAAAGGCTCAAAGTTACAGAGTAAATTATCAGTTTCAGGGATTAAGTTGAATAACGAAGAGATGAATCTTCTGCGAAGCTTCTATAAATTTCCAGAAGTGGTTCAGGAAGCAGGCGAGAATTATGCCCCTAATTTAATCTGTAATTTTTTATATGATTTAGCTCAGAAATATAATCTCTTCTATAATAAACACTCGATTTTAAAAGCTAAGAATCAGAAATCAAAGGATTTTCGATTGGCCGTTACTGCCGCGGTTGGTCAAGTGCTAAAAAATGGCCTTACCCTTCTTGGAATTTCTGCCCCAGAAAGGATGTAAAACTTTTTGTTAAATTATAAATACAAAATTACAAGTTCCAAATAAACTCTGATGATTAAAATCCAAAATTCAAAAAAATACGATCTGGAAGAGAGAACTCTTGAATTTGGAAAAAGAATTATCGGGCTAGCCAAATCATTACCAAAAAATGCGGTGAACAGGAGGTTAATTGATCAGGTTATTCGTTCAGGAACCTCAATGGGAGCTAATTATCGCGAAGCCAACGAAACGGAAACAAAGAGAGATTTTAAGTTCAGAATTAGAATATGTAGAAAAGAAGGTAAAGAGACGATTTATTGGCTACAATTAGTAGTTGAAGCCAATCTAGAGTTCAAAGAAAAAGTTAAGCCTTTACTACAAGAATCAACAGAACTGGTAAAGATTTTCGCAGCGATCTTAGAAAAATCAAAATAGTTTATAATTTATTAATTGAAATTTTGGATTTATTTGTTATTTGAGATTTTGAAATTGTAATTTATCCATGGACTCTTACAAACTGACTACTCTTAAGAACGGCTTAAAGCTAATTACTGTTCCCATGCCTCATGTCGAATCGGTGACGGTGATGGTTGGGGTTGGAGCTGGTTCAAGATACGAGACTAAGAGAGTCAACGGCTTGTTTCATTTTATGGAGCATATGGCTTTTAAAGGGACCAAGAAGCGCCCTTCCGCCATCCAAATCGCCCAGGAGGTTGATCAGTTAGGGGCCCAAAACAATGCTTCGACAGAGAAGGAAATAACTTCTTACTGGTTAAAACTCCCGGCTACCCATACCGAGTTTGCCTTTGACATTCTTTCCGATTTGATTATTAATCCTCTTTTTGACCCGGGGGAGATTAAAAAAGAGAAAGGCGTGATTATTGAAGAAATCAATATGTACGAAGATACCCCCTTATATCGCGCCCAGGACGTTTTTACCAAGCTTCTTTATGGTGATAATCCCATGGGCTGGGACATTGCTGGCGATAAAAAGTCAGTCCGGCAGATTAAACAGAAAGATTTTCTTGACTACCAAAAGAAATTCTATTTTCCTGGTAATATGGCCTTAGTCGTCGCTGGCAAGTTTAGGGAGGCAGAGATTAAAAAATTAAGCCAAAAATATTTTGGCGACTTTCAAAGAAAAGGCCGAAAGATAACCCCAAAAATTGTTCCTCATCAAAAAAAACCGCAGCTCAAATTGGTGACCAAGAAAACCGAACAGGCCCATTTTTCTCTTGGGGCGCCTGGAGTGGCCTATTCTCACCCTCAGCGCTTTGTGGTCGGAGTGCTCTCTTCGCTTTTGGGAGGAGGGAGGAGTTCACGAATTCATCATCGAGTCAGAATTGAGGGCGGTTTGGCTTACTATGTTTTTGTCCAGCCAGATTTTTTTACTGACAGCGGTTATTTAATGGCCCGAGCCGGGGTAAAATTAGACCAGGCAGGAGAAGCGATAAAGATTGTTTTAGAGGAATTCAGACGGGTGGCAACGGAAAAAGTCCCTCAGGAAGAACTGAAAAGAGCCAAGGAATATCTTAAAGGCGGCTTGATTTTAGCCCTCGAAGACTCCTACAACGTGGCTCAGCGCTATCTTAACCAAGCTCTAGTTGAAGAGAAAATCCGAACGCCCGGAGAAACCTTAAAACTAGTTGATAGTGTGACTGCTCGAGACGTTCTTAAGGCCGCCCAGGCGCTTCTCAAGCCCTCAAAACTCAATTTAGCTATTATTGGACCCTATCAAGAAGAGGCCAGGTTTAAAAAGCTTCTAGGTTGAACCTTGGGATTAATTAATAATTTAGAGCTAAATTGATATCATTGTTAATAGTATGACCGAGAAAGATAAGTTAGAAAAATTAGTCAAGAGTTATTTTATCTGGGTTTATAAAACCTTTCCGGTTTGGGCCACTTCCTTAGGGGTTCATCAGTATGATGGCCAATACCCGGATTATTCTTCAAAAGGGATTGCCTCCCAGCTGGCTAAGATCAAGAACTTTTATCAAAGACTAGGCAAAATTGACCCAACTAAATTAGAGACTCCTTCTCGAAGTGAATATGAGATTCTCAAGGGTGATTTAGCCTGGACGATTCTTGAATATGAGGAAGTGCGCTTTTTTGAGAAAGACCCTGGTTTCTACCTCAACACGGCTATCTGGGGACTTTTCTTCTTATTAACCCGGGAATTTGCGCCCCCCAAAGTTCGGGCGAAAAGCTTACTCGCTCGGCTTAAAAAAGCACCGCGAGTCTTAAGACAGGGGAAGAGCAATATCAAGGTGCCCCCTCAGGTCTATACCGAAGTCGCTCTTCAGACGGCTGAGGGTGGCCAAAGACTCCTTAAGCAGAAGGTTCCTGAGTTTGCTAAAAAAGTGCCCCAGTTAGAAAAACAGCTTTTAGCGGCTAACAAAAAAACGATTAAGGCCTTTGAGGATTATTTAGCCTTCTTGAAGAAACTTTTACCGCGGTCAAAAGGTGAATTTACCTTAGGCAAAAAACTCTTTGAACAAAAGCTGAACTTGGCTCAACAACTTGATTATTCTGCTCAAGAACTTCTTAACCTAGGCTGGGAAGTTTTCCGTCAGACTGAGAAAGAAATGGAAGCGATTGGCAAAGAAATTGACCCTAAGAGAACTTGGCCAGAGATTGTTGAAAAACTTCGGCAGGAAGTTCCGAAAATGGAAAAACTTCTGGAGACTTATCAAACTGAAGTTGAAAATTTGAAACAGTTTTTAAGCCAAAACCGAGTCGTGCCTTTGCCTGAGAGAGAAAACCTAAAAGTAATGGAAACACCCCTTTCCGAGCGGGCGACCACTCCTTATGCGGCTTATCTTTCTCCAGCGCCATTTGAGGAAAACCAGACTGGTCAATTTTGGGTGACCCCTATTGATGAGAATTTAGCGGCTGAGGAACGAGAGCGCCAGCTAGCCGAACACGCTTTGCCTCATCTTTCTGTTACGGTTCTCCACGAGTCCTATCCAGGTCATCACTTACAGTTGGTTTGGGCTAACCGCAACCCCTCCCTTATCCGCAAGCACAGTCATAACACCCCTTATTGTGAGGGTTGGGCTCTTTATTGCGAGCGCTTGATGGAGGAAGTGGGTTATTTATCTTCTCCTGAGCAGAGGTTCTTTCGGCTCAAGGATAAGCTCTGGCGGGCGGCCCGAGTGATTCTTGATGTTTCCTTACACACCGGTCAAATGGGAATAGATGAGGCGGTGGCCTTTTTAGTGGAGAAAGTCCATTTAGCTGAGCCTTCGGCTTTAAGCGAGGTCCGGCGTTACACCTTGACGCCGACTTATCCTTTGAGTTATCTTTTAGGAAAGCTAGAGATTTTAAGATTGAGGGATGAGGTGAAGGAGAAGTCGGGCGAGGATTTTGATTTGTATGATTTTCATTTTGAGCTTTTAGCCAGGGGCACGATTCCGGTTAAACTGGCGAGGAAAGAGATTCTGGAGAAGCTCGAGAAATAAGTTAAAATTTTAATAATCATGGAACAAAGTGTTGTTTTAATTAAACCAGATGGCGTTAAGCGAGGCTTGATCGGTGAGATTATCCGCCGGATCGAACGAGCCGGGTTGAAGATTATGGCCATGAAGATGGTTTGGGTGGATAAAGATTTAGTGGGAAAGCATTATACGAATAAGAAAAGTTACTTACTTAGTGTTGGCGAAAAAACATTAGAAACCTATAAAAAATACGGTAAGGATCCGAAAGAGGAGTTGGGAACGAAGAATCCTTTAGAAATTGGCAAATTAGTCCGAAATTGGAATATGGAGTTTCTTTCTTCCGGCCCAGTGGTGGCTATTCTTTGGGAAGGACCCTCGGCGATTGAGATTGTCAGAAAGATTGTTGGCTCGACTTTTCCAGCTTCAGCTCCACCAGGAACGATTAGGGGTGATTATTCTTTTGATTCAGCTCAATTTTCTAACGCCAGTAAACGGACAGTGAGAAACCTTATCCACGCTTCTGGAGATCCTAAAGAAGCTAAATTTGAACGTCAACTCTGGTTCCACGAAGAGGAAATTTATTCTTACCAACGCTCCGAAGAAGAAGTGATGACTTAACAGAAGATGAAAAAATTCCTAAAGATTTTTCTGTTTTTGCTTCTGCTTCTGATTCTGACGAAAATCAGCTTATGTGTCTGGAGAGTTTACGTTGGCGTGGAGAAACCCTCAGTCAATTATTATTTAAGCATTATTGACTGGTGGAGAGAATTCTTGAAAATTGCCTTTTTAGCTTGTTTTGCCGCTTTAATGACTTTCTTCAGTCGGGGTGGGTAGACTTGTCCCGCAGAGCGGGATCCCGCTTCGCGGGAAACCCACGGCCTCCCCGCCAAATTACTTGTCGGAGCGCTGGGAATTGAACCCAGTACCTCTCGGTCCCGAACCGAGCGTTCTACCGATGAACTACGCTCCGAGATTTAGGCGGGGCGCTTTTCCGTCTGAGCTATACCCCGTAGCTTGCACTGAGCCTGTCGAAGTGTGTCCCCAGGAGGAGTCGAACCTCCATCTATGGTTTAGGAAACCATGGCTCTGTCCGTTGAGCTATAGGGACTTAAATAATATTTTACCACAAAAAAGACTTCCTAGCGAAGAGAAACTGTGTCGGCCGAAGCTTTAGCGTAGGCTGACCGCGTAGAGGTTGGGAGGAAGATCTTTACCGAGAGTGGTCAAAATTAAGAGTCTCGTCCCACCAGGGAAGGCGAAGGCGAAGGAGTTTTCAAAAGGACCGGAATAGACCGTCACTTGATTGACACCATCGTATTCAACTACTTCTACCTTATCGTCTTGGACCAGGATTAAGTGTTTGCCGGTCGGAAACCAGGAGACATGAATGCTTTCTTTTTCTTCCATCATCCGGAAATTTCGATCCTCTTTGATGTCGTAAACATAGATTTGACCTGGTTTGATGTTTCTTTCTTGCTTTTGTTTTGAAGCGGCGGGAAGAGGAGGTTTGTATTCTTCTGCCAGGTCCGCCGAAGCCGTGGCGGTATAGAGAATTTTGGTCTCGTCAAGAGAAAAGCTGATTTCCTTGGTGTTCTTTTCGATGATTTCTCTTAATTCTTTGGGTAATTTAGCCATTTTTTGAGCTTGTCTGATTGCTTCTTCTCCTTGCCAGCGTTGCTTGATTAAGGGTAAACTGGCGCTGACGTCGACCAAAGCGGTGGTATTGGTTTCACTGTTGGCGTCAATCAAAAAGTTTTCTTCTTTGGTTTGAACAAGTTTGACTAAGATTTGTTTTGAATCTGGTGACCATTCAAGCTCTGCTTGGCTAAAATCACGGCCGCGAGGAGCGCTTTGGAGGATGAGGCGTGGCTCCCGAGAAATCCCTAAGGGTAAATTAGTCAAATCAAGGACCCAAATTCCGTTTTTAGTGTAGTCATTCCCCTTTACCTTGTAGGCGACCTTCGTCTCATCAGGCGAGAGAATTGGGTCGGCCGCACCGGTAAAAGTGAGGGCTTGTAAATCTGGTACCGCTGGGAAAAGATAGGCATCGGTTTTAGTGACTAGTTCCTTTTCGATCTCAAGGATTTTTATCCAAGAAGAATAACCGTCTTTCTTAATTTCGATTTCATAGATATCCGGGGGGAGAGAGATAGTGGTATTGGTGGCGCTAGAGAGTTTGCCATCGATAAAGACTTTAGCTCCATCAGGAAGAGAAGTAGCGGCGAGTAGTCCGGTTGGCCGCCAAGAACCCCCACGCCAATCGATTCTATAGCCTTGGGCTAATCTAACCACGAGGGCAGTTACGGCCAGGATGATGATAAAAATAGCAATAAAAAAGAGAATTCTTGTCCTACTCATAATCTATACAAAGTATATCATAATTTACTCCTTGAGGGAAGACTTAGGGCTTGGTATAATCAAATAGATGCTCTTCAAACGTTTGGCGATTGATTTAGGCACGGCTAATTCTGTTGTTTGGTTGGCGGGAGAGGGAATTGTTCTCAACGAGCCGACAGTGGTGGCCGTTTCGGTTGAAGATAATCGGGTGGTGGCGGTTGGCAACGAGGCTAAAACAATGCTTGGCCGGACTCCTGGTAACATCTTTGCCTCTCGACCCCTAAGGGATGGTGTTATTGCTGATTACCAAGTGACTGAGGCGATGCTGCGTTATTTCGTTCAGAAAGTTTGTGGTCGAGCTTTTCTATTTAAACCCGAGGTGATGATTTGTATTCCCGCTGGGGTCACTCAGGTGGAAAGGAGAGCGGTTTTAGACGCAACTTTATCAGCCGGAGCAAGAGTGGCTTATCTGATTGATGAACCCTTAGCGGCGGCGATTGGAGCGAAAATCCCGATTGCTCAAGCCTCAGGCAACATGATTATCGATATTGGCGGTGGTGCGGCCGAGGCGGCGGTCATTTCTCTAGGAGGAGTTGTCGTCCATAAATCAGTTCGGGTGGCCGGTAATAAAATCGATGAAGCAATTGCCTCCTATCTGCGCAAGAAGCATAATTTGATTATTGGCGACCAGACAGCGGAGGAAGTAAAGATTAAGATAGGCTCAGCCATTCCTCTTGAAAAAGAAGAAATGCTTGAAGTCAAGGGCAGGGATTCGCTTTTGGGTCTACCGAGAATGATCGAGCTGAGTTCGACTCAGGTTGCCGAGGCAATCCGACCGGTTTTGCTTCAAATTATCGGGGCGGTGAAGGGTGTTTTGGAAGAAACTCCGCCTGAGTTAGCCTCGGACATTATTGATAAAGGGATTGTTATGAGCGGTGGCACCAGCCTTTTAAGAAATTTTGACCGGCTCATGACCGAAGAAACTGGGGTTCCCTGTCATGTTGCCGAAGACCCGCTTTTATGTGTTGTCAGAGGAACAGGAATTGCTCTAGAAAACATCGAGCTTTACAAGAGATCATTCTCTAAAAAATAAGAATACTATGTTAAAAACAAGGAAGTCTATAGGCCTTAGAATAGTAATGTAAAAAGATAAAAAATTAATTTTAATTTCTTAAAAAAAGACAAAGAGGGGAGAGGAAGACGTATTTATAGTGTATAAGAACATTAAAAGCAATATTTTTTAAAAAAATAACAAAAATTGCCTTAAAACACCCGGAGAGGAATTTTGTTCAAAAAGCACTAAATGAAAGGTTGTCATTAGATCATAAGAAGACTCATAGTAAAATGAATGCTTTTTTGATTAAGTCAAAGACTGAAAAATCGGCTCTTATGACTAGAAGTTATTATAATTCGACTTATAGGGATTGTTATATTGCCTGATTTTTTAAGAAATTTTTGAAAATTTTTCGGGAAAATCGTTTTTTTGTCTCTTTTTTTAGTTGAGCGTCGAAAAAATTGAAAAAATCTTGTCTTTTTTAAAAAAAAGTGTAAAAAAATGATAAAAAATTTTACTAATTTGTCTGGAAAGAGCTTGCAAATTTTAAACGTAGGTCTGAATAGCACTACTGAGGAGGAAGTGCTAAAGTTTATAGGCCAAAAAATTGGTAAAGAACAAGGCTTTTTTCTAGTGACACCCAACCCTGTTTTTATTGTCATGTCCCAAAAAGACAAGAAGTTTCAGAAGATTCTTAATAGTGCGGACTTGTCAATTCCTGATGGAGTTGGTCTGATTTTTGCCGCCAAATTTTTAGGTCTTAAACCATCGATAAAACAAAGAATTACTGGCGCTGATTTAATTAAAAAGATTCTAGAAATAGGCCAAAAAGAAAATTGGAAAATCGGCATTGTCGGCGCCAGGAGAGGAGAGAGAGAAGAAGTCAGAGAATTATTGAGTCGTCTCAAGCGAAAATATCCAAAATTAGAAGTGGAAGCCTTAGAATTAGTCAAAAATTGGCCTCAAAGGGGTTATCAGCTCATTTTGGTCGCTTACGGCATGGGTAAGCAGGAGAAATGGATTTGGGAAAACCGAAGAAAGGCTAAGGGAGTTGGTTTCTTGGCCATCGGCCGTTCACTTGATTTTTTAACTGGTTTTAGTCGAAGAGCACCGGAATGGATGAGAAAATTGGGTTTGGAGTGGCTCTGGCGCCTAATTCAAGAGCCGAGTCATCTTAAAAGAGTCTATCTTTCTTGTGTGGTTTTTCCTTGGTTAGTTTTAAAAGAGAAGTTTAGGCGCTCATGCCCTTTTGCTGGATGCCAAGAAGATAGAGAACGGCCTCTTTCCGGTATCTCCGGTCGCCGCGGGAGTTAATTCGAATTGCTGGTAGTTTACCCCTTTTACCCCAGCGTTTAATGGTTAGGGGAGAAACACGAAGAATTTCCGCCACCTCTCGGACAGTGAGAAGATCAGGTAAATCTTCTAATCGGGGAGTTTCTTTTTTTCTTTTTTCGTCAGTCATAAAGATATCCTTTAGGGCGTTCAGCCTCTCTCTATTAACTAAAGTATCACACCATAACGAAAGTTGTCAAGCCCCAAACTGCGCTCGCCTTTCCCGAGGTTTACTTCCTCGCGTCAAGGTGTCGCGAGTTTAGGGCGCAGACCTCGCAGAAGTCCCGATGGACATCGGGACGGAGGCGGGTCAAGAGGTATTTTAGATGAAGATTAATAACCAGCTCGTAAAGAATAGTAATCCGCCACTAATTAAAATAACAAGGGTTGGTAGAGGAAAAGCGGTTACGGGTAGAGGAGCTTGGGTTGGAGTAGTCGTCGTTACTGCGCCGGCTGAAGCAAGAACGAAGTTTTGAGAATCATTTCCCGCGGCGCTAGCGATAGTGATGATGTGTGAACCTGAGGTTAAACCTGAAGGAATTTGGTAACTCCAATTACCATTGTTATCAACCTGAATTTGGTCGGTAATTGGCGAGGTAGATTCGATTTTTAGAGTTAGAGTCGCTCCTGGACTGGCCGTGCCGGTAATTAAATCTCCAGGCTTAAGAGTCGTTCCTGAAGGCATGTTTATTTTGGGTTTGGCGGCTTCTTGGGCTTCTTGAATTTCTTCTTCACTAACTGGCTGAATAAGTTCTTCAAATCCCCCCTGAGATTGGGTTCGGGTTTCCTGGGAAGTCTTTTGTTCTTCAGTCATGGCTTCTAGAGTTAAGTCAACCAGGGTTCCTGTTTCCGATAAGCTGATTCTTGGTAAAGGTTGAGTTTGGGCAGTGGTTAAGATTACCCTCGCTTTTCCCTGGTCCGCACCCTCAACTTCGATTTCTAAATAGTCTTCTTCCCGAGAATAAGAAAAATAATTACTAAGATCTGCGGATCGAGTATTGCCTAAATCAGTGGCAAAGGAACCAGAAGAAGAGGTCAAGGATGAAATTATGGTCGAAGAACCATTTGAGCCTTGACCATCTTGGTCTTTAAGGGTTAAATAGACGACTGCTCCTGAAGCCGGACCGATAACTCCATTAACTTTTCCGTAAACTTCATCTGGAGTCGGCGGTACCGGAGCAATCGGCGCGGTCGTAAAAATATAAGGTGAACCGTTATTATCATAGGTTTTTGAGCCTGAGCCGATTTTGTAATAATAAAGAGTGCTTGGCTTAAGACTTCTCAGATTAAAATGATGAATTCTACTTTTGCTTTCTGATTTTTGAGATTGGGCCAGAGACCCAGGAGCGGTTCCCCAGACAATGAAGCCAGTTATTTCTTTATCGGTAATCCAAGAGAGGCTGGCGGAGTTATCAGAAAGATTGGTGATTCTGACATTTTGAGGAATAGAGACTTCTTCTGCCTTAATAAATTGCTGATAGCCAAGCTGGACCGCCCTAACCGAGGCAAAAAGCCCCATAATCAATACCAGTGTCAAGATTAGACTTTTAATGTGTTTTCTTGGCATTTCAAGGTGTCCAATTTGTATCTTCTTCTACCCGAATAAAATAACCCCTGGTTTTTTCGATGGGATAATCTTCACCATAAACTTCTCCTTTTTGCTTGACTAAAGGTTCATACAAGCCTGATTCGAATCTGGTGACAGTTCGGGCAGTTTCTTCATGGGTAGAGGAATTAATGGCGTCAATGGTGGTGGCGGCGGAGTAAGAGTTGGGAGAAATAACGCCAACGAGGTTATAACCCTTTTTAAGACTTAGAGGAAGGGAGGAGGTGATTTGGTAGCCTGAAGCGACCCAATTAACCGGTAGATGACCCCGGAGCATATAACCTACTCCTGGTTCTAAGGGAAAATCTTGGCCATAAGGCTGGTCGCCTCGCTGAATATAGGCTTCCCAACGGCCATTGTTCCAGCGTGTAACGCTGGTGATATAGCCTCCTTGGCGAGCAATATCAGTGACTAAATCCGAGGCAGACCAAACGTCCGATGGCACAAAAGGAAAAGCAATTAAATTCCAACCTTCTTTTATTTCAAAAGTGTTTTCGGGAGTGCCTGGGTTGGAGGCACCAACCTGGTCGAAAGGATCCGATAAAGGAAGGTTTTTGCCCAAAGTAGAGAGGAATTTTTCAATTGAAACGGGTGAGAAGATTTGTTTTTTAGCCACATACTCGCTGTCTCCTAAGACGATTAAGGCGATTCCCTGCCTAGTAAAAATTAAAACTTTTGCTCCTTGGGCAAAATAACTGAAAGTTGTCTTTTCTGGTTCGCCGAACCTTTCAATATATTCTGAAAGTTTTTCCGGATTTTCCTTACCTTTATAAATATCAATGAAGACGACCCTGTTATTTTTTAGAACTATTACATGGGCAATTTGAGGGTTGCTTGAGGGATAGGAAAGGAAAGTGTATTCTAAAATAGACCTTTCTTTGACCGGACTACTTAAATTATTTAATACTTCTTCCCGGCTCATATTTGGCTTGATGTTTTCCAGTTTTTCTAACGGAGTGGGAAATTGAGTGGTTTGAGCAAGGGCTCTGAATTTTGGCAGTACAAGGCTAATTTTTTCGACAAATTGGTCGAAAAAGTTGTTATTCCCTTGAGGAGAGGTATATTCTCGGCCATCAAAAAGGTTATCCCTGATCCAATTGTACCTTTCAGGAGAGCGTTCTCTGAGGTAGTCAGGATTGGTAACATAGAGCATGGCTGAGTCAGCCATATCATCAAGGGGGTTGAGTTTACTGTAAAAAGTGGGGGCATTTAAATACCCCTCTCCTACTAGATTAATGCTCGGGGCAAACCCCTGAAAAGTATAGGCTGTGGAGGCGTCGATTTCCCAACCAGCTATGTCCATATAATCTTGAACAAGGGGATTTTCGTAGGCGTTTATCAAGAGACTTGGTGGTAAGTTGGTCGTCCAATTGGCTACCTCCGGGTGAGCCATATCCCATTCAGGGGAGGTGTTTTTAGCAGGTTCATGATACTGAATGGCGTGAGTGAGTTCGTGGATTAATGCCTGATTAAATGTACTTTCTGTAGTATACTTGACTGAAGGTCTTGCCCAAGTTGCTTGGGTTAAAGAATGGATTCCATCATACATCGTGACTGTGTTAGGTTCCACCTCCGTGCGGAAGATTGTTTTAACTAGACTCACTAACGGATGAGGTGCTAAGTGGCTAGCAAGTCCTGATGCGTCAAGTCCAGCATCTCTCACAAAGGTTGTAGTTTCCGTTTGCCAAAAAATTGATGGAAGTTCGCTAAGTGTATCTTCAATCAATTGAACTTCCTTAGCCGTCCAAATATCTTCTTCGTTAGGACCATTTTTTATCTGAATCCCGTAATTTTTTCTTATCTGTTCAATCAGCTTTTCTTCCATGCCAACGTTATAATTTTCAAGAAGGATATTTTGAACAGGCAAGGAACCATCTTCATTAAGATTTAAAGGAACAATAACTCGCCGAGGTTGGCCATTCATCATGACCGTGGCTGAAAGCAAAACTGGTTCAGCCATCTGGCCAACATAAGTGCTGAAAGAATTGGAAGTAAATTGACCCCATCTATCAAATTCCACCTCGGTTTTTTCGTATCTATTGGTCTTCGGATTGCGAACTTCTAAGTATACATTGCTTGCTGCCAGTTGACCGTTGTAAGTGATAATTCCCTTTATTTGAAGATTATTAACTGTTGTTTGGACACTACGCGGTGATGGTTTCCAATTCATACCTGGACAGTCACCTTGATAACTTGCATTGTTGGGATCACAGTCATCATAGTTGAGTACTCCGTCCCCATCTGAATCTGCGATAGGATTTTCCTGTTGGCGCTTAAGATAGTCAGCGGCCATTGTTTCTAACAGCTTGCCCGTTACTTTGATCTGTTCTGGAGAAGCTGTGCAGGCGAAAAGGGAATCTTGTGATGGCCCAGTGCTACTTGTTCCGTTTGTTCCACCAGATTGTCCCATTTTTATTTCTTGAGATAATATTCCTTTAAACTTAATTTTCTCTTTTGCCTTTGCTTGCGCCAGTAGAAGTTCATGTTTATATTGAGCTTGTAGCTTGCTTGCTTCTTTATCGGAAATTTTTTTCTGAGTTTTGCAGTTGTACCAACCTGAATATTCACCTGCATCAGGAATTTGAACTGTAGGTGAGCCGACTTGACAAGCATCGCGAACTGCTTGTTGAACCGCGACTTGGACTTGTTGTTTGGCTTTTTCTTCTGCCTTTCTTCGAGCCTCAGCCTCAGCCGCGGTTCTGGCGGCTTCCTCTTCCTTTTTTTCTTCTTCTAAATAAAGACTGACCGAGGCTTTATTAAGAAGGTCTTGACCCATTTTAGTTAAGTCAGTTTCTTGACCAATAGTGGTCTTGCAGGCGCCTTGATTTTGTTGACAATAATTTTCTATAAGTTGGTTGAGTTGTTCTCCTGAAAGACTGAGTGCCGCTTGGCCATATTGTTGAATAACTTGATTGGCAAACTGTTCCCGAAATTCTGGTTTTGGCTCAGCTTTGGCGGCTAAGTCTGATTCCTGACGAATCCGCTCGGCCTGTTCATAGGTGAGAGCCCCGCCCTGTTCAATCGAACTCCTAAGGGCCGTGTCTCTCAGAGCGTCACGGACGATGTGTTGTTCTTTGGTGAAGGGATCGACGGGGTGATCCTTTTCCACTTCTAGATAGGATTGTTCGGCTCTGCCTCGGCATTGATCGTAACATCCTCTGTCATTAGTGTCGCAAGCACTGGCACAGCTTGCCCAGGCAGTATCGCCAGCTTTTTCCGGATCCGTTTCTTTCGGAGAGACGACTGGCGCCATCCCGGCTTGTTTCTGTTGGGCAATATCGTTCAATTTATCCTGGGCAGTTTTCCGCTCCATCTTACAGCCATCAACGTTATCAGCGTCCTTACATTTCTTATCGGCCTGCTTTTTTAATTTGCATTTTGTATCATCGTCATCGCATTTTCCTGAAACGGATAGGATAAAAGGGGAAGAAGAAAACAAGAGGCTGAAAATTACCAAAAGACAAATAATTTTCGTCAATACTTTTTTCATTTTAGAGAAATCGTCTGCGTTGGTTGACAACTATTAAGGTATAAAGGCTGACTGTTTTTGCCCCACTTGCCACCTTGGACTTCAAGAATAAGATTGGCATTTTGGTTTAAATTTAGAGTTTGGCTTAGGTCCGCGGTTCGGAGATTGGCCAAATCAAGAGAAAAATTTCCAGCTGAGTTAGTGTAGGCAGAGATTAGGCTGGAATCTTTTCCTGAGACGTAGACCACTATCGGTGAGAACGGGAGATCCTCGCTAAAGCTTTCAACCGTACCATAGCAGGGAAAGGGTTGGGGGATGCCATTGAGATTTGAGGTAGTCTTAACCGTAAGTAAGGCCTTTCTGCTTTTGTCCTGAGCATAAATGAGGAGACCATTGGTAATGGCAAAATAATATTGAGTTTCCGGTTCAAGATTTTTTAGGGTGACGTGGTGGATGGTGGAGCTGATAGATCCGAAATCATCGATGATGAAATCAATCTTTAAGGGTAAGATTTTGGCTAACAGAACTAAAAGGGGATTAAGGGGTTTTGCAGAATAATAAACTTTTTGCCTGACCGACTTTTGACTAATCCAAGAAATACTCAAGGAATTTTCGGTGATATTGGAGATTTTCAACTCATCTGGGGGTAGTGAAGAGGTAAAAATTAAAGCCGAAAGAATAACGGTCACGCTCAGGGCAGAAATTAAAGAGCAGCCGGAAAGAATAAAAATTTTCTTCAACTTGGGCAGGTCCACCACTAGATTTATCTTGACAAATATATCAAAGACTGTCAAGTAGCTATTGTTCTACTTTAGTTCCACCGTTGCGCCGGCGGCTTCGAGCTTCTTCTTTACCACGTCAAACGTGGCTTCAGAAAAAGTTACTCTATTTTAATTCGACGGTCGCGCCTGCCGCTTCTAACTTCTTCTTCGCTTCTTCAGCCGTGGTTTTATTGACAGCATTAAGAATTTCTTTGGGACAAGATTCTACCAAATCCTTAGCGTCTTTCAGGCCTAAATTTTGATTGACTTCTCTAACAGCCTTAATAACCGAGATTTTATTGGCTCCGGCTGAGGCGAGAATAACGTTAAAGGTTGTCTGCTCACTGGTGCCTCCTTCTGCCCCTCCGGCTGGGCCTGAGGCTGGAGCAGCAGCTCCACTAACAGGAGCGGCCACCATGGGAGCGGCCCCAAACTTTTCCTCTAAAGCCTTGACTAGATCAGCCAGTTCTAAAAGAGATAGTTTTTCGATTTGTTCCATTAAATCCTGAAGTTTTTTGTTGAGCTTCACGGCTTTGGGTTTTCCTTCGGCAGGCTTAGGACGAGGTCCCTCTTTTGGTTCTTTAGGTTTAGTTTCCACCTCTTTTTTCTCCTCTTTCCCTCTTTCCTCTTCAGGCTTTTCTTCTTCTTTTTCGTCAGGTTTTTTAGTTTCTTCGTCTTTTTGTTCTTCAGTTGGTTTATCAGTCACTAATTTTCACCCCCTTTAGCTTTATTTTTCAAGACTAAAATTAATTTCCTTTGATTACCTGAAAGTGAACCGATCAGCCTCACTCCTGGAGAGCGAAGTAGGGAAGCGAGCTTGGCCAGAAGTTGGTCCCGACCGGGTAGCTGGCTTAACTCTTCCAGTTCTTCTGCCGTGATTAGCCGATCTTCCCAGATGCCTGATTTAAACTTAGGTAGCCCAAGGTTTCTTTGGTGCTGGCTTAAGGTTTTAATTGGCTCGATTTCGTCCTCAATACCGATGACGATGGCTGTTGGCCCTTCGTTCTCAGGGACAGGTAGAGAAGCCTCTTTCAAAGCTCGTTGAAGAAGGGTATTTTTAACCACCATTAATTCACCGCCTACTTTTTTAACCATGGTTCTAAGCTGACTAATTTGATTTGCCGTTAGGCCTTGATAATCAGTCAAAACTACGGTTTTTGCTTCTTTTAACTGAGCGGCAAGGTTCTGAACCGTAAAGATTTTGTCTTGTTTCTTCATTAAAATAAAAAACGCCTCCTCCGAGGCGAAATAAACTCCTTTCACCTCGGTAGTCCTTCGGCTTCGCTCAGGATAAAGTCCTGATATAGCCTCTTGTTACCTCGATTTGTCGGGGAAACTTTACCCCGAGTTTATCGAGGGGCTACTGTCTTCGGCTAGTCTTATTCTAACTTTCCTTTAAGCGAATGTCAAGGGTTTTCCAGGGTGAAGACTTCATCTGGATTTTCTTCAGCCTGTTGGGCTTCTGGACTATTAGGGAGAGACCTCTCAAGAAGGAAAGAATCGCCCCTTGGGTTTCGGCCCCTGAGAATGTAAAGCCACAATTTCTTTTTCTCTCCTTCGCCTATCTCTAACTTGACAAATTTTTTTCCTTTAACTTGGTTAGGATCAAGTTCAAGATTATGTCCAGGTGTTCTTGGGGTTGCATCAATCCAAATTCTTTCTCCTGGCCTCGTTCGTTTTCCTTCTAGCCCTGGTTGAAAGAAGCGGCTTGGTACTAACTCTTGCGGCTCTGTTAATTCTTCTTTCTCTACTGCTTCTGCCATTTTAACCTATTTGTATTTTAACACTAGGACCCATGCTAGCGCAAATGGTGGCTTTTTGGATGTTCTTCGCGCCGACGGTTTTAATTATTGCTGATAAATTAGCCAAAAGCTCTTCTTCTGGTTGCTTGACTTGACCAAAAACAAGATGGATCAAGGGGGCGTTTTTCTCTGTTCTGATACTCATTGATGCTTTTTGAAACTTTTTGACTGCTTCTTCAGGTTTATCAGTGACCGTGCCTTTTTTAGGATTAGGCATTAAACCTTTAGGACCTAAAATTTTGGCGAATTTGATCAGCTGAGGCATCATTTTAGGTGAGGCGAGAAGAACATCAAAATCGATTTTTCCAGCCTCGATTTGTTTAATGATTGTTTCATCGGCGATGACCACTTTCTTCTGTTTGGCCTGAAAATGGGGGAGTTCAACCTCGGTTTGAAAACCCTTCTTAGTGACTCTAAGATGAACTTCAGCCTTGCCGTCAAATTTCGAATAAGAGGTTTCCTTGAGCAGTTTAATCGCTTCGGCAAAGGGATAAAGCTTGGCAGGATCGATTTTCGTCTTGACGGCTTTATATTTTTTGCCCCTGACTTTTGGGGGTTTGACTTTTTTTAGTTCTTCTGCCTTTTTCTTTTCTTCTCCTTGGCCCTCCGTAGCCCCGCCAGCGGCGGGGGCTTCCTCCCTAACCGGTTCTGCGGTGACAGCGACCACCCTTTCGCCGCCCTTCAATCCGGGGACGCGAACCTTTTTCCCTTCTTTAAGAGATTTTTTGGTTGCCTTTTTCGGGGCGCCACCTTTTTTGTCAGCAGCCTGTTCTTCACTAACGGTGATAATTCTTTTTTTACCCACAAATCCTCCTTTCAGGAGAAATTCTAAGCACTAAGCATCAAATTCTAAATAAATTCAAAATCTCAAATTAAAAATTCTAAACTTTTTAATTATTTGGATTTTAAACATTAGATATTATTTAGGATTTAGGATTTCGAATTTAGGATTTAATTGTGACCCCCATACTCCTGGCCGTTCCCTCAACAATCCGGATTGCCGCTTCGAGATTATCCGTATTTAAGTCTTTTATTTTTTCTTCAGCAATTTGTTTGACCTGCTCCTTAGTTAAAGTGCCGGCTTCGTCTCTGCCTGGTGTCTCTGAGGCTTTTTCCAAATTGAGAGCTTTCTTGACTAAGTCAGCCACTGGTGGCAGCTTGGTGATAAAGGAGAAAGTTCGGTCCTCGTAGACGGTAATCACCGCGGGAATGATTTTTCCTTTGAGCGGGGCCGTTTTTTCATTGTAAGCTTTGATAAAGTCCATAATCGGCAAGCCGTGCTGACCGAGAGCTGGTCCGACTGGCGGTCCGGCGGTCGCTTCACCCGCAGGGAGGTTGATTTTAATGGTAGTTTTTATTTTTTTTGGCATAAGTCTCCTTTCAGGAGAAGTTCCAAGCACCAAGCACCAAATTACAAATAATTTCCAAATTCAAATTTTTAAATCTTAAAACTTTATTATCCATTTGGAATTTGATCATTGTGATTTATTTGAGATTTGGAATTTGATAATTAGAATTTCTAGATTTTTTTGACTTGTAAAAAATCTAGTTCGACTGGTGTTTCTCGACCGAAAATAGAAACTAAGACTCTTAATTTCCCTTTATCTTCGTCAATATTATCAATTGACCCTAAAAAATCAGCGAACGGTCCGTCAATAATTTTAATCGCCTCGCCCAGACTGAATTTAGCTCTAAATTTGGGTGCCTCTAAAGACATGAATTGCTGGATGGTTTTGACTTCGGCCTCGGAAATAGGGGTGGGCTTATTGCCTGAACCAACAAAGCCGGTTACTCCCTGAGTAGTTCTCACCGTCAGCCACGATTGATCGTCTAAATCCATTTTGACTAGCATGTAGCCGGGAAAGATTTTTTCGGTGACGGGTAATTTTTTACCGGCTCGAATTTGGAAGGTTTCTTGAGTAGGAATAAGAATTTCAAAGATTCTATCACTTAGATTCATGGTGTCGACTCGCTGTTTAAGAGCGCTGGCCACCTTTAGCTCATGACCCGAGTAGGTATGGATGACATACCATTGAGCCTTGGGGCTGTCAGTCTTAGTAAGAACAAGATGGCCCTGAAACTTTTTTCTGGGTTGAGGTTTTTCCTCAAGATCTTCAGTTTTTTTAACTTCAGCCTTAATTGTTTTTTTTATTTTTTTCTTTTTTGCCATATCAGCCTCCTAATAAACCCCCCATGATTTTAGCAAAGAGATAGTCTAGAGCGCCAATGTAGACGCCGACTAGGGCGGAAACAATAATTACTACTGAAGTCAAACGGATCGCTTCCTGGCGAGTCGGCCAAACGACCCGTTTCAACTCCGAACGGACCTCTTGGAGAAAGATTATTGGTTTACCTCTCATAATTACTGACAAATTTTACCATAGGTGATAGAATTAAACAAGGAGATGTAGGCATGGAGACTGTAGCAGAAAGGGGATTAACAATTGAGGGGCAAACTGCCCGTTGGGCGGGTCGAAGAAGAGAAAAAATGTTGACTCATGCCCCTACCGGGGCGGTGAGGATTATTCAGGAAGAAACCCTAAGAGAAATTGCTCCTTTTCCTACCTTCTCCGCAGCTTGGAAGGACCCTCGTCCGTATACCCTTAAATTTAATCCCTTTACCGGCGAGATTTATGTTCCTTTTTGGCGGCAAGCCAAGACTATTAGTAGCAACGGCCAGCGCTCTTTGGCGAATGCCGAAGAATTCGTTCAAATCCGCCGAAGAAGAGAGCATCAAGTTGATTTTAATGACTTACCAAAGCGCCGAATAGTTGAATTAGATTATAAGCGAGTTGATAGTTTAGAGGGTGCAATTCGACAAGCGGTGCACGTGATGGAGGCTTATCGTCCAGGGGGTAAAGAAGCAGAACAGGTAGATGAGACATGGGCTTGGCTAGATTTTCAGCTTGAATCGACTCTGGCTGGAAAGTTAACCGAGGATTCATTAGCGACTCTTGCGAAACAGACAGCGATTTTTTTAGATTCAAGCGGATTGATAAGAGCCAGAGAACAAACTAAGAAAAATATCTCCTTGAGACTAGCGAAAGCCTTTTCGTTGGATCGTTTAGGCAGAGTCAATCCCTTAATAACCAGAATTAGAATACGCTCGGCTTATCTTGAAACAGTAAAAAGAGAAATGCTGTCAGTTTTGGTGAGCAAAAAATTTGAACCATTTCTGGCGATTTTACTGATGGAAAGAGAATATACCCGCCAGATTACTAAAGGAGCGGTTGAGGATTTAGATACAATGGCTGGATTTACCAAAAGAGGAGCGGCCCCGTTTGTAGACGGAAAATCTTCTGGGTCAGAGAGACAGGGGATGAAAAAAGTTTTGAGGGAAGTTGCTCATTCCTTAGCCCAAGTTCGAGTTTTGCCTTATTTGTCTGCCGCTCGATTTGCCGCTATAAACTTGGTCGGTTGCCAGGAAGATAAGAAAGAGCTTAATCGGGGCATTATTGGCGAACCAGCCGAAGCAGTTTTTAACCTTACACCGTTGACAGAACTGATTGGTTTTGGATATTTTCCAGAGGCCAAAGAAAGAATTGAAAAATTATCTTATCAGCCTTTGGTCGATGTTTTAAAGGAAAATGAGGAGATTGGACTGGAGGTTCAGTAAAGCAGGTAATTAAAATCAATATTTTTGACTTCGAATGATAAAATGGGGGCATGAAGGAAGAATTTTCAAGGGTCGCTGATTTCGTTTCATCCGCTTGTATTTCTAAAGAAGACCTTGATTTGAGGACAAGGTTAGCAAAATATTTTTCTCCTATTTTGCCTTTGAGTGGCAAAATTACCAAAACAATTAAAGATCAAAACAGAGAACTATTCGCTAATTTTGACAGATTGCTAACCTTAGTGGAAATTTATGTTGGTATGGAAGAGAGGGGAGCAATTTTAGGATTAAATAAAGTAAAATTATCTTCTGACGAAAAACAAGAATGGGTCCATCTGATCAGCTACGCGGTTGAGTTAGCTTTGCTTGACGGTCAATTTAAAAACGAGCAAGAGTTTCAAAAAAGCAGGAAACTTTTTAATCAAATTTTTACCAGGAATAACGGACTTTTAAACCAAGACCCGCCGAATGTCTTTTTCAGCTTGGGACAGGTTTTAAGAAACGAGATAGGAAAGATGACAGAATTTACCGCTACTAGTAAAATGATCAGGGAGGTAATTAAACTTTCTCTGGAAAATCACCCTGATTCTTTAGGAGTTTTGGTTGAAGGTCTGAGACTTCCATGGTTAGTAAAAAAGACCTGGAGGATGGCTTTTCCTAATTTTTCCTACGAAAAAAAGTTGTGGAAGAAAGGCTATAAATATGTAGCCGGTGTTGATGAAGTTGGTCGGGGCGCTTTTGCCGGACCGGTGGTTGTCGGCGCGGTTATCTGGCCGAGGCCAAATAAACTGAAAACTGAAGACTTAAAACTTAAAATAGATGGAGTGAATGACTCCAAACTGCTTAAACCTCGCTTCCGGGAGCAACTGGCCAAAGAAATCAAAAAGCACGCGATAGCTTGGGATGTGACTGAAGTGGGTGTGAGTGTCATTAATAAGATAGGAATTGGTAAAGCGACAGAAAAGGCGATGAGGAAAACGATTAAAGATTTGACTATTAAAGGTTTTAAGCCGGATTATGTTTTGATAGATTATTTTTATGTTCCTTATTTAAAAGGAATCGGAAAAAAGAATCAGCTAGGAATTAAACGTGGCGATCAGAAATCATTTTCCATTGCCGCGGCTTCAATCTTAGCTAAAGTCCATCGGGATAGAATCATGCGTTCTTTAGCGAGAAAACCTAGGTATAAGAAATACTTATGGGGGAAGAACAAAGGTTATGGTACAGAAGTTCACCTAAGAAGTATATTGCGATATGGTTTGACCCGTTATCACCGTAAGAAGTTTATTGAAAGTTGGAGAAAAGGAAAATAGTTGATGGAACGGTAGTTGATTATTTTTTTGAAAGAAAAGTGGGTTGAGGGACTTCTTCTTGTACTTCTTGAGCCATTTCTTGAGCAAGTCGAAAATCTTCTGGTGATAATTGAGCTTCTGCTCCTAATAGGTTTCCCTTGGCGGCGATAACGGCTTCTTTAATTGGGGTTAGAGGATCGCTGGATGAAGGTCCTTCCTTACTTCTCATTTTTCTTTTTCTTTTTCCTTGCCCTCCGAAGCCTCGCCTTTGGCTGGGGCGGAGGAGGGTTTTTTTCCTGTTTTCTTTCTCTTATCGCGAAGATAAAGCCCTAAACCAACCCCTAAACCAGTCAGTCCTAAAAGAACCAGACTGCCACCGACTAATTGACCACTGGAAAGACCGCCGAGGATTCTACCTTCCGGCTTTGGTGTCGGCGTAGGTTCTTCTTCTGGTGTCGGCGTAGGTTCTTCTTCCTCCGAAGTGATAGTCGTGGTGGGTTTGGGCGTCGGCGTTGCTTTTGGCGTTAGCGTCGCCGTTGGTGAGGGAGTCGGGGTGGGAGCGAGATTATATTCAACGTCTATTTTCGCTTTTAAATCATCTGATTCTTTGGTTTTAAAG
>Ga0315551_10000263_pt1 | contig 42093 bp, 38 predicted proteins | sample SalMarSW160290MG_FD_203678 | JGI IMG/M metagenome (GOLD analysis project Ga0315551, IMG submission 203678) | Salt marsh sediment microbial communities from the Plum Island Ecosystem LTER, Massachusetts, United States - Salt Marsh Sediment SW1602-90 ...
TCCAGTGGCAAGCTAGCCCACTTTTCCACCTGTCTGCCCTTCATTACCAGCAGGTTAATAGCCGTATCTCTAATAAATAAGGTGGTAACTCTTTTCGCCATGTTTATTCACCTTTATAGGCATATATATTCAGGTTGATGGTGGCTGTTCCTGCGGTATCGGCGTAATTGATTCTTACTGCCGTTACCTCAGCGCTCCACGGTAGTTGAAAATCTGCACCGGCCCTTAAAGCGTCTACAAAATCCAGTATGTCACTCACGTCACCATTGACATCTACCGCAAATGAAGAAACAGAATAGGTCCCAGCCCCTACTTTTTTGCTACTCGGGTTTGACATGCTGAGGCTGGTTAACTCCACATCACAATCGTCAGCAATCTCAAATAAGTCCTCGCCGTATTTGATACTCTCCACTGATTCAGGGAATTTGGCCCGGCTAATGTCAAGCAATGACCGAGCTTGAGCCAGTTGGTCTTCCAGATCTTCCTTTTGAGCAGTGAGCTTAGGCACGAGAACTTGAGCCGCCCAGAGGTTGTTCTCTAATTGCTCCCGCTCTCCAGCTTGCCGGAAGTAGGTGGAGAACAGGACGGCGAGGACGATAGCGAAAATGACGATTCCTACAATCAGCCAAACCTTCTTACCCGACTTCATAAACTACTCCGCTTTCCCCTATCTCCTTCAACATCCTCTCTAACATGCAAGGGGTCTCTCCTTCAATATCCCCCTTAGAAATAAGGGCTCTCCTTTCAATCTCCCCCTTAATGTAAGGGGGAATAAAGGGGGTTATCTCCATAACTCCCCTTGCCCCTCTTATCTTAAGAGGGGTAATTTGGCAAAAGCTTACGTGGCAAGTCCTGCTTAGTTTCATGAGCTACTCAACTTCCCGTAATATAACATCGTCTAAAAAACCTGTCTAGGGGTTCTCCGGAAATGTTTGCTCTTTCAATCGTTGAAATACCATGGTGTCCACAGAAAAATTACCCTCTTATCAGATAACTCATGCTGCCGCCGCTCGTTATATCGCTGCGGAAAGAGAGAATGATATATACCAGAGTAAAACCATCCCCGCTGGTCGGTATATCAACCTGAGCCCAGGTGTCCCCTGTCTTCAGTATGTTGCTGGTCCAGGTAACAGGGAAGGTGTCAACATCTACCCCCGCTGCGGTCAGACCGACCGACCTTGAGTTCCAGACGTCATTCCAGACACAACCTGGGGTGCCATCGAGCAGATACGCCGAGTTACCGCTAGGCCCAGTAATCTTAAAGGAATCGCCGGTCTTGCCTTCATCTCCCTCGCCAACAAAGCAGGTCATCTTGGCAGCGTCAGTCTCGCCGATAACCGGATCCGGGACGAGGAAGCCGCTAATCTTGCCCCCGGGGCTGCCATCGCCGTCAAAATCGGGGTTGCTCCCGTATGCACCACCGGGAAAGCTTTCTACAAACATAAAGTTGGGGTTCCGTATATCGTAGAGATACAACTGGTGCCCCTTGGTTTCCAGGCTGGAGTAGATGATAATCAGTGACCAGCCAGCATAAGAGGCATGGTATCGTTCTCCATAACTCCACTCGGTGGGCGATTTTGTCGCTGGACTAGCCAGGGGATAGCCGGTGTAATAGCCGGAATCAATGCCGTCACTATCATAGAGAGTGAACGAATAATAATCGCCAGCGGCGGTACCACCTGGTACGCCCGGATAGTCTGGCCTGAGCTCATCTAACACCGAAGTATCACCATGGCTGGCATGACCCAAGGTAAAGGTATAGGTTCCGCTACCACCAGTCCCAATCGCATCCTCAATATGTGTCTGGACACTCTTCCCGTCAGACAACTGGAGGTTAGTGACATCTTTAAAGCAGGTGTAGTACCAACACGCAGGAGCGTCATTACATTTCCAGGCTACCTCCCACTGGTCAGCGGCTATATCTTGCGTCACACCACCACCGAAGCTGACAGTGTTAACCTCAGCATTTTCAACCAGCTGGGATGGGTTACTGGAGTAATTATTATAGTTTAGCTCCTGTACCCCCCCGTGCTCATCAGGGTTACAAGATGTCTCAAAACGGGGGTTAGGCACCCAACTCCAGCCGCCGCCCCAGCCGCCCGTGCCTTTATGCAAATAATGGTAGTCTATGAACCCTGACCAGTAGAGATAGGCACCCTCTACTTGGGCATCAAGCGGGATATAGCCCGCCCCGCTTGGATTACCATTCTGGATGGTGGCACTGCTCTCCTTAATAAGCTGACTCCGCCAGTCCTGATTTGAGTCCCATGGGCTATTATTGGGATCAGCCAATATCAGGCTATTGCCTATGGCGACGTAGTCCCCCGACAGGGCGGAGCCTAACTGCCGTATCTGACCAAGGGCAGCATAGGCTTCCACCGTGCAGTCCCCAGCTACCGATAGAATCTTATAAATCTTGATGTCAGCGTCCCAGGTGTAAGTAACGTCAGCAACTCCGCTGGTGTCGATCCAGGAGACGGCATTATCGGGACTCTGCTCCTCCGGTCCTGTGTACTGGAAGGTGAATGTTATTACCATCGTGTTGGCATCAGGGTTACCGCCGGGAAAGCTGCTCAGAGGAACAGCGGAAAAGTCCCAGACCACGGCATAACCACCTTTATAGGGGGCAACTTCTGGTACACTGTAATAAGGCTCCCCAGTAGCTTTCTCAAGGTCACCCGAGCCCACTACATACCCGAAGCCGGGCGGCAGCCATATACCTATCGTATTTACGTTCGGCAACGGCTCAGCCGTACAATTCCGCACATAGCTTATCTTGATTTCGTAGGTTGAGTCTGCGGCGGATGAATCGCCGGTTATTATCAGCTTGCCCTCTTCGATAATCCCTTGCGCTGTGTCGGCATCGGGAGCGGGTATGTCCTTGGGCATCCAGACATTCATTATAGTAACATTTACGCTGTAGTCATTTACGTTCTCATCCAATAAGTAGGACCACTGATAATCAGTATTATAGTCGTAATATCCGTACTCGTCGTAACCAGTGAAACCAGCCAGGCCGTCATACCTTATCTGCCACAGACCATCCTCTACCCCGGCATCGGCGGCGTATGTCTCGTACATCTTATTCTCATACACCTCCTTACCCACCTTAAGCCCCGTGCCCATAAAGTCGAGCAGGGGAGCGATGACAAGCCCGCCGACAACAAGCAGAATTAGGACCAGGACCAGCGCCTGTCCCTTTTCCTCTCTTATTAATCTCCTCACAGCAATTTTCATCCCTTCACGCCTCCTGATTTTTGTAGTTGCTTTATTCATTAATCACAATCGCCTTTTATCATTGCGAGCGACCTGCCCGCCAAGGCTTGGCAGGCGGGAGCGTGGCAATCCCCTAGCCTCACCCCGAGATTGCTTCGCCCCGATAAATCGGGACTCGCAACGACAAAGGAGGCAACCCAGTAAATTCGGCAACTACGTTTTTGAAACATCTCTATTTAGATAACAATAAAGCGTAATCCTCTTTGGTGTCAATAGTCCTTTAGTACTGTCGTAGCCCGGCACGAAATTGCGGAGCCTGTTCCGAGCCCCGACTTGTCGGGGCGAAGAATCTCGCCCCTCGCAATGACAGGGGGGAGCCTCGCGAGGGCATTTGCATTATTTCTGCAAATTACCTATTTGTACACATCTCCTCTCGGAGATATCCTGAACACTAGCACAGTTTTGTTAAACTTTCTAAATAGCACCCTATACTTACCCACTCTGATCCTGTAAACATCCTTTTCACCTTCTACAGGCTTTAAATCTAGCTCTAAACCTTCAGATAATCTAAAAAGAGCAATCTCAACCAAGCTCTTGTATTCCTTTGGTAGCTTTTTATACTGCTTGGCTGCTTCTCTGGAGAAATTTATTTCAAATCTTCCCAATTGATAATCTCGCCTTTCTCATGCTCCTTTAAAGCTTCTTTATACGATGTCTCTTCTTCATCAGTTAAAGGAGAGGTATCACTTTGGATTAACATCTTTGAAAATATGTCCATTAGAGTATTTTCAGGTAATTCTTTAAGCATCGCTATAATGCTATCTTCGGATATCGGGACTGTCTTTGCCATTTTCCACCTCCATTTGCATTGATATTATACCATTTCTATTTGGCTCCGCATTTTTGTCATTGGGATCTTGGGCTTCATTTGGCATTTGAGCTTTGTCATTTGATATTGTTTGGGATTTGGTGCTTGGAATTCAGGATTCCCTCAAATAGTTGTGAAGGAAGTCCCGATTTATCGGGATTCATGCCTCGAGAAAATCCCTCGAAATAAATTAAGATGCAAAAAGCAAAGATGCAAGCAGAGGTATAAGCATTTTAAGTTTTGCATTTTGAGCTGTCATTTTGATTTTTGACCTTTGATTTTTGACTTTCTATTGTTAGCCTGCTCTGGGCATAACTTCATATACCCTGGTCTCGCTTTGTCCACTCACGTTGGCGGTCACCGTGAAGCTAAATGCACCGCCAGCCGGAACACAGCTAGTCTGGTCAGGGTCGATATATTCAGCCACCTTAGTAGTAGAATCAAGGCTTAAGTTAACGTAGTGCCTTCGCCAGAGTATATCAAATTCGCCAGACGACATGTCTTCTAGAGTATAGACAATCTCGTGCTGCGCATCGTCCCAATCAGTCCAGTTCAAGGTGAGAAGCTCAGGAGTATCTGGGTTGTCTTCAGTATCAATATGCTGAGCCTGCAATAAGTCCTGGCTCACCTGTTTGCCGGCGTGTTGCACCTGGCGAATGGCAATCATATGATTAGAGGTGCGGCTATTCATATTAAACACCTGGAAAATCGTCATGGTAATGCCACTGGTAACGATGCCGGCGAGGAGAATAGCTATCAGGAGCTCAACCAGAGTTAAGCCCCTCTGGTCCCTTTGTATCACCCCTAGTCTGCCAAATATCATTAGAATACCTTGTAACCTACCAGTGTAACTAGATCATCTTCTTCACCGTCGTGAGTGTGAGTGATTACAATTGTTATTTTCTGAAGACCTACCTTTAACAAATCAGCGGTAATGTTGGCTGAATAGCCGACATCCTTATACGCGGGAGGAATCGAAGGAACGTAGGTCGGGCTCTTGGCCTGGTTCTTAATGTCCTCCATCTGGCTTCGAGCCAGGCTTTCGGCGGTGGCCCGCTCATCGGTGATGATGAGAATCGTGGAGGCGTTGGATAGGGCGCTCAGGAAGGCGATAACAATTATACCGGAGAGAGCTATGGCTATCAGCACGTCAATCAGAGTGAACCCCCGGGAGCGGCCTTGAAAGGCCTTCCTTACCCGGCTATTCAGTATTAGTTTTTTCATCTTCCTAAAAATGCTCTCGGCAATCCCCCTGTCCCACTGAGATTGCTTCGTCCCGATTTATCGGGATTCACGCCTCGCGAAAAATTTGATTTTTGATTTGTCATTTTGATTTTTGACCTTTGATTTTTGAGTTCTTATTCTGCCTGTTGATAACCATCACCTAGATATTTAGTTGACCATAGACGGAATACATAGCTGACAACATAGCTAAGACAACAAAACCAACCACTAAACCGAGAAACACCGTTATCACTGGCTGAATAAGCCCTATAGCCGCATTGGTCTTATCATTAGCCTCGGTCTCAAAGCTTTCGGCTACAGTAACTAGTGTGTTCTCGAGATTACCGGTTTCCTCACCAACTCTCACCATCTGCGTCATCAAAGGCAAGAAAAGGTCCCTCTTGGTCATAGGTTGGGCCAGACCTTCACCTCTGATTAACGCTTGCTGAACCTCGGTCAGACTCTCCTCTACAACCTTATTGGTAGTACCGCGGACGGTTGCTGCCAGGACTTCCGGTAGGGGTAAGCCAACTCTGATTAACAATGACATAGTGCGGCAACATCGAGACAGCTCACTAAGTCGGACAATACGCCCGATTACAGGCAAACGAAGCATCATTTTGTGCCAACGGTATTTCCCGGCTGGGGTCTTGATATAGGCATAGATGATACCGACGACAGCTAAAATCACGATTATAAGATAAAGTCCATAATGGCTAGCCCAATCGGTAATGCCGATAAGTATTCTGGTGGGCAGAGGCAGACCAGCTCCAATTTCAGCATAAAAGCTGATAAAGGAGGGGAAAACAAAGGTAATCAGTATCGCTACCACAATAACAGCTACAAGAACCACCAGGAAGGGATAGGTAAGGGCACCTTTTATCTTCTTCTCGGTAGTGGCTCCCCTCTCCAGATAATCGGCCATTTGCCTCAGCACCACCTCCAGGTTACCACCTTCTTCACCAGCAGCTATTGCTTGTGAGTACATTGGAGAAAAAGCCCGAGGGTGCTTGATTAGAGCCTTTGATAGTGGGCTACCACCGCGAATATCTGAGGCTACCTCACTAATTATTCCTTTCAAGGTTTGGTTAGCTAGCTGGTCTTGTAATAAGTCTAGAGAAGTAACAATATCGGTGCCGGATTCCAGGAGTAACGCTAGCTGGCGGGAAAACATGACTATTTCCGGCGGCTTTATCCGAGAAAAGCGGGATAGTAGCTTTTCCTTATCAAACAAGGGAACGACCTTCTTAAGGTTAATAACCCGATAGCCGCCATAGCTCAACAACTCGGCTGCCGCCTCTTCGCTGATAGAGGAAACCTTGCCCTTGACCAATTTTTTATCTTCAGTATAAGCCGTATAAACGAAATCCATCTACAAACCTCCAAGCGGCTAAGTTGTAATGTAGGTATTACGCAGCACCTCAAAGGGGGTGGTAATGCCTTCCTTTACCTTACGCATACCATCGCTCATCATAGATATCATACCCTCTTTAAAGGCCTGAGCTCGGATGGTACTACTGTTGTCTCGGTTACAGACCATTATTCTGATGGCGTCGCTCATAGTTAGAATCTCAAAGATCCCGGTACGCCTCAGGTAACCGGTATAGACGCAGGACTTACAGCCGGTACCATAGAGGAACTTTATCTGCTTCTCGCCCATTTCCTTTTCATAAGCTATCTGCTCGACCACGGGGGCCTCAATAAGGCGACTACAATCAGGGCAGACGCGGCGTACCATCCGCTGGGCAACAACACCAATAACTGCTGAGGCTACCAGGAAAGGCTCTACTTTCATGTCAACTAGACGGGTGAGCACACCGGCAACATCATTAGCGTGGATAGAAGTCAGCACCAGGTGTCCGGTTAAGGCTGCCTGAGTAGCTATGCCAGCTGTCTCGGCATCACGTATCTCGCCGATCAATATTACATCGGGGTCAAGACGCAGTATGGACCTCAAGCCACTGGCAAAGGTAATGCCCGCCTGTGGGTTAACCTGAATCTGGTTAATATCCTTAAATCGGTATTCGGCAGGGTCTTCAACAGTAATGATGTTTCTCCCCTGTGTATCTAGGGAATTGATTGAGGCATATAGAGTGGTAGTTTTGCCGGCTCCGGTGGGACCGCTAACCAGAATCATACCATAGGGAACCTTGAGCATATCTTCGAACTTTGCCAGGCTATCAGGGAGTAGACCGAGTTCCGATAACCCCAGAGTAGCCAGTGACTTATCCAGAAGTCGCAGGGTTGACCTCTCCCCCCAAACAGTGGGAGCGGTAGCAACTCTGATATCTATATCTCGCCCTTTAGCATTGGTGGAGAATTGACCATCTTGAGGACGAAAATGGTCAGCGATGTTCAATTCAGCCAGGATTTTGATACGTGAAATGAGTGCTCGATGCACACTTATAGGTAGAGACATCGTATCTTGAAGAGTGCCATCTATACGGTAGCGTATTCGCACTCTATCTTCTTGTGGCTCAATGTGAATGTCAGATGCTCGGGCTTTGATTGCCTCTTCAACTATGAGGTTGAGAGCTTGAACCAGCGGAGTATCAGTAGCAGCACGAAGGACAAGCTTCTCATCAGTTTCTTCAGCTGGGATGGAGATACGAGAAATCTGCTCTTCGATTTCGCCAAAGGACTTATAATTGAAGTCAATAGCGTCCCTGATTTCCTGGATAGTGGCAGCCACAGGCTTAATCCTCATTCGGCTCTGGGCGGCAAGAGCCTCCAGGGCAAAGATATCGGTCGGGTCCGCCATAGCCACTTCCAGTGTCTTACCAGATATAGTCAAGGGTATGGTATTATTCCTTCTGGCCATCACCTCGGGAATCAACTGTAATGCCTCAGGCTGGGGCATCTGCTTCAGTAGCTTGGTTCGAGGCTTATCTGATTTGGCTGGCTTCTCCTCTGGCTGGCCAGGCTTTTCTTCGGTCACAGGTTCAGAAACCGGGTTTTGATTCAACACAAAGACTCTTATCCCCTGGTGCTGGGCAAATTGTTTTGCTTCAGAGCTAATTCCTGGGGATACGACAATGACTTTGCTATCAGTTTCAGCATCGTAGGCTTTAGTGTCAAATAAGATTACCTGTTCCAGGCTCACTTCTTTCTCTCCATTCAGGAAATCTATACCCAAGATATGACCAACCTGACCGTTGTCAGTATGAGCCAGGATATCAAAGGTATATTCAACTCCCGACTTGCCTTTGACTTTGGCTTTCTCCTTTACGATATAGCCCAGGTCGACTAAAGATTTGAGCAGTTGCTCCTTTGTCTCGAACTTAACCGGCTCCCTGGGCTTAACTGGTTGCGTGGGTTTCCATGTTAATAGTTTATCAGTTAGTTCTCCATTGATAACCTTTATTCGCTGTTTGTGAGCCAATTGTTTCGCTTCCTGACTGAGTGTAGGGACGGCAATAATAAGCCTGTCAATGATGCCGCAATCGTAAGCTTTATTAGCAAAATTGAAAATAGTGTCCACTTCGCTCTCTTTATCACCACCAGCAGCAATGTTGATAGCAATAGTGTAGTCAGTAAAACCATCGTCTTTTTGAGCCAGCATATCAAAGCTATGCTCAATCCCAGACTTCCCGAGAAGCTTGGCTTCCTCGGTTACTTCATGCCCCTGCTGCTCCAGATACCCTTTAATCTGGGTCCTTAGCTCCGGACCGGTTTCCGTCTGACGCACTTTCTCATCTGTTTTCATTTTTCAATAATTTGGGTGAAGTGTAATTCGCCCCTTGGCTAGAGTCAAGGTTGTTCACTATGTCCTAACCCAAGCCAAGCAAGAGCGTAATAATCTCCTTCCCCCCAAACCTAAATACAATTTAGCATATCCTACTAGTTTGTCAATAGGACTTTTGGGGGATGTCAGTTGTTATTTTCCGGAGGGGCGATGCTTTAGCCTCGCCCTGTGGGTCTAAAGACCCGCAAGGACTTCAGCTTGGCAATAACAGAAAGGGTTGCCTCGTAATGACAGAAGGAGATGTCTCACAATGACTTTTGTGTCACTGTTTTTGTGAATCACTATAATTGCCTGTAAAGCGGCGTTTAGATTTCATCAAAATTTTCTGATACCCTTCGTGGTTTTGCTTCTGGTGAAATCCAGCCGCTGTGCAGGGCGAGAGCAACAGCGTGGGCCCTATCATTAGCATTTAGCTTACGAAGGATAGCGCTGACATGATTCTTAATTGTTTGCTCGCTGATTGACAAGATATGGGCGATTTCTTTATTTGAGTTGCCCTCAGCAACGTAGGTTAGAATCTGCGTTTCCCTTTTGGTGAGAGGAGCGGCTACGCCTTCCATGGTTTCCGTCAAACCACGAAATTGGTTTAGTACGTGCCTGGCAACCCTGGGTCTAGTCATCAAGCTTTCATTTATGGGGTATTCACCGCTGTGGGCTCGTCTTATAGTGCTGGCCAGCTCTTCGGCAGTGGCTCTCTTACTCAAGCAGGCTGCGGCTGCAGTCTTAATAACCTCAAAAAGCTCCTCGTCATCAGGGTCAGGGCTTAGCACTATAACTTTAGTATTGGGGTAGTATTGGGCAATTTTTCTACCCATCTCAATCCCGCTGTGGCTAGCCAGGTCAGAGCCAAGTAAAGCAACATCAGGGAGATTAGCTTCAATTAGCTCGAGTACATTCTGATTTGGATCGCATTCCGATATCTCCAGGTCAGATTGGTTAGATAGTGTCTGACGCACCCCGGCTCTGAAAAGTGCTTGCTCATCAATTACCATCACTTTGATCTTATCCATCAGTTACCTCCTGATGAAGCTTTTACATCTTTAATTTAAACACCCTCTTGGTTATCCAGATTTAACTCGGGTGATTTATCGTATAATGTAATCCCTTTAGTGTCAATAGTCAATATTATATCACCAACCCACTGCCAAGCATTTGGGGGGTTGACAAGTGTCAATGAGGTAGTATAATAGTAACAGGCCAAAAGTAATACGTAGTGGGACGGTGTAATGAATCGGCGAAGGTCTAATATAGAGATAATAGCTGATATGCTCAAAGTTGGGGAAAATGGCGCTGGGAAAACGGAGATTATGTATAGCGCCAATATGAGCTATGCCCAGATACAGAAGTATCTCGGTTTCCTCTTGAGTCACGGGTTCATTAACAAAGTGAAGTTGGGAAATCCCTCAGTTACCTATCAGGTGACGGATAAAGGAGGAGAGCTGCTCAAAAATATAAACTACATAATTGAAGTACTCGAGTTCCGAAATGGTCATAATAATGGCAATGGAGCTTGAAGCTCGGATGGTGTGGGGCTATAAAGGGGTGCCTGGAAGTAGTGTGAGGCCACCCCTTATTTAACATAAAAAATAAAATCTGAGGAGTGTTAAGCATGATAGGAGCGGTATATGTCTGAAAAAAGAATGCTAATAGTAGATGCCGAGCTGGTGAAAAAGGTGGACGGCAATCGGGGTGATATGGGCCGGTCTGAGTTCATCGACTTTCTTATTGAGACTCAGTTGAATGAGAAGGAAGAAAGTAAAAAGCGAGACGGCGTAACCCGAGAAGAATTTCACCAGTTTCAGGAAGGAACGAAAGAGTTATTGCGCAATTTCCTGGAATTCTTTATCAGCTATGGGTTGGAGCTAGGCAAGCAACCTGGCGATAGCGAATTCGAGCAATTAGCCCAGAAACTGCAAAGTTTAGGTGGCTCGGCAAAGGTAAAAAGCTCCTGACTTTCTTTCCTCGCATTTTCCTCCACAATCACATCTTCCACAGCTTCAAATAGAACTATCTTCTAGAACATAATCTCTTCCCAAGCTATTCCTAGCCCTGTCATACTATCTTCAGGATAATGAAGTCCCCTTTGTCATTCTGAATGACACGGAGGAAATCTGGAGGTATAGCTATGACAACGCCGCTTGATTTACTGCGTGAGGAGAGGAAAGAGGAGCTATGGCAGATGTGCTGCGGCTTTATTTACCTCAGCCTGGAGCAGTTTATGGATATCCAGAAGAGGCTGCTTCTGGAGCAAATTGAGCTATTAAAGAACAGTGAACTGGGCAGGAGAATGATGCGTGGCGCCATGCCTGAGACGGTGGAAGAGTTCCGGGAACAGGTCCCTTTGACCACCTACGCTGATTACCTACCTGAGCTTATGGAAAAGAGGGAAGACGTGTTGCCGACCAAGCCTGCTATGTGGGTTCATACTGTAGCCAGGATTGGCGAGTATAACTTCAAATGGGTGCCTTTATCTGAGAGGTTCTTGTATGAATTTGAGCGGCTGGCTGGTGGTGTTGCGCTTTTGGCTTCTTGCAACCGTCAAGGCGCCTTTTTAGTCAAAGGTCATTTGAGGCTTTTAGCCACCATGGGAACCCCCGACTATGGGTCAGGCATCGTGGCATATCTGACTCAGCAAGCACTCGACTGTGATATCTTCCCTTGTAGTGGAGCGGAAATGGCATTTCAAGAGAAGATGGAAACTGGTTTCAAGGAGGCTTTGTCTGAGGGACTTGATGCTCTTGGTGGTGTACCTTCTGTCTTAGCCTATGTCGGTGAGGTGTTCAAACAAAGAATGAGGGATGTCGATGCCCATTTCCTATTGTCTCATCCCAAAGCGTCTGCCCGGTTGATGAAGGGGTTGATCAAGAGTAAGCTAGCTGGACGCCCTATGCTTCCCAAGGACATTTGGCCACTCAAAGCGATTATTGGTGGTGGTGCAGACAGTGCTACCTTCGCAAAGAGTGTAGAGGAACTATGGGGGAAGGAAGTTTTAGAGATATATGTTGGCACTGAGGGTGGTATCTATGCCACCCAGACCTGGGACCACGAAGGCATGACTTTTATCCCCAACCTCAACTTTTTCGAGTTTATTCCCGAGAGGGAATGGTTTAAATGGCAACTGGACCATACTTACCAGCCGAAGACCATTTTGATGGACGAAGTAAAAGCCGGTGAGAATTATGAGATAGTCATCACCAACCTTCATGGTGGCATTCTGACCAGGTGTAGAATTGGCGATATGGTAAGGATAACCTCATTACGGAATGAAAAACTCAATATTGATATTCCTCAGATGGTATTCCATAGCCGCGCTGACGACTTCGTTGACGTTGCTTCTCTTGGTCGGCTGACAGAGAAAGTAATTCGGCAAGCGATGGAAAATACTGGCGTTCCTTATGTTGATTGGGTAGCAAGCAAGGAAATAATCAATGATAAACCGGTGCTGCATTTCTATCTTGAACTTGGAGACGGTTATATTGCCAGTGAGAAAAGCTTGGCAGCAGCAATACGCGAGCAATTTAAAAAATTGGACAGGAAACATCGTTGCAACCTTTATAACTTTATTGGCGATATGGAAACTGCGCTTGACTTAAAGCCTGTAGAGGTTACCTTGCTTCCTCAAGGCGCCTTTTCCCGTTATATAGCTCAATGGCAAGCTGAGGGTGCCGATTTAGGTCACCTGAAGCCACCGCATGTTAACCCCCCTGACGAAGTACTTTCTTTGCTGGGAGCTCCCAAGGTTGAAGTGGAGGCTGCGCCGGTAACTGAAGCCGAACGTGCGGCTACTCGGTGAGCTGTCAAGCTCAAGACGACATAAAAATTAGTCCGCCATGACAAGGCCGATTGAATTATTGCGGCAGGGCAGAAGAGAAGAGCTATGGCAGATGTGCTGTGGCTTTATTGACCTCGGCCTCGAGCAAATTATGGCTGTCCAGAAGAACCTGCTTCTGGAGCAAATCGAGCTATTAAAGAACTGCGAGCTGGGCAGGAAGGTGATGCGGGGTGCCATGCCTACCACTGTGGAGGAATTCCGGGAACAGGTGCCGTTAACTACCTATACTGATTATTGTCCTGAACTCATAGAAAAAAGGGAGGATGTGTTACCAGCCAGGGTCGTCAGGTGGGTGAGAACTTCAGGTACATCTGAAAAATCCTATGTTAAATGGGTACCTCTTTCAGTGGGCTTTGTTCGTGAGATGGAAACAGTACTGGCAGCCGAGATTATTTTCTCCGGCTGTAATGATAAATGTGATTTCTCCGGGTTTAAGGAACATTTGAAGTTGCTGCAAACTTTAGGACCTCCAGAGTATGGGACGGGTTTTTTAGCTTACATAACAAAACAAACAATCAACTGCGACTTATTGCCCTCCCGTGGAGGAGAATTACCTTTTGCTCAGTGCATAAAGCTTGGCTTCGAGGAAGCCCTATACCGAGGCCTTGACGGTTTCGGTGGCCTAGCTTCGGCATTAATCTATGCAGGAGAGCAAATTAAGAGGCGAGCGGGAAGTATAAACATCCGCTTTTTATTAGCCCATCCCAGAGCGTTGTTTCGGGTAACCAGAGGGCTGGTTAAGAGCAAGCTGGCTCGCCGCTCGTTGTTACCCAAAGACCTGTGGACAGTGCGAGGGATCATATGTGGTGGCAGCGATGCCACAATTTTCAAGAAAAGAGTGGAAGAATTATGGGGCAGATGCCCTCTGGAGCATTACGCCAGTTGTGAAGGAGGCCATTGTGCTCTACAAACCTGGGACTATGAAGGCATGACTTTTATTCCCAATCTCAACTTCTTTGAGTTCATTCCCGAAAAGGAGTACTTCAAATGGCAATTAGACCATTCTTATCAACCGAAGACTGTCTTGCTGGACGAGGTAAAGGCTGGTGAGAATTATGAAATAGTCCTTACCAACTTTCATGGTGGGGTCTTTGTCAGGTACAGGATTGGCGATATAATAAAAATAACTTCGCTGCGAAACGAGAAGTTGAACATTGATATCCCGCAAATGATATTTCATAGCCGGGCTGATGACCGTATCGATATTTCCGGATTTGGGCGCCTTACAGAAAAGTTGATTTGGGAAGCGATTGAAAACAGCGGCATTCCTTATAAAGATTGGACGGCGCGTAAGGAAACAATCGGAGATAGAACAATACTGCATCTCTATCTGGAACTCGGAGATAGTTATGTTGCCAGCGAAGAAGCTGTAGCGGCCACAGTCTATAGCGAACTGCAAAAGCTGGACAGCGTATATCACTATAATCAGTATAGCGCCTATGGTGCTCCGGAGACTATGCTTGGCATGAAGCCTATAAGAGTTACATTTCTCCCTCAAGGCGCTTTTGCCAGATATATATCTCAACGTCAGGCTGAAGGCGCCGATTTAGGCGCCATCAAGCCGCCGCATATTAACCCTTCGGATAAGGTGCTTTCCCTGCTGGGAGTTCCCAGGGTGGTGGTGGAGGCTGCGCTGGTAACCGAAGCCGAACGCGCGGCTGCTACATGAGAGTAGCATATTTTAGAGAAAAGCAGAATGCCCTGCCAGGACAAAGGGGGGCGAGGTTTTAGCCTCGCCTTTCCGTTTATCGTTCTAAGCCCTTCGCAGATTCTTCGCCCCGACTTGTCGGGGCGAAGAATGACATAGACAAACCTTCAAGCTCACCTTATACTGGGAGAGCATATGAATGAGAACACCTGTACCTTTGGGGGATTACCATAGTCATTCTTGACAGTTTCCAAATTTATGTCAATAATAGCTTTGTATGAAAGTGATTTACAGAAATGGTGATACAGCTGTCATTGCAAGCCCCGATTTATCGGGACGAAGCAGTCCCGTGGAGGGTATGGGATTGCCACGCACTTTTCAGGTGCTCGCAATGACATCGGAGAGGGGCTTGGAATGACAGGTGAAATTGTGTCGGGATTTATGTGTTTGACTATACAAAGGTGATATTGTGGGTATCGATGTCTTAATTCCCTTAATTGCCACGATTGCTTATATCCCCTTATTTGTTATTTTGCTATCTAACCGGCCTTGGCAACGAAGGCACAGTCTTTTTCTCCTCTTCCTAATCTCTGCTATGCTGTGGAGCCTCAGCGGCTGTTTATTCCGCAGCGGTCTTTTTGCACCACAGATGATAGCTAAGGTTACCCCCTGTGCCGCTATCTGGATGTTAATTCAACTTCACTACTTTGTCTCCTCTTTTTACCGGTCTGAACGCATCAAGATACCATGGGCTTATATATTCTTAGTAGGCACAATTACCCTGGCAGTATTGGGTTATATCCCCCAGAACATTGAAGTCATTGCCAGTGGCATCAGCGTTGACCATGGTCCCTGGACTATTGCTGTGTTTTCCCTTTTCCTTGTAACAGCAGGTGTCAAGGATATATATTCTTTGACACAAAAGTACAGGCTATCGCCCAACCCGGCGGAGCGTAATCAGATTGTTTATTTATTTGCTGCTGTTGTTATTATAGTGGTTTTCCTTTCTATTTCCATTCCCCGAGGAGGCGAATTTCCAGTGGGCCATCTTGGCAACCTTGTCGTTGCCTGTGTCTTAACCTATGCTGTTGTGACCCACCGTTTGCTTGATATCGGGGTTGTATTTCGCCAAGCCCTGATATACGTAGTCCTCTATGGTGGTAGTGTTGGCATGGTGTTACTATTTTTTATGCTCGCTTACCGGCTCATCGGCTTTGAGCTTAACTTTGCCTCTTTAGCGGTAGCCATCGGTCTGGGAATTCCAGCCATCCTGTTTCTTGTTCATAAGGTACGTGACCTCTGGCAAAGGAAGGTGGAGGAAGCCTTTATCGGGGCAAGATACGCTTATCGCAGACAGTTATCTCAATTTATCACAAGGATACACGATGTTCCTACCCTGGAGCAGTTGGGCAGCGAATTCATATCCCTGCTTGCTCAGTCCCTTGACTGCCGGAGAGCTTGTCTGCTTTTGCCCGAGGCTGAAAACGAAGGTTTTAGCGCCCGATTTACCTATCCTCCTGTGGAGGATAATCCTATGGGGGAGTTGACATTAAGGGTAGATAGTCCAGTTGTGACCTGGCTGGAGCACGAAAGCACCATATTACCGGAAAGGAATCTCGCTATCTTTCCTGAATTCCAATCTATATGGGAAGAGGAGAGAGAGGAGATTCGATCGGCAGGGGTAGATATATTCGTTCCCTTAATGAACGAGGGGAAACTTGTGGCTGTTCTGGCAATAAGCGAGAGGCGAGATGGGAAGCTTTACGCAGTTGAGGATATTGATTTACTGGAGTTTATCACTGCCCAGGTGGCAGCGAGCATGGCAAAAGAGTATTCCCATGAGCGATTGAAGGAACAAGATGAAGAAACAACTCTGGTTAACCGTTTAACCGCAATCATAACCTCCAGCATGAGCATTCAGATGATATTTGAAGCTTTCGCCCAGGAATTAAAGAAAGTGGTGGATATTGATTGGGCAACAATTGCTTTAATTGATGGAAGCGAGCTTTATTTTCTGGCTCTATCCAGCGCCATAGGTTCTGCTTGGCAGCAGGATGAGAGAATACCGCTTGAAGGGACGGCTACGGAGTGTGCATGCGGGGATAGACAAGCCGTATATGAACCTGATCTGAAACGACACCACAGATTCTGGACATGGGAAAGTCATTTGAAGCAAGGGATTCGTTCTGTTGTTTACCTGCCCTTGAATGTCACAGACCGTACTATTGGCAGCCTGATTTTGGCCAGCCGCAAACCTAACGCTTATAGTAGCAGGCAAATAAAACTTCTGGAAAAAGTGGCTTTGCAGATTGCTGCGCCAGTTGAGAATGCGCAGCTTTATGCCCGGGTGGAACAAAAGTCTCGTATTGATGAACTTACCGGACTATTTAATCGACGTCATTTTGAAGAGCGACTCAAAGAGGAGGTTTCCCGGCATTCTCGTTATGGCGATGTGTTCTCTGTATTCATGTTTGATCTGGATAACTTTAAGGCCTATAACGATGCACATGGGCATCCCGCCGGGGACATACTTCTGAGCCAGGTAGGGAAAATTATTAAAAGCTCTGTCAGGAATGTTGATCAGGCTTTCCGCTACGGCGGCGATGAATTTGTTGTCATTTTGCCCGAGACAGCTAGGGATGATGCCTATGTCGTAGCTGAGCGAGTTCGGGAACAGATTGCCGGGAAGATAGGGAAGAAGGCAATTACTGTGACTTGCAGTATTGGTTTGGCTAGCTATCCTGCAGATGGAGTGGTAGCGGATGAACTTATTGACATGGCTGATAATGCTCTTTATTATGCTAAACGAACTGGAGGTAATCGCATCTTCCTTTCCTCCAAAATTTTATCCGAGCCGCTGGATGATGGAGGGATTCATGGGATTTATGCCAAGCGTGATGGTTTGAGTTCTGTTTACGCCTTGGTCTCGGCGGTGGAGGCTAAAGATCCATATATCTATGGTCATTCTAAGAAAGTTAACACTTATGCCGTGGCTTTAGCGGAAGCGATTGGACTATCACCTGAAGAGGTGTCTAAGGTAAGCACTGCTGCTTTGCTTCACGACATTGGCAAAATTGGCATTCCCGATAAGGTGCTTAACAAAAAAGGGAAGTTTAATGGAGAAAATTGGGAGGCGATTAAGGATCATCCCAGGTTGGGGGCAAATATCGTCAGTAACATACCCAATCTGGTTCCCTGTGTAAGTAGCATTTTACATCACCATGAGAGGTGGGATGGTAAAGGTTATCCTGAAGGGCTGAAGGGCGAAGAAATTCCCCTGGAAGCTCGCATCCTCGCCATAGCTGATAGCTTTGAGGCCATGACTTCTGCCCGTCCTCACCGTCCTGCCTTGCCTCATGAAGAAGTTGTAAAAGAGTTTAGGCAAGGTGCTGGGATTCAGTTTGACCCTAAGTTGGTGGAGGTTTTCATTGGCCTTATCAAGGCTGGATTTCCCGAAGGGGTGGAGATAGGTCAAGATTCAGCTAGTGAGCTAACTGGTCCGTAGCTGCGGGTCTAAAGACTGCAGGGCGAGGCTAAAGCGTTACACCGCTGGTACTCGAGGGATGGTCTGTTTCTTTACCAGGACACATATATTGCGTGAGAAGTTCCTTATCGGGAAATGGTAAGACTTCTCCGGTGATATAGTGATGATCTCCCAGCCAGTTTCGACTAATAGCTTTCTTAGCTCGCCATAAGAGAAGAGGTGATAGTAGCGGTAAATTGTTTTTTCTTTTAGCCTCCAGGGGACTTGTTGCTCTTTGGATTTGAACCAGAACCCTGGTTGTCCATGGTTCCACACGGTTAAGAAGGCCTCGCCCCCGGGTTTTAATACCCGCTTTAATTCTACAAATGCTTTTTCCCTTTCCTCTCTGCCTTTAATGTGGTGGTAAGTGGCCACTGATATTGCCCAGTCGAAGGTATTATTGGGGAAGGGCAGGAATAGGGCGTCAGCAGCCATTAAGTTGACATAAAGTTTAAACTTGACAGAATATCTCCGGGCTTGCTTGAGCATGGCTGGGGAAGAATCTACCCCCCAGAGTTCAAAGCCCTGGCTGAAAGACAAGAAGTCTGGTCCGTGAGCGCAGCCTACATTTAGCAGCTTTCCGCTTTGCCATCTTGCCGCCAGCTCCTCTAGCTCTTCTTTTAATAAAGGCCAATGCCTCACCCGATACCAGCTTTCAGCTATTTGGTCGAAAACCTCTCTATTTGTGGTCATAGGTACACTCTGCTAAACTTTAGCATATTAAGGTGAAATGCTCATGGTCGCTAGTCTCTTGTTGTCATTCTGAATTGAGCAAAGCGGAATGAAGAATCTCTTCGTTAGTAAGAAGGAGATTATTCGCCCTGACTTGTAGGGGAGAATAATGACTCCACCCTGTCATTGCGAGTCCCGATTTATCGGGACGAAGCAATCTCATTAGGGGAAAGACTTTAAATGATATGGAGATGGCATGAAGAAAGCATCTCGAACTATCTCTGGAGTAACCCCGGTGGCAGTTATGGCCAAGCCATTTCCTTGCCCCGGCAAATGTGTTTATTGCCCCACTTCTCCTGAGGCACCCAAGAGCTATACTGTGGAGTCTCCAGCGGTACTTCGAGCTCGAAGTTGTGGCTTTGATGCCAAAAAGCAGGTGGAGGTCAGGCTCAAGACGTTGGCTGAAATGGGACATGCCCAGGATAAGGTAGAGCTTATCATCATGGGGGGTACCTTTCTGTCTTACCCCCATGACTATCAATATCGTTTTGTTAAGGATTGCTATGATGCTCTGAACGACGTCCCCTCTGGCAGTTTAGAGGAAGCCAGGAAATTGAATGAAAATGCTGAGCATCGCTGCGTGGGATTGTGCATCGAGACCAGGCCTGACTTCTGTGGGGAAGAGGAGATAAAGAGTATGCTTGATTTTGGCACCACCAGGGTGGAGCTCGGTGTGCAGACGTTGGACGATGAGGTTCACTCCCTGACGAAGAGGGGACATGGGGTGGCTGAGGTTATCTCCGCGACCAGGCTATTACGGGATTATGGCTTTAAGGTTTACTATCACTGGATGCCTGGTTTACCAGGCTCAACACCTGAGCGTGACCTAGAGCTATCGCGGCAATTGTTTGAAGACGAGCGTTTTCGACCTGACGGGCTCAAGCTTTACCCTACGCTGGTAGTTCGAGGGAGTGAGCTTGAGAGTTGGTATCGAGATAATCGCTATCGGCCTTATGATGATGAAGAAATGATTGATTTGCTTATGGCTATTAAAGCTCTAATTCCCAAATATGTGAGGATTTCGAGGTTGATGCGGGATATTCCCAGCAAATTTATCATTGCCGGGAGCAGAGACTTAGCGCTCAGAGGAACTATTAGGAAGAAGATGGGGCAAATAGGACTTCGCTGTAGCTGCATTCGTTGTCGGGAATATGGGCACCGCCTCAGGGATGGCTGGGCAATTGGCGAGCCCTGTTTAACCAGGCTGGACTATGAGGCCTGGGGTGGGGGGGAGGTCTTCCTTTCCTACGAGGATGAGAATGAGACCTTGTTTGGCTTGCTGAGGCTGAGAATAAATGGGGACGGAGCGGTAGTTAGGGAGCTCCACGTTTTTGGTCCTGAGGTTCCCCTGGGAGGGAGGCTGGAGCGGGCTGTTCAACATCACGGTCTCGGTGAGAAGTTGCTTCGAGAGGCGGAGAGAATCGCCGGAGAGGAATTCAAGGCGGATAGATTATCGGTGCTTAGTGGTGTCGGTGCCAGGGAGTATTACCGCTCGCTTGGTTATGGTCTGGAAGGTGCTTACATGGTCAAGGAGCTTGGTTAAGCTACCTGGAAACCTTCAAAGAGACTATTTAGTAACCCATCTGCCTGAGCAAAGTGGAAGGGCAAGCTAGTCTGTCCTTGGGTGCTGCTCATGGTTCGATAAGCTCACCGCGAGCGATTTAATAAACAATCCCCTTAACTATATTGACATCGAGTAATAGCTATACTTATAATGAATTGAAGGTACCGTAGAAGCTATTCAATAAATTGAGAAGCTTGGAACCTGGAAAAAACAAAAAGGAGAAAAAGCAAATGGATAATGAGGTAAAGCCAACCTGGAGATTAGCTTGGGGGTTATGGTGGCGGATGTTTCTTATTAGCTTGGGGATAGGCGTGATAGTCTCGTTAATTCCACTCTTGATAGGCGTGTCACTCGTAAGCTGGCTCATACCCTGGTAAGCTCTCTTTGAATGGTTGCCTGGGGGGTGTGGCGATTTGCTATTGCGACAAGGCAATGGTGTGGTGGTTGCAGCGCTGGGATTGGTTACGGCAGGCAAATCTGCTGCATTGGTGGTGATTGAGGTTTTGGGTATTGACAAGGAGAGTTTTTAACTATATCGTATTTAGAATAATAAAATAATAAAAAGGAGGAAAAAGAGAAAAAATGGAAAAAACGTGGAAGCCGACGGTTGCTGGCATATTAGCCATCATTGCAGGAGCTCTTCAGGTGATTTTCGGTGCGATATTTGCCATTGGAGTTGGATTTGGAGCTGGGTTTATTGGGATGGGATGGTTGAGTGCCATTTTCGCCCCGTTAATTGTATTGGGAGTAGTTGCGATAGTAGGCGGTATCTATGCCTTGCTAAGAAAGATTTGGGGATTGGCGCTTGCCGGGTCTATCTGCGCACTCATTGGCCCCTGGTTTATTCTTGGGATACTCGCCATTATATTCGTCGCCTTGGGGAAGGGCGAATTTAAGTAAAGTCCGGGTCTCTTGAAGTTATTGGCGGCATACTGTTGCTGCGGAAGTTTTTTAGGGAGAGAGGCAATGTTTTGTAGAAATTGTGGCAAGGAGTTAACAGGGAGTCCGGAATTTTGTATGTATTGTGGAGCTAAGCCAATGGCTGGCACCAGTTTTTGCCCCGCGTGTGGTGCTCCAACAACACCCCTAACCAAAATATGTACCAACTGCGGTGCACAAGTAACCGGGGCAATACAGGAAAAGACCTGGAAGCCGACAACTGCGGGCATACTCTGTATTATTGCAGGAGCCATTAGTGTGATCACTGGTATAGTAATTACTATAGTCGGGGGCATCGTAGGCGCATTCTTTGGGGTAGCATGGGGTGCCTTTGGTGTTCCATCAATCATGCTGGGGGTAATTGCTATAGTAGGTGGTATTTATGCCCTGAGAAGAGAAGTTTGGGGACTGGCGCTTGCCGGGTCTATCTGTGCACTCTTTGGTCCCTGGGCGATTCTCGGGATACTCGCCATTGTATTCGTCAGTTTGGGGAAGGGCGAATTTGAGTAAGGTCCAAGGTTCTGCAATTTATGAGGTGATTGTGCCTGATGAACCAGGCAACTATAGAATCTTGTTTGAGAAACTTTAAGTTCAAAAAGGAATAATTAAGATGCAAAAGTATCGTTTTCTGCCCTTTGCAGCCAAGGTTTTAAGAATCGTGGGGTGGGTAGTCTTGGTAGTTGGCGTTATTGGTTCGATTCTTTTAGGAATCGGGATGCCGAGTGTTTATGGAGGAGTTAGTGGTAGTGCTGGTATTTTGATAGCTGTGGGGGGAATAATTTGCTCATTCTTGGCCTGGGTATTCTTGCTTACCGCCAGGGAACTCCTTTACCTGTTTATGGATGTGGAGGAGAACACCAGGAACACGGCTGAACGCATTACCATTACAAAGAAATCACGCTGAGATAAACTTATGCCTTAGGTGGTTATGTGAGTGAAGGCAGTAATCTTTTCCTTGTTCGGTAAGCTCATTCAAAAAGGTGGCTACTGATGTTCGGGAGGAAAAAGCATGATGTTTTGCGGAGAGAGCGGGAGGTACACAAGATACAGCAGTATTATTATATAAAATATGCGACTAGTGCTTTGAGGGTCATGGCATGGATAGTATTAGTACTCGGCTTTATTGGTTCGCTTGTTTGGGGAATTACCATGGGCGGAATTGAAGGTGGGTTTCTGATTATAATAGGGATGATTGGCTCATTTCTGGTCTGGCTACTATTGCTTGTGGCCAGGGAACTTTTCAAATTATTTATGGATGTAAAGGAAAATACCATCAACACAGTTGAAGGCTTTACAAAGAAATCACACTAAACCACTTTTTCGCTTCCTTACCGTGCCATCGGCAAAAATCAGAACATCCCGGCGATGTTTCTTACCTTCAAATACTGTAGAGCCAAAGGTAAATTCATCTATTTTAGCCACGAAATTTAACCTTCCGTCCTCTGATTCTTTTGCTGCCCTGTAAATCGGCTTTTTGTTTGCTGTTCTGCTTTATGGCCCGGCCATGCTTGAAACGATTTAGGTTTACAAATCCTTTTGCCACGATCTCTCCTCTTAAATAAAGCTGTCCTTCAGCTTGAATATCATCTCCTCAACATTGCTACCCTCTGCTCTGAGGCGTTTTATAGCCTGTTCTATTTTATCGTGCTTGTAGCTATCATTGAGGTCAGCTAGCCTATTGTATAAACCAGCCCGGCTGCCAAAGTTGAAATTGAGTCTCTCCTCGTCCGGCAAAGATAAATAGTTATTTATGATATTGAGGCATTTTTCTTTATCCTCGGGCATTTTGCCTTCGACCTCCATCAACAAGTTAAGTGTATGGTCGCTCTTAAGATAGCTGGTAACTTGCAAGTTTTCGATGAGAGCACCTATTTCCTTGGCTACTTCGTCATCCGTTTGCAGCTCAAAATCTCCGTCTTGCAACTTGGTCCACAATGACATAGTTGGAGTGATGTGGAGGCTGCGCAGCCTGATATAATCAGGGTCAATTTCGTTTAACACCCTGGCTGTTTCCCGGGCGTGTTCTTGAGACATTTTCTTGCCCCCCAGACCCGGCATGACATATTCACAGAGGGAAATGCCTGCTTCTTTCACCTTCTTCCCACCCTCAATGTGGTTCTTAGCGGTGCATCCTTTTTCCATATAAACCAGCAAAGGGTCATAGCCAGTCTCCAGTCCAATGTGAATCCTATCTAGCCCGGCATCCTTGAGTTCCTTTAACTCCGTTAACGACTTTCTAGCTGCCGTATGGGACCGACCGTATGTAGTTACTCTATTTAAGCTGGGGAAGGTTTTTCTCAGGCAGGTAATCACCTGAGTTAGCTCAGGGGTGCGCATGATTAAGGTATTGGAATCCTGGAGGAAGGCTGACTTGCCTCCTGTCGCAAGCCAACGGGCAACATTATGCACACATTGTCCATATTGAAGTTGATTGGAGAGCATTGCTGCTACCTCTCTCACTTTGTCGCCCTGGCCCGTCTTCCATGCTATTTCCTTTATACCCTCGCTGATAGCCTTAGCTGCCTCGATATCTTTTATAACCTCCTCTACTGACCTCAGCTCGAACTTACTGCCTTTGTATATGGGGCAGAACTGGCATCTATTCCAGGGGCAATTTCTGGTTGCTCTTATCAACAAAGAAAAGGCTTCACTAGGCGGCCTTATGGGACCCAGCTCAAAGGTCTGGCTCAGCTTCTCCGTGACTGAATCACTTAGCATTCTGCGTATTTTAGCGCGTTGAAGGGGAATGGGCAAATGGACTTTCACCTCCTTATCATGATAATATCGGTATTTCAAATGAAGCAGATTGAATTAATCTCTTTTGATGCCGAGGGAACAGTGGTAACGCCTGATTTCAGCCAGACTATATGGCATGAGGCTATCCCTGCGCTTTATGCTCAGAGAAAAGGACTTGACCTTGCACAAGCTAAGAAGTGTGTTTATGAGGAGTATGATAAAATCGGCGACCAAAGGCTTGAGTGGTATGATATCGAATACTGGTTTCGTTATCTTGGCTTGGATTCTTCTGAGCCACTGATACAAGGCTGTCTGGATAAGATAGGCTATTATCCTGAGGTGGCTGAGGTCCTTTATTTCTTAGCCAGTGAATATAAGTTGATTGTTGCCTCGGGCACACCATTGAAGCTACTGGATTGCTTATTACAAGATATCAAACCTTATTTTGTTCGAATTTTTTCCTCCATTTCACATTATGGGCAATTAAAAAGCCCTGATTTTTACCTCAGGATATGTGAGGAGATGGGCGTCAAGCCGAATCAGGTCGTCCATGTGGGAGATAACTGGCAATTTGATTTCCTCAATGCCCGACAGGCTGGCGTAAATGCGCTCTATCTTGACAGGTCGGGGAGAAACCATCAGGAGTCTCTTAGCGATTTAACTCAATTGAAGCACTTCCTCCCACTCCTGATATAATATACACCTTTTTGGTCTGAGGGTAGCCTGTTTACTATAGACATTGTAAGCCGTTCTGAGTTACAATTTGATCTTTGACCAATGCCAAATCATAGTGAAGTATCCCCCGAAAGCGCTTCTCCAGGTAACAAATTCAACCTGTCCATGGCAGAGCTCAAGGAAATGGCTAAAAAGCTACGCCGCCATGTAATCACCATGATAGCTACGGCAGGCAGTGGACATCCTGGCGGCTCCCTATCAGCAGCTGACATCATCACTGCTCTTTATTTTAAGGTTTTGCGTCATAACCCCGAAAATCCCCGGTGGTCAGACCGTGACCGATTTATATTGAGCAAGGGGCATGCCGCCCCAATTTTGTACGCTGCCCTGGCTGAAACTGGCTACTTTCCCGTGGCAGAGCTGGCAACCTTGAGAAAGTTGGATAGCCGTCTCCAGGGACACGCTGATAGTAAGTTCACCCCTGGGGTAGAAATGTCAGCAGGTTCTTTGGGTATGGGTTTATCCTTTGCTATTGGCGTCGCCCTGGCTGCCAGACTGGATTCCAAAACTTACCGGACCTATGTTCTTCTTAGCGATGGAGAATGTGAGGAGGGTCAAACTTGGGAGGCGGCTCTTTCAGCCGCCCAGTTCAAACTAGATAACCTAACGGCCATAGTTGACTGCAATGGCATGCAGCTTAGCGGATGGACTCGAGACATCATGAATCTCGAGCCTTTTACTCAAAAGTGGCAAGCCTTTGGCTGGCATACTATTGATATAGACGGACATGACCTTGACCAAATCCTGTCCGCTTGCAAAAAGGCTGAAAAGATAAAAGGTAAACCAACTGTTATCGTCGCTCGCACCATCAAAGGCAAGGGGGTTAGCTTCATGGAAAACAATGTGGCGTTTCACGGCAAGGCACCTACAAGGGAAGAAGCTGAAAGGGCACTGAAGGAGTTAGAGTAAGTATGGCTGAAGCATCTACCCGGGAAACCTATGGCAAAACTCTGGTAGAGCTAGGCAGGCAAAACAAAGACATCGTTGTTCTGGACGGTGATTTATCACCCTCAACAATGACCAGTTTTTTTGCCCGGGAGTTTCCTGACCGCTTTTTTGACTGCGGTCTGGAAGAACAAAACATGGTCGGCATAGCGGCTGGACTAGCTGCCTCGGGAAAAAACGTTTTCGTCAGCAGTTTTGCCATCTTCGCTTCGTGCCGCTGTTTTGACCAGCTAAGGCTCTGCCTTTCCCAGCCAGAACTAAATGTCAAAATTGTCGCCACTCATGGAGGCATCACCGTTGGTGAAGACGGCACCTCTCACCAAGCCATTGAGGATTTAGCCTTGTATTGTGCTCTCCCCGGCTTCACTGTTGTTGTTCCTGCTGATGCCATAGAGGCTGCTGAGGCAATAAGAGTGGCGGCAAGTGACCATGGCCCTTTCTATATTAGACTAAGTCGCCCTAAGACAGCGATTGTTTACCCCGAAGGCTATCACTTCACGTTAGGCAAGGCAGTAACCGTGAGACAAGGCACGGATGCAACTGTTATAGCTATGGGTATCATGGTCGCTAAAGCTCTGGAGGCTGCAGATATCTTAGCAAGACAAGGTATAGATTGCCGGGTGATCAACATGCATACCCTCAAACCTTTGGATGAAGCAGCCGTAGTCAAAGCAGCCTCAGAGACAGGCGCAATTATTGTTGCTGAAGAGCACTTAGCCCAGGGTGGTCTAGGCAGCCGGGTTGCCCAAACAGCAGCCAGAGAGAAACCAGTGCCTATGGAATTCGTCAACCTTGGTGACAGGTATGCTTTGTCAGGCAAAGCTGATGAGTTGCTTCAAAGATACGGATTGACCGCCGGAGATATTGAAGAGTCGGTGAAGTCAGCGGTCAAGAGAAAGTAATATTTCCAAGCTCAGCAGCAAGATTTATATCCTTCCTGTTGATATTAACAAGAGTGCTTTGTTCTACCGGAAGACGGAAGCCAATACTGAACTACTTTCACGAGCGGACAACTAATGGCTTACCGAAGGCTGCCACACTGAGATCCAGATGCTAAAAGGCGTATTTTATGGCCTGCGGAATATCGGTGTTTACTGAAGGAAAATGCTCCTTGAGCTTGTATCCTCTCGTGGCTCTTTCCACACAATTTGACAAGGAACCATGAAACGATTGACTGTGCGCAGGGGTGATTATATAATAAATGTAGGCTACAAACTACAATTTTGGAAAAGTTAAACTGTTACAAGAAGAAGTGGGACATGGGTAGATACATAAAGGTCATGCTGGCAGCTTTGCTCATCGTGACCGGGTTTTTGGCCTTCTTGCCCTCCGGCTACGTAAGCGCCGGAGGAATGGTTGTTAACCAGAGCTTCGAGCAGGGAGAAGAGGAAGCCCCGTATGGTTGGGTGCTGAGCGGAAGCGCTGTGCGCGTAAATACCGGGCCTATCTATGCAGGTAGTTGGGCTGCTTTAATAAGCGAAGACGGTGGCACGCTCACCCAGTGGATCGAAAACATTAAAGAGGCGTTGACATACGAGGTCTGGGGATGGATATATGTTTCCGGCAATGTTACCGGTTTCATCACTCTCGACTTCTGGGAGGGAAAAGAGGGAAGACAGCTGAGTTCGACAAGAATGCTGTTCACCAATGACACGGACGGCGCCTATGTACAGAAGACTGACAAGATGCAGGCGCCACCCGGAACGACTCATTTAAGAATCTGTCTCCTGGGAACTGGCTGGAACGACGGGGCGGAAGTGCGGTTCGATGAAATTGGTTTCTGGCCGCCGGAGGGAGGCTTGTGGGAGTGCTTGAGTAACTCGTGCTTCATTGCCACCGCGGCCTATGGCACGGAAACAGCCGCTGAGCTTAACATATTGCGGGATTTCCGGGACCAAGTATTACTGGGGAATGCTCTGGGTTCGCGATTTGTAGTGGCTTATTACAGAGTCAGTCCCCCTGTGGCCGACTTCATAGCTAAGAGCGATTTCCTGCGTGCGGTTGTCAGGGAGGTGCTCATAGATCCAGTGGTAAATCTCTTGCAGTGGTCGCAGGACCTATGGAGAGCTCAACCAGGCTGAGTCCAGGCCTACTGTGGTATAGTCGCTGTTCAAGCAAACTCGTATGGCGAAGGACTTGCATATGGAACGGGCACACGACGGAAACGCAGTTGAATTAGCCAGCACAACCCCTTGACAAAGTTTTAGGGGTGTGTTAATATAATAATGCTCCAAGTAATTGAACAGAAACTTGGTATGTGTGGCCGACCGCTGAGTAAGTGGAAGCTGAAAAGTGCGGGGAAGTAAAAAGCCCAGCGCAAGGTAGGCGGAAGCAGAAAAGAAGGTGGGTGGAGAGCCAGGAAAAGGGAGGTTACTTGGGGCACTTTTTTATCCCCAGTTTTTGTTGTTATACAGGCTATATTAAGTATCGCTATGGAAGGAAGGAGCTAAGTTGGGGTTGATTATCGCGGCCCCTCGCCTTTGATTAGCTCGGGATGGAGGATGCCGATAAAGGGCAAATTACGGTATTCTCCGTTGTAATCTAATCCATAACCCACTACGAACTCATCGGGAACTTCAAAGCCTACGTAATCAAGCGGCACATTTATCAATCGACGTGCTCTCTTATCAAGCAAGGTACAAACGCGAAGACTAGCAGGATTGTGGGCGGAGAGATGACTGAGGATGTAATTCAATGTCATGCCAGTATCTACAATGTCTTCAACCATCAGTACATGTTGCCCTGTTATGCTGCTATCGAGGTCTCTGGTTATCTTGACTACCTGACCATCGCCACCATAGTATGAGATAGCCATAAAGTCCACGGTAACCGGAATGGAAAGGTGCTGCATCAGGTCAGCCATAAAACAGACAACGCCCTTCAAGATGCCTATTAGCACTAATCGCTGGCCAGCGTAATCATGCGAAATGCGTCTGGCCAGGGTTTTTATCCTTCGTTGAATTTTGGCGTGGCTGTACAAAACCCGGTCGACTCCCTCTACTTTAGCTTCGCCTAGAGGGCCATAGCCGTATTTGGCTAGCAGCTTGAGAAAATCATTCTTGGTCAGAAGCATGGCATTGACTTCAGGGTAAAGCTCTCTGAGCTGGCGCAGCTTGCGATTTTTTGCGGTTAGCAAATTTTGTTTTAATGTAGTGAGTTCAATGTAAAGGTCTAACTCGGGCAAATAAAAATCGGGGGTGAACATCTCTGCTATCTTGCCGCCTTTCCACTTGAGTGGAAAGGAACGGGGCTCATAGAGCCATTCAATACAGTAAAAGTCTAAAAGTTTGGCGAAATCCTCCTCGCTGGGATGAGCGAAACTAGATGGCTCCTGGGTAGTAATAGGTAACGGAGATACCTCGGACGATTTTCTTCGTCTCTTACTTGTCTTACTTGCCTTATAGTCTTGCTCCAGCAATTGATGGAGCTCTGTTCTCTCAAAGATGACAGCGCACATGTCAGCAACACTGAGGAGGAAGCTTCTATCAGCTTCGGAGAATTGGCGAGGTTCACGAGTGTAAATTCGAATCTCCCCGATAGCCTCTCCTTTCCTGAGTATAGGAACCCCAAGTATAGAAGATATTCCTTGCTCTAGTGCTATTTGGGGATATTGAACTCTTTCATCCTTAGCAGCATCGGCAATAAATACCACTTCCCCTTCAAGGATCTCCGGGAGACTTTTACGGGCATCAAGCGGCCCTTTTTTCAGATAAAGGTCGCTCAAACCATATGTGCCTACAGTGATCAAATATTCCTTTTGGGAATTGAGGGATAAAATGCGGCAGCCATTTGCATGCATTGCCTTGGCAGTGCTTTTGGCGATAGAATTGCAAATCTTCCTTAAACCAAAATCCGAATTGGCAACTTTGGTGATCCGCTTAAGAGCTGAATAATAACTACCTCTTGATCTACCCATCATTCGATTCCGCTCAGCACATGCTTTTCTCGTACTCTATCCGCATTTAGTAAAGCCACAGGCGAGGCAAATATTGCAGCCTTCCTGGTAAATCAGAGGACCACCACAATCGGGGCATTGCCCGGCCCAACTTTTAACCAGCTCAGGATTTTGGGAAGGTATATTGGGATTAGTGGACTTTTCATTAGTTTCTGTCTTTTCTCTAATGTACTTCTCCAGCACACTAGCAATAGCATCTGCGCATGACAAAATAGCATGTCCTTGCTCCCAGGCAATAGAAGGGCATCTAATGCCGCGCAGGTGCTTCACAATAGAATCTACATCTATTCCAGACCTTAGCGCCAGGGATGTTAGGCGGCTAATAGCCTCAAGCTGTGCTGCGGCGCAACCTCCAGCCTTCCCTAGAGTGGAGAAAACTTCGGATATTCCACGACTATCAAAATTTACTGTCACATAAATGTAGCCACACCCGGTATTTACCCTTTCGGTTACACCCCTGGTAACTTTAGGCCTTTTCCTGGGAGCTAGCTTGCCTTCAGCCTTTTTTACCTCCTCACCTAAAGTGAGAACCTGACTATCTCGACTCCTATCACGGTAAATAGTTATCCCTTTCAAGCCTTCCTGGTAAGCCAGCATATACACTTTAGCTACATCTTCGGGCGTTGCATCGTGAGGAAAATTGACCGTCTTGGATACAGCGCTATCAGTAAATTTTTGGAATGCTGCCTGCATCTTAACGTGCCACTCAGGAGATATGTCATGGGCGGTGATAAAGAGCTTCTTTATCTCTTCAGGAACCTCTTCTATGTCTTTTAACCTCTTTCCTTCAGCTAGTTGCTTCATTAGATTCGGGGAATAGAACCCTCCGCTCTCGGCCGTCTCCTCAAAATACGGGTTCACCTCTATAAATTCTTCGCCTTCCAGGATATGACGCACATAACTTAAGGCGAATAATGGTTCAATGCCACTGGAACAGTTAGCGATTATGCTCAAGCTGCCAGTAGGAGCAATGGTGGTCCGAGAGGCATTTCGAAAATGAGGACCATCGGGCAAGGCATAAATGCTTTTCTGGAAAGCAGGAAAAACTCCCCTTTCTTGGGCTAGCTCTATCGAGGCTTTATCCGCCTCTTCAGATATGAAATGGGCAATTTCCTCGGCTACAACGAGCCCTTGTTCACTATCATAGGGGATACCAAGCTGAATCAACATGTCGGCAAAACCCATCACCCCCAGGCCTATTTTTCTGGTAGTGTTTGTCATATCCGTAATCTCCGGCAGGGGAAATTGGTTGACTTCGATAACGTCGTCAAGGAAGCGGACTGCCAGCTTGACTGTTTGAGATAGCTTGTCATAGTCAATGTATGGCTGGCCATCTTTATCCGCCACCATCTTGGACAAGTTTATGGAGCCTAAATTACAGGATTCAAAGGGAAGCAGTGGTTGTTCTCCACAGGGGTTAGTGCTTTCTATTTTGCCTAATTTAGGGGTGGGGTTATGCCTGTTTATCTCATCAATAAATACGATGCCCGGGTCTCCGGTGCGCCACGCCATATCAACTATTTTGTCAAATACCTCTTTGGCATTAAGCTTATCTGTCATCTCTCCAGTTCGAGGGTTCACTAAATTGTAATCGGTGCCTTTTTCCACTGCCTTCATAAATTTATCGGTCACAGCTACAGAAAGGTTAAAATTGGTTAAAGCTTCAGGGTCTTCCTTAGCTGAGATGAATTTTAAGATGTCGGGATGCTCAACATTGAGTATTGCCATATTGGCTCCGCGGCGCATGCCACCTTGCTTTATGACATCGGTGGTGACATCAAAAGCTCGCATGAAAGAGACCGGGCCACTAGCGATGCCACCTGTAGAACCCACTCTATCACTTGTCGGTCTAAGTCGGGAAAAGGAAAAGCCGGTGCCTCCGCCACTTTTATGAATCAAAGCAGTATATTTAACCGCATCAAAAATAGACTCCATAGAGTCTTCAATAGGTAAAACAAAGCAAGCTGACAGTTGCCCTAGTTCGTGGCCGGCATTCATTAGAGTAGGGGAGTTGGGTAGGAAATCCAGGTTTGTCATTAACTGATAGAATGCCTCTTCCCAAGAGGAAACATCTGCTTTGTCATCGTAATGTGACTCGGCTGAGGCAATATGCCTGGCTACGCGGTGAAATAGCTCTTGTGGGGTCTCGATGACCTTCCCATCCCCATCCTTTGACAAGTATCTCCTTTCCAGAACCCTTAAGGCATTATCGCTGAGTTTGATTCCAGAAACGACTTGGCTTCTGGCTTGGGGAGAAAATTCGTCTGCAGTTAGAATCTCCTTAACCATTGCCTGAATTTGGGAGGGGGACAAAGGCTGTTTAATCTGCCGAGGAACAAACTCCTCCATGCCTGGGAATGGATGAGCCACCCCTAAGCGCTGGCTCACTTGTTCCGTAAAACTCTCCAACAATTTCCTATCACTTATACCCATAGACTCGGCAGCAGCGAAAACAGCTCGAGCTACTCGGTCTCGACCGATAGTTTTTTGGTTCTCTTTCCGGCGGGTTTTGGGCATTTTATCTCCTCTTACGACCAACTAGGGAATTCACCGCCTCGCCTGCCAAAGAACTTGTTCGGCGAGCAGGCTCAGAAGAGGGCAACGGTAGCTGGTTTGCTGGTATTAGCTCTCTTCGTACCGCCAAGCTATCCACCTCTTGTTTTAAAGCGCCGATATCAGCAAATTCCCGATAAACACTGGCAAAGCGAATGTAAGCAATGTGGTCTAGTTTTCTTAATCCTTCCATGACCAAATCACCAATATAAGAACTGGGGACCTCGCTTTTGCCCACCTTGTAAAGCTCAGCCTCAATGGTGTCCACAAACTTATCAATGGCGCCTGTAGGAAGGGGACGCTTCTCACAAGCTTTGCGAATACCCGAAAGGAGCTTGTCCCGGCTAAATTCCTCGCGTCTTCCATCCTTCTTAATAACGAAGATATCATGTGGCTGTATACGCTCGTAAGTAGTGAAGCGAGCATCGCAGGCGAGGCATTTCCTTCGGCGTCTCACTACCTCGTCTAGACCCCGAGAATCTATCACCGTTGATTCATGGCTACCGCAGTAAGGACAATTCACAAATCCCTCCTAATGATTGTGGTATGGAAATATTTTACCACTAAATGTAGTAAAATGCAACATCTCTGCGGAAAAAAAGAGGCTTTATGGTGGACAATTCCAAGGGAATATGCTAGGTTTGACTTAGCATAGGACTAATGAAGAAACTATAGCTCACCTGAAATATCTTGAGGAGGAGGGGGAGGCGGGAGGAGAGACGCAGGAGCAAGGGGCAGTGTTTTTCACGGAGGTATCAAATGCCTGAAGCAAGGGTTGGCATCATTGGAGGAAGCGGGCTTTATAAGATGGGGGGGATGACTGAAGTGAAGAAGGTGAATGTAAGCACGCCCTTTGGCGAGCCCAGCGATGCTATTATCTTGGGCAATCTGGAAGGAGTAAGGGTTGCCTTTTTACCCAGGCATGGCAAGGGACATCGAATAAGCCCCAGTGAACTACCGGCGAAAGCCAATATCTATGCCTTGAAATCTCTGGGGGTGGAAAGGATTATCTCTGTAAACGCTGTGGGCAGTCTTAAGGAGGAAATAGAACCTCTGGACGTAGTCATTCCTGACCAGCTAATAGACTGCACCAGAGGAAGAGCCAGTACCTTCTTTACAGATGGTATAGTGGGGCATGTCTCCTTCGCGGAGCCCTTCTGTCCTGTTCTGAGCCAAATCTCGTTTGAGGCGAGCACTAAGGTTGGAGCTAAGGTACATAAAGGTGGCACTTATCTAGTCATGGAAGGGCCACAACTCTCCACCAAGGCTGAGTCACAGCTTTACCGCTTTTGGGGTGTCGGTGTTATCGGGATGACAGCTTTACCTGAAGCTAAATTAGCCAGAGAGGCGGAAATATGCTATGTCGCACTTGCCATTGTCACCGATTATGATTGCTGGCATCCGACTTACGAATCGGTGACTACGGATATGATTTTAACGAACCTGCGGAAGGGCGTTGATACTGTCCAGAGAATCCTGAAGTTACTGCTGCCTTCCATACCGCAGAAACGAGACTGTGCCTGTGCTAGCGCCCTTAAATATGCCATAGTCACTGGAATGAAATACATACCAAAAGAGAAGAAGAAGGAACTGGGGCTGCTAATTGGCAAGTATTTAGGAGGGGAGGAAGATGTCAGCCAAGATTGAGTTTGGATGTTTGCCCACTGCTATCGGCAGCATGCCTCACACGAATTCTGGCGAGGCCTGTTCCATTATTATGGAATGTCTTCCTGATATTCCCGCCTGGCCCCAATTACCGAAGCGCTCTCCTAAAGAAAACATGATTATCCAATTCAGTGAGGGTTTTCCGGGGGTGGTTATAGATGGGGACAAAATTCGCATCGAGCCATCGGCGGATTTTGAGAGCGGGCTGGAGCAAATTCACATTGATTGTGAGCAGGATAACGTCCGTGAGTATGGCATTTCGGCCGAATATGCTGCCGGGCTCCATGCCTTCCTCTCCAAAGCAGCAGGCAGCAAAATAGTTAAGGGACAGGTAACAGGTCCTATCACCTGGGGATTGAGGGTTACCAGTCAGGATGGTCTGGGCATCCTCTATGATGACACTTTAGCCGAAACCGCAGCCAAGTTCCTGCGACTAAAAGCTTCTTGGCAGGAAAATATCTTAAGGGAGATATCGCCTAATACCATCATCTTTGTTGACGAGCCCTATTTGGTTTCTCTGGGCTCGGTGTTTACTCCTATTCCTGAAGAGAAGGTGCCTGCTCTGCTAGAAGAGGTGCTCAGGGGAATCAAAGGGACAAAGGGATTGCATTGCTGCGGAAATACTAACTGGTCGGTCCTTCTGGACACCAAAATCGATATTCTCAGTTTTGATGCTTACAATTATGCCTCTTCCCTGAGTACCCATTCCGACAAGGTGAAATCCTTTCTTGAAGGTGGTGGCAGCATTGCCTGGGGGATAGTTCCTAATGAGGAAGAGGCTTTGGCTAAAGAATCCTTGTCCGGCCTCCGTGACCGCCTGGAAGAAGCCATGGCTCCATTCACCAGGGATGGCGTTAAATTCAGGCAACTCATAGCTCAAGGGCTGATAACTCCTTCTTGTGGTCTGGAAGGCTTATCGCCTGAAGCGGCAAGTCAAGCTCTGGAATTAACAGCTAAGTTATCCCATGCCTTAAGAAGTCGATATGTGATGTGATGCGGTGTGTCCGAGACGCAACACCTTAAGATATAGCGACTGGAGTTAATTTTAGGTAGGGCTGGCAATGGATGAAGACTTGCATAGCCTGATGATTTCGCTGATTTTTAGTCTAGGGTTACGTAAAATAAAAGCAGGTAGTTGTTGTGAGCAAAAAGATATACCTACCGGTAATAGCCCTGGCAATTGGCTTTGCCAATGCTTATGTCGCCTTTCAAGTTCATAGCATGCTCTTTTGTCTTCTACCACTCTGGGCGTTTCTTCTTGGGTATTTCTCATCGTGGAAGACAGGACTTCTATCGAGCTTCTTGCTCTTTGTAAGCTATACCACTGTTATTGCATTCATGAACTACCCACCTCCCTCCTTCACCCCCAACGGATTTCTAGAGTATATCTTTAACTTTGTTTGGGGAGGATTCATCCTCTGCATAATAGGATGCGGAGCGCCATTGGTCAGGAGGGGAGTTAAGAACTTCGGATCTATAGGAGTCCTAGTTCTCCTTGCATTATTATTAGTTTGGTGTGGTTTCTTATCCTTTACCGGATACGGTTACTGCTATCAGGTCATAATTGAATCCTCAAAAAACCTCGATGACCTAGAACTCTACCTGCCCTTGGTCGCTATTGCTCAGGAACCATACGCAGAGATATTTAATCATCCACATGCATTCCCGGGAGCCGAAGGAAGTTTTAGGGGCGGGCTTTCGGAGGATTACTCCCTTGAGATAACAGACACCGAGTATGGCAAGATGCTGAAAGTTGGCGTCCCTGGTCTTGAAGCAAAGTATAAACCGAGTGAAGAAACAGTTAAGCTGGGACCAGAACCGCCGACACCCGTTGACATGACACCGGGGCTGGAGCCTTATCCCTACGTTGGAAGCATAATTTTTGATATGTCGCACACACCGCATGAGGAACTGCAATTTATGCCTAAGTACGATGTCCAAGAGGCTAAGGTTATATATTCTGAACGATTCTTGGGAATGATAAGGGTAGAGGCTAGAGAATTGGTGCAAGAATTCAGAGTTCCCATAAAGGTAAGCTCTGATACAGAAGCAGAAATTAAGATCTACTTAGAGTGCTGGTATGTATGTGGAGGGGGGATAAACTTCATGAATGGTAAAGGTGAAGTTTATTCAGAGACTGTTAAACTCGAGACAACAACCAGTAATGAGTGGATTCTTGTTGCTGGGGAAGCAGTAAGCAGTTTCGGAGTGGGCTCAAGGGTGGATTAGCTTGGCGCGAGTTTACCTTTATTGCCTTCTTCTAAAGCCCTTATTTTATTCACCCTTCGTAAGTGTCTGCCGCCTTCAAAATCCGTGGCTAAGAAAGTTTTAATGATTTCCAAAGCGGACTCGGTGTCTATATTCTCCCCCCTGAGGCACAGAATGTTGGCATCGTTGTGCTGGCGGGCTCGTTGTGCTGCAAATACATCACAGCATAAAGCTGCCATTACACCCTTTATTTTGTTGGCAGCTATGCTTATGCCTATGCCAGTGTTGCATATTAGAATGCCCTGGTCGAAATTGCCCGAAGCCACGGCCTCCCCGACTTTCTGGGCGATGTCAGGATAATCCACAGGGTCGGTGCTGTAGCAACCAAAATCTTGATAGCTATGACCCGCGTTTTGCAGAAAGGGCATAATTAGCTTCTTTAAAGCAAGGCCGCGGTGGTCACATCCTATAGCAATGCGCTTCACTCTTTGCCTCCAAGTATTCCTTATAAGCTTTGTCAATTTCATGCGAAGGCATGGTGCCCTGACGCAAAATTATCGGCGATTCATGGGTAACATCCACTACTGTGGATTCCTTGCCGCCGGGACATTTGCCTCCATTGATAATAAAGTCGATTTTTCCTCCCAGTTGTTGTCCAACTTCATCGGCAGTCAAAGCCGGTGGTTGGCCACTAATATTAGCGCTGGTCCCGATTATGGGATTCCCCAGGCGTTGAATGAGAGCCAGACAAACAGGGTGGTCGGGAACTCGTACTGCTATGGTGGGTCCTGAGGCTGGATAGACAGGCAACGAATCTGTTTTTGGCAGAACCAGAGTTAACCCGCCGGGCCAGAACCGCCTTGCCAAAAACCAGGCAATTTCTGATATTGGATCGGCCAGAGTAGTCAATCGCTCTACATCAGCGATAAGCAAGGGAAGTTGCCGATGCTTGGGTCGGTTTTTTATCTCATAAATCCTTTCCACGGCTGTGGAATTGAAGGCGTCAGCCCCCAGGCCATAGACCGTATCGGTAGGGAATGCAATTACCCCACCCATTTGGAGGATTTTAACTCCCTTCTCAATTTCTCGTTGTAAAAGGCCCATCTTTTTCGACGTTAGTATAACATGGTGACATCCGGGGTAGGAATTTATCCTTTCCACATTCAGGAACTCGGGAAGGCTTTAGCCGTGAGTGAGAAGCCTTGCCAGGTGGGAAAAAGCTTAGCCTCTCTCGGGTTGATAATAGTTCAAGACAATGATAAGCTAAATGAACTCACCACCGTAAATCTGCAATGAAAAAGAAGTCAGAAAGCCACAGAATTGCTGCCAGCGATGATATCGAAGTCTCAACTTATCTGGAGCTGGCCAAAGAGTTGCGCGGCGAGCAACCTGTAGTTGAGCCTAAGCTACCACCAAGCGAGCGTGAAACTATAGTGGTGCTCGACTTTGGCTCTCAATATAGTATGCTCATTACCCGGCGGGTACGGGAATGCAATGTCTATTGTGAGCTTGTGCCTCATGACACGCCTTGGGAGAAAATAGCTTCCCTTAACCCAAGGGGATTTATCCTCTCGGGAGGTCCAGCTAGCGTTTACGATTCTGGGGCTCCTTTGCCTTTACCCTACATTTACGAAAGCCGTCTCCCTGTTATGGGCATTTGCTATGGAATGTTTGCTATCGCTTATGACTTGGGTGGCCATGTAGCTCGGGGAACGAAGCGCGAATACGGGCATACAATCTTACACATAAGTGCTGAAGACTGTCCTCTTTTTGCCGGTCTTCCTTCTTCTCTCCCGGTGTGGATGAGCCATGGTGACCAAATAATGGAGATGCCGCCTGGCTTCAAGGCTTTGGCTTACACTGAAAATTCGCCGTTCGCTGTTATAGGTAACAACAGCGGCATTTATGGACTGCAGTTCCACCCTGAAGTGGTTCACACAGCTCAGGGGAAAACCATATTCCAGAATTTTGTACTTAAAATATGTGGCTGCCAGGGCAACTGGACACCGGCTAATTTTATAGCTGAGAGTGTAGATAAGATTAAAGAGCAAGTGGGTGGCGGGAGAGTGGTCTGTGCTCTTTCTGGAGGCGTCGATTCGGCGGTAACCGCTACCCTTATTGACCGTGCTATTGGCAATAAGTTAACTTGCATCTTTATCAACAATGGCTTATTGCGTCGTGATGAACCGGAAAGGGTGCTTAATACCTTCAAGCGTAACCTCAAAGTGGATGTAGTTTACATAGACGCTACCGATAGATTCTTAGAACGACTTAAAGGGGTTAGCGACCCGGAAAAGAAGCGGCAGTTAATAGGAAACGAGTTTATCCAAATTTTTGAGGAAGAGGCGGCCAAATTAGGTAAGATTGATTTTCTCGCTCAAGGCACTCTTTATCCCGATGTTATTGAAAGTACCTCCGCGGAAACCAAAGCTGCGGCTAAGATAAAGAGCCATCATAATGTCGGTGGACTACCGGCCAAAATGAATTTCACTCTTATCGAGCCCCTGAGGTATTTGTTTAAGGATGAAGTCCGAGAGGTGGGGTTAGCTCTAGGCCTGCCTGAGGATATGGTCTGGCGACAACCATTTCCCGGACCGGGGTTAGCCATCCGCATCATCGGTGAAGTGACCAAAGAGAAGCTGGAGATACTCCGGGCCGCTGATTGGATTTTGATGAATGAAATCAAAAATGCCAAACTCTATCGTCAACTTTGGCAAAGCTTTGCTGTACTTACCGATGTCAGGAGCGTTGGCGTCATGGGCGACTACAGAACCTATGGCTACTTGGTAGCGGTCAGAGCAATAACCAGTGAAGATGCTATGACTGCTGATTGGGCTCGCCTGCCCCACGACCTTCTTGCTAGAATATCTGACCGCCTGGTTAATGAAATTCCCAGTGTCAACAGGGTAGTCTACGATGTCACCAGTAAGCCGCCGGCGACTATAGAGTGGGAATAAAGATTAAAGGAGAAAGAGATGAGCCATTCTTTTGAAGAAAGTTATGAAGAACAGCTAGCTATACAGGATGACCTGGGTATGCTCCGCGACGATTTGATAGCCGAGTTGCAAACCATTAACCAGTATCAGGAGCATATATTGGATCTGGAGAACGAAGAGGCTGTGAATACACTGGAACATATTGTTAAAGAGGAAAAAGAGCATGTCGCGGAGTTGCTGAGATTAATTCAAAATCTTGACCCCGCTCAGGCCGAGAAATTCAAGAGGATTTTATAATGCCATGGCACACAGAGTGAAATTAAAAGGGGTGAGGAAAAATAGGGGGAAGCATAAGAAGAAAAAGAAGCAGTAGGTATTCTCCGAGGCCAAGATCGGCTGTTTCTAGTGGTAGCTTTCACCATCATTCCCAGTGCTATCTTTCAAAAAGCTGGCGTTGAAAAGTCCAGAAAATGGAGGACTTAGTACAGCTATCCCTTTGAAAACTGGCGCGCGAGAGTGAAATTTGAAGATACTAGTCGTTGGCGGTGGAGGCAGAGAACACACCTTGGTCTGGAAGATTGTCCAGAGTCCCAGGGTGGAAAAAGTTTTCGCTGCTCCGGGGAATGCCGGCACAGCGGCAATCGCGGAAAATCTGAATTTGCGCCCCACAGACATAGAAGGGCTAGGCAAGGCAGCTAAAGAAAAAGGCATTGACCTCGTTGTGGTTGGTCCTGAAGCTCCGCTAGCTTCGGGCATAGTGGACTACTTTGATAGTCTGGGTATTCCTGTTTTCGGTCCCACTAAAGAAGCCACCCAATTAGAATCAAGTAAGGTTTTTGCCCGAAATTTGATGGAGAAGTATGGCATTCCTTGTCCCAAAGGCGCCATTTTCTCCTCTTATTCTAAGGCTCGTGAGTACCTTCAAGAACAGCGTCCACCCGTTGTCATCAAGGCCGACGGATTAGCCGCTGGCAAGGGTGTGATTATCGCCGGTTCTTTGACAGAAGCCAACAAAGCCCTCGGTGACATCATGGAAGCAAAGATTTTTGGCTCCGCTGGAGAAAAGGTAGTAATTGACGAATACCTCAGCGGTCGGGAGGTAAGTCTCATAGCATTTACCGATGGCAAAACAGTCTCACCTGTGGTGCCGGCTTGTGACTATAAGAAAATCGGAGATGATGACCAGGGTCCCAACACCGGAGGTATGGGGAGTTACAGCCCACCGGGTTTTTTCTCCGCTGGGATGACAGAAAAGGTAACCAGGGATATCTTAGTGCCGACTGTGAAGGCCATGGCTAAAGAAGGCATGCCTTATAAGGGAGTGCTCTATGCGGGGTTAATGATTGTCGATGGAGAACCTGTGGTGCTGGAATTCAATGCTCGCTTTGGTGACCCGGAAACTCAGGTCGTTTTGCCTCTTCTCAAAACCGACCTGGTGGATATACTTATGGCAGTAGTCCAGGGCAACCTTGACCGGGTGAAGATAGAGTGGAGTTCCGGGGCTTGCGTTGGAGTGGTTATGTCTTCGAATGGTTATCCTGGAAGCTATAAAACCGGCTTTCCTATACAGGGGATAGACAATGTGGACAGGGATGTGCTAGTTTTCCATGCTGGAACTAAGTTGGGGAATGATGGCATAATTTATACCGACGGCGGGCGAGTGCTCACTGTAGTAGGTATGAGCAAAGATATGGCTGAAGCTCGGAAAAAGGTTTACCGCAACATTCCTAAAATTTACTTTGAAGGCTGTTATTATCGTAGGGATATTGCTTTAAGGGAGATAGCCTGAATGGCATTAGTGGGCGTGGTAATAGGGAGTAAAACAGACACCGAGCTGATACAGCCGGCGCTGGACACGCTTAAGCAATTTGGCATTGATTATGAACTTTCCGTTATCTCAGCCCATAGAAATCCCGAAAAACTAAGGGAGTATGGCCTGGAGGCAGAGAAGAGAGGGCTCAAAGTTATCATTGCTGCTGCTGGCAGAGCTGCTCACCTTCCCGGCGTCTTGGCTAGCTGGACAACTTTGCCCGTAATCGGTGTGCCCTTACCCACTAGCGAGTTAAAAGCCATAGATGCTTTACTTTCCATAAGCCAGATGCCCGGGGGAGTGCCAGTAGCCTGTATGGGCATCGGGGCGAGTGGAGCCAAGAATGCCGCCTTGCTCGCCGCCCAGATTTTGGGCACCGAGCATAAAGAGATAAAAGAAGCCTATCGTAAATACAAACAAGAGTTAGCAAGGGGATAATATGATTGAACGGTACTCCAGACCCCGGATGAAGAAAATCTGGTCTGATAAAAACAAATTTGACCAGTGGCTCAAGGTGGAAGTAGCCGCTTGTGAAGCCCGGGCTGAGCTGGGCGAAATCCCCCGCGAAGATATATTTAAGATAAAGAAAGCCAGCTACAACCTGGGCCGTGTTGCCGGGTTTCTGAAGGTGACCCATCATGACATGACTGCTTTTCTTAACTCGGTTGCTGAAAGCCTGGGCAAAGAGTCACGCTTCATACATCTTGGGCTCACCTCTTCGGATATTATGGATACCGCTCTTAGCCTGCAATTGACGCAGGCGGCAGATGTCCTGGCTCAAGATGTGGCTGAGCTTATATCCGTCATGGAGAATAAAGCCGTAGAGCACAAATACACCATTATGATGGGGCGGACCCACGGTGTTCATGCTGAGCCTATTACCTTTGGCTTAAAGATGGCCCTGTGGACTGAAGAAATGAAGCGAAATGCTCAAAGGCTGGCTGAAGCTAGGAAAAATATCTCTGTGGGCAAAATATCCGGCGCAGTAGGCACTTATGCTACTGTGCCTCCTCAGGTTGAAAAAATAGCGTGCGCCAAGTTGGGGCTCGCTCCAGCTCCCATATCAAGCCAGATAATCCAGCGTGACCGCCATGCCCAATTCCTGACCACTTTGGCTATTATCGCCAGCTCTCTGGAGAAATTTGCCACTGAGATTAGAGGTCTCCAGCGAACAGAAGTCAGGGAAGTTGAAGAGCCTTTTGAAGAAGGGCAAACAGGCTCCTCGGCGATGCCCCACAAAAGAAATCCCGAGCTTTGTG
>Ga0315551_10000265_pt1 | contig 41985 bp, 38 predicted proteins | sample SalMarSW160290MG_FD_203678 | JGI IMG/M metagenome (GOLD analysis project Ga0315551, IMG submission 203678) | Salt marsh sediment microbial communities from the Plum Island Ecosystem LTER, Massachusetts, United States - Salt Marsh Sediment SW1602-90 ...
CAATGACGTCTATGCTGCCTACTGGAATCCGGCCGGCCTGGCTGAGATTGAAAATGTAGCTATCGGTTTCACCAATGTGAACTGGATACTGGATATTGATCTCAACTACGTCGCTTTGGCTAAGAGTTTCGAGGACGTCGGCGTGTTTGGGATTTCAGCGACGGTTCTTTCCATGGACGACCAGGAAATCACTACGTTTGAACAGCAGGATGGGACCGGCAATTCGTATTCCGCCGTCTCCTATGCGTTTGGTCTTTCGTTTGCCCGTCAGTTGACCAATCGGTTTGCCTTTGGCACGACTGTCAAGTACCTTGGTGAGAGGATTCATAATGAGAAATCGGAAGGCTTTGCTTTCGATTTTGGGACTCTGTTATATACCGGTTTTCGATCTCTCCGCTTGGGTATGAGCATCAGTAACATGGGGCCGGAATTGAAGTTTTCAGGCCCGGACTTAGCCGTTGGCTATGACGACCAAAACGGTGAGGGAGCCAATCATGCTGTCGGCGCCGAACTTAAAACAACCCCATATGATCTCCCTATGACGTTCCGGGTTGGGGTGGCCTATGATATTGACATGGGGCCAAACTCGGGGCTGACTCTGTCCGGAGAGCTCAAGCATCCCAACGACAATATGCAGCGGGGCGCCTTGGGTGCTGAATGGGACTATTCGGACCGGTTTTTCCTGCGGGGAGGCTACAAATTGAATTATGAGGAAGAAGGCTTAACCTTGGGCGGCGGTCTATCCACCCAGGTCACCAACGGAACCAAGCTCATTGTAGACTATGCCTGGCAGGACCTAGGTCGGCTCCAATCGACCCAGCGGTTTTCAGTCGGATTTACCTTTTAGAGCTAAGTTTCTTCCAAAGTTGAGAAGAGAATTCTCATTTTCCGAAAACGCCTCAATTATGGGGCGTTTTTTGTATGTCAGTGCTGGACAAAGGCTGTATAAGGGATATATATTAAAACTGACTAATGAATGAAAGACAGGAGCCCTGCTAATGAAGGACGTGCTTTTTGCCGGTATCCGAAAATCTTGCGTCGTTTTTTGTCTGACGCTTGTCGGGTATATCACTGTTTCCGCAAACGTAGCGGTAGAAACCCTGACCCAGTACTTTGATTTCTTGGTAACTGGAAATCTGGAGTCGGCATCGGGATTATGGACGGAAGCAGCTGTTGAGAGGTCATCCCGGTTCGGGATTGGTTATAATGGAATTCCACTCAAAATAGACTGTTCCTCGCCGATTGTCCGCGATTTTGATACGATGCGCAATTATCTCCAACCACCGGTTAAACGCGTTACAGAACTGGCTGGTGGAGATTTTGTCAAACTGGAGTACTCGGCTATAGTGGAAGGTAAGCTGGTGAATCATTTATACTATGCCACCTTTGATGGTGACCATTATTGGCTGACTTTCCCCCAGGACTACTACTGTCGAAAGTGGTTGGTGAGAGAGAGTGAGTATTTTCGGATTCATGTCCATCCGGATGCAGAAAAATATCTTAACCCGGCAACCCTTGACGAAGCCGACCGATTCGTCAAGTGCCTTGCCGATTCGCTTGCTATTTCAGATTCCGACTTGAAAACCATCAGGGAGAAAAAGATTGAATATTTCTACTGTGACTCAGACGAAACTGTGAAGGAAATACTGGGAGTTCGTACCAAGGGCTCTTTTGATCCAGCATCGAATGATATTATTTCAGCATTTTTTCCTTATAACTATGAAGTGGCCCACCTGATGGTGAACTATAAACTCCGGCGCCTCCCGTTGTTTACTCACCCCTTGCTGGGGGATGGATTGGCAGTGTACTACGGCGGGCGCTGGGGAACAGCACCATCGGCGCTGATGGCTCTTGGTGGGTTTTTGTATCGTAAGAATATCGTTGAGATTGATTCTCTGTTGACGGTGTCAGGATTTGACAACCTCGCTCCGTCAGATATCGCCTACCCGGTGGCCGGATTATTCACCGCTTTCCTCCTTGACAGAATTGGGCAGCAGAAGTACATGGACCTATATCTTGCACTTTCCGGTAGATTTAACGAAGTGCATGCATTGAGCGATTCAGTGATGAGAAGTCAGTTTCTTAAAGTTTGTAGCAAGCCCTCCTGGGAATCACTGCTGGAGGAATTCAGCGCGTTTGTAGATCGAGAAATGACTGAAAAGGCAATTATCTTGCCCGGTCGGATTAGCAAAGGCAGTCCCCTGGTGCGCAAAGAAGGCCTTGTTGTGACAAGCGACAAGGAATGGCTGGCCTTTGAGTTCTCCGGAAACTCTTCCCGGCCCCCCACGGGCAATCTGTTGTTCGGTAAAGAGAAGGGTCTGTTGGACGGGAGCTCGGTCATGTTCGAAGAACAATATTTAGGTAATCGACCGTTTGAGGGATACCGCTATGGTGTTCGCTTTGACAAAAACGAGGCCGGCTTGTATGACTACGCCGCCAATCAGCTCATGGCCAAATACATTTTGGGGATCACTCCCTCCAATGAGTACTTTGACCCTGAGCAGAATAAGATCACTATAAAACTCAAAAAGAGCCTGGTTGGGGATATGCTGCCGTCCGAGGACGATTGTAAGTTGATACCTCTTTAAGGCGACTTTCTGAGTTGTATTTATCAGTTTGCGTGTGCTCGGTATTACTCCCCTTTGATATTCTGTTTTAGTTTGTTCAGCCTCTCCTTTATGGCCGGGGTGTCTGGCTCGTCTGGCGCTAAGACTATGAACTTTTCATAGAGAGAAATGGCCGCTTGCGGGTTTTTCTGCAATTCAGCAATAAGCCCTTTGATGAGATACGGGTAGGGGAGAGTAGAATCCGCTGTGAGCAAGGCGTCAGCCAGAGAGTCCGCCGTCTGTAAAGCGCCGCTGCGGTAGTAGACAATCATCAAATCGGTCTTTATGTCATCATCTTGAGGATAGACTTGCAGCGTTCTTTTGATACCCTCCAGTGCCTGGGGGTAGCTCTGGACATCGCGATAGTATCGGTACAGGTTAACCAAATGATCTTTTTTGTAGGGATCAAGCATGAGGCAGGTGTCGATCTGCGGTTTGGCCAGATTGTAACGGACCAGCTTCATCTGTATCGATGCCACTAAAGCCCGAGGCTCGGACCAATAGGGATTCTGGACTATCATTTTGTGTAATGTTCTAAGTGCTTCAGCGTCCTCTCCGGCCAACGCCAGTTCTCCGCAGCCACGTATGTTGAGGTAATCGGGTGATTTCAAAGGCAGCTTCTGTTCCCAGGCATTAGCTTGATCCAACTCCTTCCGGTAAAAGTAAGCGTCGCGAAAAGCCAGGCAACCGCTCAGATAAAATGAGTCATGCTTTTCCAAGTAGCTCGTGACGTATGGATCAGCCTTGGCTATTCTGATATAGCCGGGAAGGTAGCTCAATGGAAATACCAAACATGTTGCTACCAAGCAGGCGAGAAGGTGTAGAGGGGTTGGCCCCTTTTTACCCTCAGGCCAAGATTCATTTAAGACATAAACTAAGAGAAAAGAAAACGGTAACAGGTAAGCAGTGAAGCGGGGGTAATCTAAAACAATACTATTGATGGGGTCGAGAATCAAAACCACCGTGACTCCACTGAGAGCCATCAACAGTGGCAGCAGAAGTGAGCTATTTTTATCCATTAACTTTCTGGATTGGGTTGCAACTAAGTACGCTGCAATAATGACCTGCGGGAAAGCCAGAAAGAGTATCTGGAGCATATCACTAATGTGGCGAAGTGAAAAAAGGCCGTAGTTGGAGTGGGGATTTTTGCCTGACAAAAAGAGCAGGTATTTTGAAAACTCAAGGTTGTGGTTAGCCACATAGTAGGCTGAAAACAAAAGCCCGACATAAGATGCCAAGGCTATCACGAGAGCTATAAGGTGACTTTGTCGCTTTTTGAAACCAGCTTTAGCGGTTACATAAACTGCCGCCGGCAGAAGATATAACAGCGTAAAATGTACAAATACTCCGAAAAAGACTATGCCCCACAAAGCCAAGAGGCGAGTGGTGGTGAACCGGTTACTCAACCTCACAGCCAACAGAGCGAACCAGGTGGAAATCGCCACGACCGCCGGTTCCACTCCAATAAAGCCAAAGTAAAGGATGGTCTGCGGACCAAAGAAAAGGATGACAAAAAGGTAAAACCGTCTCGTCTTATTCGCCGTCAACTCTCTTACCAGTTGGAGCGATCCCAGGATGGTGAGAGCGATGCAGACAAAAGCAAAGACCTTCCAAGCGTACACCCCGGCGGCATTGTACTGGATATTGAAAAGGTCGAACATCCCATCCAGCCATGAAACCATCCAAATGGATCCATACTCAAACCAGCGATAGATTACCCTTTCCACTTGGGCAATTTGGGCAATTCTGGTATTTCCGCCGCCATAAAGAAAGGAATCAAACTGAAAGACAATGAAGATGGCAAAGAGAACTGCTGAGGTAACGAGGACTTTCAGCGGCGAATTGAAAAGCAGAGCGATCTTCTCGGTCAGTGAAGTCAGCAGCAGCACCGCTATCGCTGAGATTGCGAACCATAAGGCGATATACCAACCTGAGAAGCTCTGCCAGTAGGCGAATGACCAGTTGTTGTCAAAAAGATCGGTACCGAACAGCCGTCCAGCTATGAAAATTACAATGACAATGAGTAAAAGATAAAGAGCGCCCCGGCTGCTGTTGTTTTTTCCCATGGCGCCGTCAGAAATCCTGGCGACCCTCTAAGGCTCTAGTCAGAGTCATCGAATCAGCATACTCAAGGTCAGAACCGACCGGCAGCCCGCGTGCGATTCGGGTTACTTTCACGCCCAACGGTTTCAACAGTCGGGAAAGATAGATCGCAGTGGCTTCCCCTTCAACATTGGGATTGGTAGCGATAATAACTTCTTTCACGTCTTCATTAATGCGCGCCAGTAATTCACGGATTTTTAGATCCTCCGGTCCGATACCGTCCAGAGGCGATAGTCTCCCTCCCAGAACGTGGAACAGCCCCTTAAACCCCTCAACCTTATCTATAGCGGCTGCATCGGCGGTCTCCTCGACTACGCAAACAACACTTTTCTCTCTGGAGGGGTCGGCGCAAATCCGGCACGGGTCAGTCTCCGAGATATTGAAGCAGACTGAACAGAAACCGACCTTCTCCTTGACCTCTCGAATAATGTCCGCCAATTCGTGGGCCTCTTCCTTGGGTAACTTAAGAATATGAAAAGCGAGGCGGGTAGCGGACTTCCGTCCTATTCCCGGCAGGCGTGCCAGCCTGTTGACGAGTCGTTCAACTGATGCAGCCGACTTGAACATGGAACTATCTGAATCTAAAAGGGAAGGTTCAATCCCGGGATCTTGATCCCGCCGGTCAGACCGGACATCTGTTCCGCCTGAAGTTCCTGAACCTTCTGGTGGATCTGATTTACAGCCGCAACGATAAGGTCCTGCAGCATTTCAACATCATCTTTGTCGACAACTTCGGGGTCGATAGCGATCGATTTGATCTCGTGTTTGCCGTTGGCAACAACTTTTATCATCCCGCCGCCTGAGGTGGCTTCGACCTCCGCTTTTTCAAGTTCAGCCTGCATCTGATCCATCTTAGCCTGCATCTGTTGAACCTGCTTCATCATATCCCCTAATCCACCTTTCGCCATTATACTCTCCTTTGGTACTTGAAATTATCTTTGTTATAGTTTTTTGATACCAATAATCTCACCGTCGACTTTTTCTAACAGACTCCGTAACCGAGGAGAGTTTTGGATTATTCTTTCAACCTCAGCGCTTGATACGCGCGGTTTATTGTTCTCCAGGGAGGAAGGAGCATTATTAGGGTCAATATCAAATTTCACATGTATATTTGTCTTAAAATGCTCCCTTAAGACGGTTGTTATCAAGCTTAAATTGCTCGGTTTTTCAACGAGTTGTTTTGAAGTTGTTCCTGAAGCTGGAAACACCAGGTGAGCCTGGTTCTCTTTGACACTACGAATCTCCGCCATGGCTAACTGCGATGCTAACATAGGACTTTTTTGCCGCAAAAAACCTAAGAAATTCTCCCACCCGGCTTGAAGCTGGGCAGCGTTGATGCTTCTGGGGAGAATGGACTGGACTGACGACGCCAACCCGGTCTCCTCTGGCTTGACCCTGCTAAATGTAATGCTGTCACTTTTTTTTTTGCTCTGGCCAAACAAATCTACGTCGCCTGCAACTAACCCCTGCGGGTTCTGGTTCAGACGCTCCAGGATTTCCTCAAACCGCACCGTAGCTTCCATCTCGGCCATCTTAACACCGGCAATTTCAAGAACGAGCCTTTCGTCCAGGCCGCTTTTAATATTAAAGTTCATGTCAGCGGCAATCTTCATAAGTCTGATGAGGTCGCCGACAGAAAAATTCTCTGCTTGTTTGGCATAGTCATCCAGTTCATCCTTGCTAAGGTGGAGCACATCGGCAGACTCTTTGTCAATGGTTAGTATCATGAGAATGCGGAAGTGCTCTAACAACTCCTGGACAAAGTCGGCAACATCTGTGCCGCCGTCGAGGACTCGCTTTGTTATGTGGAGAACTTCCCGGCTGTCCTTGGCCGCAACTGCGTGGCTGAAATCGAACAGAGTCTGCCGGTCGACCAGTCCAAGCGCCTCAACGACCTTTTCTTGAGTGATATGATCCCCGGCGAACGAAGTGACCTGATCCAAAAGCGATAGCGAATCTCGCACCGAGCCATCAGCTTTGCGCGCTAAAAGCTGCAAAGTAGCCTCATCGACTTCAAGATTCTCTGCTTGGGCAATCTTGCGAAGATGCTCGACTAAGTCGCTGATTGACACTCGTCTGAAATCAAAGCGCTGAGTTCGTGAGAGGATAGTTTCGGGAACTTTCAATGGTTCAGTGGTGGCAAAAATGAAGATGACATGCGATGGAGGCTCTTCTAGGGTTTTCAGTAGAGCATCGAAGGCGGCCCCCGAAAGACGGTGCACCTCGTCAATAATGTATATCCGCTTTTTTCCTCCTGTCGGCAGGTAGCGGACATTCTCGCGCAGGATGCGAATGTCATCCACGCCGGTGTTGGAAGCGGCGTCAATCTCGAGGACATCAAGGGAGGAACCGGCGGCTATTTCGATACATGCCGGGCAAACTCCGCAGGGGGTCGGAGTAGGTCCGTTGACGCAGTTAAGCGCTTTCGCCAAAATACGCGCGGTGGTAGTTTTGCCCGTGCCGCGCGGGCCACAAAACAGATAGCCGGAACCGACGCGGTTGTTTTTCACCGCGTTTTGCAGGGTGTGGCTTACATGTTCTTGCGCCACAATATCTTCAAACGCCTGCGGGCGATACTTCCGGGCAAAAACGAGGTAGCTCATGACTTTCCAATATAGGCGAAAATCAGGCAATGCGGAATCAGATTTTTTAGATAGGAGAGGAGTAAGGTGTCATAGTTGACGTAGTACAAAGGCGTAGATAGTGTGCCGCAACCTTTCCTGCTGTGAATAAAATACTCCAATTCCACGCGATTAGTGGACCGCCAAGTGAGACGGATGGCTACCTTTTGTCTTGAGTGTCTGACCACGATCTTCTATATTTCGCGGCAATGAAGGCCAAACCGAAAGTTATTTCAGTGGTTGGCGCTAGGCCGCAGTTTATTAAGCTCGCCCCGTTGGCAAAAGAATTATCTCACAGATTCCGTCATCGGATCGTTCATACCGGTCAGCATTTCGATAACAACATGTCCGGTGTTTTTTTCAAGCAGCTCCGCTTGCCCAGACCATATTTCAATTTAGGCATCAGCGGTGGGACGCACGGCGCCATGACCGGGCGGATGCTGGCCAGAGTGGAAAAGGTTCTCCTTCGTGAAAGGCCGGACCTGGTACTGGTGTATGGCGATACCAACTCAACGTTGGCAGGCGCGCTGGCGGCAGCCAAGTTGGCCATTCCGGTTGGCCATATTGAGGCCGGTATGCGGTCGTTCGTGACAGATATGCCGGAGGAGATAAACCGCAAGCTGGTCGACCATGTTTCAGAGATTCTCTTTTGCCCCACCCCGGTCTCGGTCAAGAACCTGAAAGCTGAAGGGATCAAGAAAAGAATAGTCTACAGTGGGGACGTTATTTACGAGCTCCTCAAGGCTTCCCGTCCAGCAATCACGGACAACCGGAAGGCGCTAAAAAAGCTCGGTGTAAGAGAGAGAGAGTATCTCCTACTAACTGTCCATCGCGCCGCAACGGTTGACAGCGAGAAGAATCTCCGTGTTCTCATCGACATTATCAGTGAGCTACCGTGGCCGACTCTGTTCCCTGTTCATCCGCGCGCCAGAAAGAGATTGAAGCAATTCAAACTGTGGCGAGAATTGAGCCAGATTGACCGTCTCTTTCTCATCGAGCCTTTGAGTTATCTTGACACGCTGACGGCAGCGCGGTACGCGTATGCTGTTTTGACCGATTCCGGCGGGCTGCAAAAGGAGGCGTTGTTTCTTGGAACGCCAGTGCTGACTCTGCGCGAAGAAACCGAGTGGATAGAAACCCTAAAGCTGGGGAATAACCTGGTCGGGCTGGATAAAGCTAAGATTTTGAAACTCCTTCAAGTAAAACCATCTGTCAAATCCATGGTGTATCGAGTGAAGAACAAGAAGCCTTCTCATATTATTGCCGAAGAAATAGCCCGGTTTCTTAAGCGACGGTTGTCACGTGGAAGCTGATCGGAGAAGGCTGCGCTTTCGAATGTTTTTTCAGAATGGTAATTAATCTGATTTATGCGTTACTATCGGGCTTATTCCTTGAGGAGCCGGATTGAATTCCAGATTTCTTAAACAGTCCCTGTTTACAGCATCGCTGGTAACAGTGGGGACGAATGTTCTGGGCAGGTTTTTCGGTTATGCTCGCGAGGCTACTGTGGCAGGGTATTTCGGGACAAGCGCCACCTTCGATACCTTTCTCCTCGCTTTCACTGTCCCGGAATTCATGACCTTTGTCATCTTTGCTGCTCTACCTCCCGCCTTGATTCCTCTGATGAGAAAGAATTCGTCAACCTCAACGGCGGAACCATCGCGGCTTTTCTGGGAAAGCCTGATCAGTTTTGCCCTCATCTTCGGGTTGATCTCTGCCCTTATTTATCTCTTTCGGGGCAATATCCTTGCTATGCTGGCGCCCAAGCTGTCCGCCCCGCAGCGGGTTACCGGCGAACGATTGATGACTATCCTGTCCTGGTTTGTATTCTTTCGTGGCGTCGAAGTGTTTTTCCGCAGCTGCCTGTATGACAGGAAGCATTTCATTGTGCCGGCAACTTCGCCGATTGTCGCCAACTTAGTCATACTTGCCTTGATATTCGGGCTTTATGACAAGCTTAACATCGAGGCTCTGGCCTACGGATGGCTGTTAGCTTCGGTAGTACTTTTTCTTTACAACGGCTTTTTTGCTTTCTATCTGGTAAAACCAGCGCCATTTTTATTATTCCGTTTTTCATCGGTTGGGTCTCTTTTACGGGTGACGGCGTCTGTTGCAATAATTGAGTGTCTCGCTCTCATCTATCCGGTGATCGACAGGTACCTAGCAGCAAAGTACCTCGGTGAGGGGCAGATCGCTGCCCTGAGATATGCTACTTTCCTCGCTCACATTCCCACCGGTATGTTTGCAGCGGCCTTCGCAATGGCTTCTTTTCCATGGATTTCTGATTTTTCCGTACCCCAGGAAATTGAAAAACTGAAGAAACTGTACCGTGAGAGCGTCCGGCTGATGGTCTTTGTGATGAGTATAGTGGCAGCAGGGATGGTGGTGTTTTCGACCGAGATTGTCCGCGTAGCTTTTCAGAGAGGCTCGTTCGATCTTGCTTCACTCCATAAGACCTCCAGCCCGTTCATGTTCTTTGCTTTGGGGATAGTGTTTTATTCCGTGTACCTTTATCAAATGAGGTTTTATTACGCTTCGACAACCCTGTTTCGACTGGGAGGCATCCTGCTGTGGATGCTGTTGATAAAAACTGCCATGAGCGTCATCTTAGTCGGTCCTATGGAGCAGAATGGACTGGCCTTGGCAACAACTTTTGCCTGGTTTGCCGGCTGTGTAATAATGACTGTTGATCTCAGTCGAATATTGAAGATATCAGTACAGAGTTTGTTCTTTCCATACGTTGTCAAGATTCTGTTTGGAATCGCCGTTGTCGTTTGCTTCTGGGTCCTTATGGATCGTGTCTGGCCAGGTGCAGATCATGAGTTGTTGTTTATCACTTTCTTCAAGCTAACGCTGCTGGGGTTGGCAGGTATGTTCATATACTTAGGACTGGCTGCCATATTGCGACTTCCTGAGCCAACAAAGCTTATGAAATCGCTCCGCTCACGACTTCACTTTTAGGGCTAATTGCAGGTTATGATATTATACCTCGAATACTTAGCCCAAGGAAAGAGAGGAGGAGAAAAATACCACGCCCACTTGCATTCGTTTCTTGCTCATAACTTTGATAATGTTGTGCCCCAGAAGTTGGGTAAGTTTCCTCAAGAACTTGTCCATCCTCTCAAACATGCAAAATACAATCTATCGCTGGTAAAAAGGCATCGGCCGGACCTGATCGTGGTTGATATTTCTTCCAGCTTCCGCAGCCTTTTGGCTATTCGATGGACGAAGGCTAACAAAAAGCGGGTACTGGTGGTGGTACAGGAGCAGAGATTAACATACCGACTTAACAATGTTCTGGCGAGATGGCTTGTTCGCCGCTGTGAAAATTATCTGCTGAAACATGCCGATGTAGTCCTTGCCAACAGCAGATACAGCGCCGAGATCGCCGGTCGTAAGGGACATTTGAATCATCGGGTCGTTGTTGCCCCGCCGGGGTTGGAAGTTGAGCCGATTTCTCTTTCTGAAGCGCCTGCCGGCAGCAGTAGGGATAGGAAAACAATTGAGTTGTTGTTCGTGGGTGAATATTCTTACCGGAAGGGATTGAAACCCCTTGTTAAAGCGATGAGTCGGCTAAAAGGCCTTGATATTCACCTGAACGTGGCCGGCAGATATTCTCGTGACGATCCATATTTTCAACAGATACAAAAGATTATTGATCGTAACCACTTGGACAACAGGATAACGTTTCTTGGCTTCACTGAGCGTGGCGACCTCGAGAGATTTTATCGCGAGTGCTCCATTTTTGTCTGTCCTTCGCTTTCGGAGGGATACGGCATGGCTCTGGCTGAAGCAGTGGTCCATGGACTTCCAATTGTGGCTACTACCGCTGGTGCTATCTCCGAAATGGTTACCAATAACGTTAATGCGCTTCTGGTGAAGCCTGGTGATTCACGATCATTAGCGACGGCTATTGCAAAGCTGGCTGAGGATGACAGCTTGAGAGTTGCTATGAGAAAGGCCAATATCAAAAAGGCAGCTACATTGCCGACATGGGACGATTTCCACAAAACTCTTGAGGTCAAACTGGCGCCGGTTATAAGAGACTTGATTCCACGGTAAGTTGGGATCAGGCTTCGAATGGCACAGTACGATCACTGCCGAGCAGGCGCTCTGGCCAGTATCCACCAAAGTTTTGCAGGTAAGGTTCTCAAGGCGTTAAAGCGCCCGTGCAGGTATTCGCTCCATCGCAGGTAGGACTGTTTGAAGATTTCATGTCCCGTCAGAGCATACATGACTTTGAGCTGTATTATGTGAAGCCGGTGATACGGAACGGTGGCCGGGTTCTTCGGACCATCTCCAATGTGATAAAGGGACCAATGGCCAAGGTCAAAGTGCGGTAGCCATTCGATCAGTGTTTTCAGACCTTCATCGTATAGCCTTTTAGCCTCCCGGTTGTCATTTACCCGGACCAGATCATACAAACCCCACATGGCAAAAATAAAGCCATTCAAAACGTGATGGTAGGGAATTGACGGGAACTCCTCGTAAAATACCTGACCTTCGTCGTAACTCGCCACGCCGCCGTCCGGCACGTCTACACAATACGGCGCCATAGCCTGAACGGCTCTGTCGAGAAACACTGACTTATTGGTCATCAGAAAAGCTCTGGTCAGGCAGGAGATCGCCAGCCCCTGAACCATCGCGCACGGAAACGGCTCATACAGCCCAAACTTATCCATCTGGAAATCAGTCAACCAGACTCCGTCATCATTCTGCTGTGAAACTAACCAGTCAACAGCTTTCATAAACTTTGTTCGATTTTCTTCTGTGGCTTTTTGCCGGAATGTTTCAAGCTGTCCTAGTGCCCACGTACAAATGAACACCGGCAAATAGCCTGTCTTCCCCTTGCTTACATACAGAGGGATACCATTGGAATCAAAGGGACCGGGATAATTGGCCCGTTGGCTCTGGTCAAGATAGTATGCCATCGGATTGTCGGGGTCATAGGAGATTCGCGGCTCGGTATGATAATAGTTCTTGGACCTGAACCCAAAGTACTCCAGCAGGTTGTCCAGTTTTTCCCAGTAACGCATTATACGCAAGTTTACTCACTCAGAAAGAGTTGATCAAGGTCAATTACTTGCTTGTTTTATCCTAAACTCCATTTGTGGTGTTGACAGTATTAATATCTCTTGTGTATCCTTCATGTTCACTTTCTGTCGAGGAGCAATTAGTGATAAGTTGGAAAGTGTCAGAAACAACGGTTGAACTAATACGGCATACAGCTTTTGGCTATTAAGCGGATCGTCATATTTGGTTGGTTGCATTCGGTGCATGTTCAGCGCTGGGCACGAGGTCTAACTGGGCGAGGCTATCAGATCAAAGTTGTTTCCCTGGATGGGAAGCCGCTACCTGATGTTGAAACAATAATTTTGCCTCGATCCGGCAAATGGTCTTATTTCACCCAGGCTGGTGCCGCCATCCGGGAAGCACGACAGTTTTCACCTCATCTCGTTCACGTTCATTACGCCGGCGGTTTCGGCCTGTGGGGTGTCCGAGCCGGTATCAAACCGACCGTGGTATCTATCTGGGGGTCGGACTTGGTCGGCTACAAACCCCGATGGCTCTATAATTCACTTCTACGATTCGTTTTGACACGAACTACTCACATAACCGCCACGGGCCAGTGGCTTAAGAAACAGACGTGCCGGGTCTATCCCGACGCAGCAAGCAAAATCAGTATCATCCCCTTCGGTATAGAGATACCTGATAAAATTGTGCCCCCTCCATCGGGTTTGTTCAGAATTTGTTACATCAAAGGTCACCGGCTTAAATATGGGCCAGATGTTTTGCTTGAAGCAATGGTTAAGGTGAAAAAAGCAATTCCAAATATTACTCTTTCAATGGCAGGTAAAGGAGAAAAGACAGCGCACCTCAAAAAAATGGCTTTGCGTCTTGGTCTAAACGACAACGTCCATTTTGTCGGGTTCGTAAATCGACAACAGGTGTATCCCTTCCTTCAACAACATCATATGATGGTGATGCCGTCCTGCGTTGAGGGCTTTGGTGTAGCGGCGCTTGAGGCGTCGGCCTGCAGGCGACCGGTGATTGCCTCAAACGTGGGAGGAGTGCCGGAGGTCGTTTTGGACGGAACAACAGGGATTCTGGTGCCATCCAAGGATCCTCACAAATTGGCCAAGGCGATAATCAGACTTGCTCAAGACGCTGAGGCCAGAGAGAAAATGGGCAAAGCAGGTTACGAGTTTGTAAAACAACATTATTCATGGGAGCGGTCGCTTGATATAATGTGTGAACTGTATGAGAGGTTGATCTATGAAAACAGGTCAGGGTAAAAGGAGGATTCCTCTTTTTGATATAGTTCTCTCGTCCAAGGCCAAGAAAGAGGTAGCGGCGACGCTGGAGTCGGGATGGATTACCAGCGGCCCCAAGGTAACGGCCTTTGAAAAGGCCGTCTGCCGGCACTTGAATGCGAAGTACGCCACAGCAGTGAGTTCAGGTACCGCCGGGCTATACCTTGCTTTGAGGGCTATCGGTACCGGGAAAGGGAAGGAGATAATTACCACGCCCTTTACTTTTGTCGCCACCATTGAGGCTATTCTGATGACCGGTGCCACGCCTGTTTTTGCCGATATTAACCCCCACACGCTTAATATCGACCCCAATGAAGCAGTGCGAAAGGTATCAAACCGCACCGTCGCCGTAGTACCTGTTGACATTGCCGGTTATCCATCTAATTATGAACTATTGAATAAAATCTGCAAAGAGCGCTCGTTATTTCTGATTGCCGACTCCTCTCATTCGATAGGCGCTGCTTACAGAAATAAGACGGTCCCAAATTTGACCGATGCGGCGGTTTGCTCCTTTTACTCCACCAAAAATCTCACCTGCGGCGAAGGGGGGATGGTGCTGTCGCGCCGCAAGCAGTTGATTGATCAGGTCAAGCGCCTGTCTTTGCACGGCCTGACCTCAAGCACCTATGAGCGCAAGCTGAAAAATAAATGGGAATACGATGTCGTTGATTTCGGCTTCAAGGCCAATATGTCGGATATTCATGCCGCCGTGGGCTTGGGGCAACTGGCGACTTTCAAAAAGGATCAGGCCAAACGCGCTGCTCTTGCTCATAGATACATGAAAAACCTCGCCAGTCTGTCCGAATTCTTGGAGTTGCCTGTGATTGAAAGGCATTACCAGCACGGCTGGCACCTGTTTATCATCAAGCTGCATCTGCCGCGCCTACGAATAACACGAGAGCTATTCATTAAGCTAATGGCCGATTACGGTATTGAGTGCGGTGTGCACTACAAGCCGGTCTTTAAACTGACTTACTATCGCGATCTCCTTGGCCTGTCAGAACAACATTTCCCGAATGCCGCCTATGCCGGTCGCCGGGTGGTAACACTTCCCCTTTATCCCTCTTTAAGGGAGAAGGATGTTGATTATGTCTGTGACTGTATTGCAACTATCGTGAACAAGCATAGCAGGTAAATCTTGTAGTAGGTCAGGACTCTTGTAGTCCTGACATTTTGTGAGTTTGCGTAGTCAGGAGCACAAGGCTACTGACCTACCTTGCTGAACTCAAGCGACCACTTGTAAAATTTGGGTGTTTTTATTAATTTTTAATTATGCCAGCAAATCTACCGCCGCAATACTATGAGTTGGAGCGGGAATTCCGCGCCGAGAAGGATCCGCGGGAGAAGCTTCGTTTGGCCCAGGAGCTTTTAGCCATAATGCCCAAGCACAAGGGGACCGACAAGCTCCAAGCCGACATGAAGGCCAAGATCTCCAAGCTCAATAAGCAGCTCGCGCAGGGGACGACAGTTCATGGCGCCAGGCAAGCGCCGGCGCATGACCATATTGAGAAAGAGGGGGCGGGGCAGGTTATTCTGATTGGGCAGCCTAACAGCGGCAAATCGTCGCTTTTGGAAGCGCTTACCAATGCCAAGCCGGTGGTGGGCGATTACCCCTACTCTACCCGCGAGCCGGTCACCGGCATGATGACATTTGAGACGGTGCAAATCCAGCTCATCGACACTCCCCCCATTTCGCCTGAATCGTACGAGAATTACTTATCCGGGCTGGTTCGAAACGCCGACCTGGTGGTATTGGTGTGCGATCTGGCTGTCCATTCAATGCTTGACGATGTGAAGTTTGTTGTGCAAAAACTTGAAGAGAAACGGATTATCCTGAAACCTGAGGCTACTGAACAGCCAGATGATCCCCGGTTTTCATATAAGAGAACACTTATCTGCGCCCACAAGGATTACGAAGACGAGTCTGGAGAAAAGCGCGCCCGGTTGGCGTCTCTCTTCCCCGGCTTCAGTATGGTGGCAACCTCTATTCTGGATGACAATAGCCTGGCTGCCTTCAAAAAGGCTGTTTTCGACAACTTAGGTATCATGCGGGTATATACCAAACCGGTCGGCAAGGAAGCAGACTTCTCCGACCCTGTCATCCTTCCGATTGGCGGCACCGTTGAAGATGCAGCGGTCACGCTTCACAAGGACTTTGCCCACAAGCTGAAATTCGCTAAAATCTGGGGACAGGGTAAATTTGACGGCCAGCGCGTCCAGCGCGACTTTCAGCTTAGCGATGGTGACATTTTAGAATTTCACATCTGAAGCATTGAGTGTCTTTCAATAATCCAATGGGGGAGCTGTCTCTATGTGTTTAAGACCGGTTTCACTGCCAATAAAACCTTGACTTGACATTAAAATGAGGCAAAATTCTGCACATGGAAGCTTCACCTCATTTTGATTTTCGCGACGTGCTGCTTGCTCCGGCCAAGGCGCTGTCGGCCAAGAAAATCTTTGTTATGACCATTTTTTTATGTGGCGGGCTACTTATATATGACCTGTTTGCCTACCTCGCAGTGGCCGTTGACAGTGAGAGGCTCGCTTCGTTTTACTCGGTTTACGGACTGGTGCCGCTGACGAGCCTGACATTTTCAAGCTGGGTGGCTCAGGTGCTCTATGCGCTCGGAATAGTTGCAGCAGTGCTGCTTCTCATGCTCGGCTTTTTTGGAGTCTCGGCGATAAATATCGAGGAAATGCGCGGCAACCGCTTTTTCTCAGTGGGAGGAGCGATCAAGTTCAGCCTCCAGCGATTCACGCAGCTTTTTCTATCGGAACTGGCGGTAGCCTTGTTTATCGTTTTCATTGTTCTTCTGGTTTTGCTGCTGGGATTGATTACGCGTATTCCATATCTCGGTGAGTGGGTCTACGCGCTGTTTTTTGTCATTCCCAACTTTATCATTGCCCTCTTTACCGTATTCATCATTTTCGTGATGGTCGTGTCCGTGGTTCTCCTTCCGGCGGTTGCGGCCGCCGAGCGCCACGGTGAGACCTTCGCGGCTATTCTTGAAACCTTCTCGACCATCATCCGTCAACCGGTGCGCTGGCTTGTGTACACTGTCTATGCGTTGGTAGCGGCCAAGGTATGCGGATTTGTATACGCATATTTTTGCTACCGGGCAGTGCAGTTTTTGACCTATTCTGCTTCACTGGGCGCCGGCGGCAAAGTATGGCGGCTTTTGAAATCCGGCATCTCCCATTTGCCGGCCAACTCTCCACTTGTAAAAGAGACATTTAATGTCTTCCCCGGTATTGACTGGTCGTTTTCGGTTTCAGCCTGGATGCGCGGCGCCGGGAATGAGGCGGCAGGCTATCTGATGTCGGTCATGCTCTTTTTGATATTCGCTTCGATCATAGGCTACATGCTGGCGATTGTCGCAACTGCTCAGGCACGGGGGTATGTAGCAATCCGCTATCACAAGGACTCTTACAAAATACCCGATGAATCTCCCCTCTTTTTCGAAGAAGAGCACGTCAACCCGCCGGTGGAAGAAAGCGAGCAAGGAATAAGCTCAGAAGAACAAAGCTGACGAAACTATATACTAAGTACAATCTAAATCACTGTGGGGATCATCCGCTCCGTTAAGAAAATGCAAACCACCGCCCGCAAGCTGGCGCGGGAAAGCAAGACTATCAGCCTTGTGCCGACGATGGGGTACTTGCACGAGGGTCATCTGTCGCTGATTCGGCGGGCGAAGAAGGCGGCTGATGTTGTTATCACCAGCATCTTTGTCAATCCGACGCAGTTTGCGCCACATGAGGATTTCGCCCGCTATCCGCGTGATGAAAAGGGAGATATCAAAAAGATCAAGGCTGCCGGCGGCAACATCGTGTTCATCCCAAAAGTAAAAGATATCTATCCACCCGATTTTCAGACGTATGTAACGGTTGAAAAGCTGGCAAGCTGGCTCGAAGGGGCCTCTCGGCCTACTCATTTTCAGGGCGTGACAACAATCGTAGCCAAACTGTTTAACATTTGCCGCCCGGATGTGGCTGTATTCGGCATGAAAGATTACCAGCAGGCAATTGTACTGAAGAGGATGACGGGTGACCTTGGCTACCCGATCAAGTTCATAATTGCTCCGACCGTTCGCGAGAGAGACGGTTTAGCGATGTCCACGCGCAATAAATACTTCAGTCTGCAAGAAAGAGCCGAAGCCCTCTGTCTCTACTACGCCCTTCGGACTGCTAAGGCGATGGTACAAAGCGGCATTGTTGATGTGAAAAAGATAGAAAGGGAGATGAAAGCAGTGATAAGAAGTATCTGTCCCACAGCCGGGATAGATTATATCGCATTCACCGACTTTCAAACCCTGAGCCTGCTTAAAAGAGTTGTCAAAAATACTGTCTGCTCGCTGGTGGTTAAGGTGCACGGAGTGAGACTGATAGATAATATGAAATTATTATGATGTGACGAACCGTAAGGCAGGAGTCTCTGACTCCTGCCGGACATAGGCAGGTCTCAGGGAGACCTGCCCTGCAATGGAGATTATGTCGGAATTTCGACAAAATAAGGCGACGAAAGAGTGGGTCATTCTGGCCCCTGAACGCGGGAAGAGACCGCAGGACTTGATAAAGGTTCGTCCAAAGCGGAAGCCACCGCCACCTTATCGCAATGACTGCCCTTTTTGCCCCGGCAATGAGGATCAGACCACGGAGCCGGTGCTGGTGCTGCCACAACAGAGTAACTGGCAGGTGCGGGTTGTGCCGAACAAGTATGCCGCTTTACAGCCCCACTTGACTGCTACACGGAGCTGGGTCGGTTCCTTTCTGGCCGCCAAAGGATTTGGAATTGCAGAAGTAGTTATTGAACATCCGAGACACGATCAGAACATTGCTCTCATGGAGCTTGACGAAGTAACCAACATCCTGCGCGCCTATCGGCAGCGCCAGGTTGAAATCAGCAAAAATGAGAGAATCAATCTGGTGACGATATTTCGCAACCGTGGCCCGAAAGCGGGGACGTCGCTGGAGCATCCCCACTCGCAGATAATCGCCACACCGATTGTTCCCCCCCACGTGCGCTATCCTATGGAGCAAGCGGTGCTTTATTACGATGGACACGGAAGCTGTGTCTACTGTGACATGGTTGAGGAGGAACTCCGTCAGGGTGAACGGATTATAATGGACTCTGATAACTTTGTGGCCTTCTGCCCCTTCGCCTCTCGATCGCCGTTTGAATGCAGGATTTACCCCAAAAAGCACATGGCCAGTTTCACTTTGATTGATGACGAAGAGATTGTCGAATTGGCGTGGCTGCTCCGCGAAATCCTGGGCAAGCTGCACTATTCATTGAACGACCCTGACTATAATTACATTATCCGGTCATCGCCGATAGGAGATGAAAACACACGGCACCTGCATTGGTATATGGTTATTGTACCAAGGGTAACGATTCGGGCTGGATTTGAGATGGGCTCGGGCATTTACATAAATACCTTAGCTCCGGAAGAATCAGCCCGATATTTGAGGGAAACAGAGATCAAACGGTGATGGAATCCTGAAACCGTTGACCTGGCCTGGAAGTCTACCGGTAATGGCTTGGTTATGGGGTGTCGGAGGCATTGAAATTCCATTTGACAACGGTCAGGCAAGATGATATGCTAAAGGTTAAAGAAGGTTCGTAAACAAAAAGTAGATGGCGTGTATTTAGATTAAAGGAGTGTTGTATGAATGCAGTAAAGGTGTGGTGTCTGGCAGTCGTTTTTCTCGTAGTCGGGGTGAGTTTTTCAACGGCTACCTCAGTGAGTATGAAGATTTCCGGCCCCGGCGCGGTCAACGACAGCACTATCCAAGCCGGCAAGGAAGTATCGGTTGACATCTACGTTGTTAATGATACGGTCTTTAGCGGTTTCTCGCTGGGATTTTCTATTAAGTCACCTGCGATCAAGAGTATTACCCATGTTCCCGATAGTGGCAACGGCCTTAACGAGAACGGTGATATCAAGGGACACAATGGCTGGCAGGATAAATCGATCTGGGATTTTGCGGGGATTCTTGTGGTCGAGCGCAACTGGGATGGGAAACTGCCGGAGCTGTTGGGGTTTGGCGGGTTATGCATCAAGAAAGATTATCTGCCGCATGATCTGGTCAAGGTCCTCTCTTTTGAGATAATTGTACCCGAAGCCGGGATGATTACTATTGACTCGTCTTTCTTCCCTCCCGGTGGGAAATGGATGTTTGCCGCTTCGCCCGGACCGGCAGAAGTACCGAAATGGGGAGGACCCTACACATTCAAGGTTATCAAATAGTTACTTGAGACATAGAGCCCACCACGATCTGGTGGGCTTTTTCAGCTCGGTTTTTCGGTGGAGACTGGCATTCCAAAGAGGGTGGAGGTTTTCTTCGTTTATAACAGAAAAGAGTGTCACCAAAATGACTAAGGCGATGACAAGGAGATTGTTCTCATCTTTTCACTTATCAACTATTGGGACCGGGATGTGTCTGCTGGTGGCGATTTCTTCCCCGACTATTGAGAGTAAGGCTTTTGAGGAAACTCCTATCACAGTAACATTAACCAATGTCTCTAACGCCATACCAGGCTCACTCGTTGAGATCGATATCGAGATAACCTGGCCGGATAGCCTGGATACCCTTTTCATTGACGGTTTTAGCTTTGCTATTGCGTATGATTCTAACATACTGCAGTTAGATACCGTCTTTGATAACGGGTTGAAGGATGACAGCGTATGGTTTTTCGAGTACCTATTTTCTTATCTAAACCGCTCGGAGCCACCGAATATGGTCGTGCAGATTGTGGGTGCTGATACTGTGCCCGCAGCCGGGATAGAATACTTTATCTCAGGTAAACGAACTATTACATTGCTATTTGAGACAAGCGATGATTCTTCCCTTACCGGCTCGTCAACTACAGTCGACTTCTACTGGCAAAACTGCGATGACAACATTATATGGAAGAAAGACCATGACACGACTCTTCTGGCGTTGCAGGTTCTTGATGCCGATGGGGAGGATGTCCCAGATGAAGGCAATCCTTTGCCGTCTTTTGCAGGGCCGGATTCGATCTGCTTTGATCCCGTATCCCATGGAGGGTCCGAGGTAGTGCGATCCATCCGTTTTCACAGCGGTAAAATCGAATTAGTTCCCACGGACGTTGTTGAAACTCAGCTCCATGAGGACAACCTGCCCGCTAGGGCAAGCTTGAGGCAGAATTACCCCAACCCATTCAATCCCTCAACGAGCATTGAATTCTACCTGTCTGAAAGAACCGGATGGCGTCTCGAAATCATCAACATGAACGGTCAGATTGTTACTGAATTCTCGGGTGTAAACGCTTCCGGCAACGTAACTCTGAGCTGGGACGGGCGTGATCGCGAAAACCGACTCGTTTCAAGTGGTGTCTACTTCTATCGTCTGGTGACTGAGATGCATACTTCGAGCAGGAAGATGCTTCTGCTCAGATAACAACTTACGAAAACACCACCCTACTTGCCAAAGTTGGAGCTTTGCTTTGCCGGCTTCGTGTCGTACATTATTAGTATGAATCGATTGCAGCTCATAGTGACCGGCATGGTTTTGCTCTTTGGTGAGTCGGCGGTTCTGGGGCAAGAGCCTGTCGAATCCATTGCAGACTCACTTGTTGGAGATGCGCCTCGGTATGTGTTGTCTGTCCAGCGAGTGACGGTGGAGGACATGAAGATTGATGATACGCTCTCGATAAGTCTGAATTCATTCGGCTACCCGATGGCGGGATTTGACCTGAAGTTTGCAGTTGAAAATCCCCTTATCGACATCGTCGAAGTTTTACCAGGGGAGATCTATGACTCGTGCCGCTGGGAATACTTTGACGCTCGACAGGTCAACACCGCCGGTAAAGAAACGTATCCCCCGATAGTATGGCACGTGGTGGCTTTGGCCAATCTCATTCCCGACACAGTCGGGCCGCTCTGTTTCAGTTTCAATCGGGAAGCCTCTCTCATAAAGCTGGTAGTGTCGAGTGAGCACGTTGCTCAGGCACCCGATACCGTCGTCCCGATTTTCTTTTTCTGGGAGGATTGCTCCGACAATACTATTGCCAGTGTCTCCGGTGACACCCTGGCTATGTCAGCGAAGGTGATTGACTTTAATAATGTCGAGCACCCTCGAGGACAAGGGCTGTTTCCCTGCCGGTCGGGTGCGCCGAAAGACTGTATTAATCCCAGGGCACGCAACAAACCGCAGCGCCTGATTGAATTCCATAATGGTGGTGTGGAGTTTAAGCTGGATTTGGGAGATGAAGCTGCCGATTCCCTAGAACAAGGCATCGAGCGATAGAATGTAGGAGCAGGGCAAGAGTGTCTCACTCCTGCCTATAGTTGGCAGGTCTCAGGGAGACCTGCCCTGCTGTTCTCGACTACCGCTTGCAATCAAGTTGACATTTCCCCTCTTCACGTTAAATTGGCCCTTAACTTTGTGAATGTTGGCACAAAGATACCACTGAACTGCAAAAGGTGAAAAGATGCGTCTTTACGAATTTGAAGGCAAAGAGCTGTTTAAGAAGTTCAAGATTCCCATACCGGAAAGCCGTCTGACCGGAAGCCCCGAAGAAGTATTCACTGCTTTTAATCAGATAAAGGGGCCTATGGTGCTTAAGTCGCAGGTGCTCACAGGCGGTCGGGGAAAAGCAGGCGGCATTAAGACCGCCGAAGGCGCCAATGAAGCCAGAGCGATTGCCCAGGAGTTGTTCAAGCTGACCATCAAAGGCTACCCTGTCAAATCAATTCTAGTGGAGCCAAAGCTCAACATTAAGAAGGAGTATTATGTCGGCGTTACTATCGACCGCGCCAACTATACCTTGGTGATGATCGCTTCCGGAGAGGGCGGGGTGGACATCGAGGAGACCGCCGAGAAACATCCCGAAAAGATAGTCAAGAAGTCGCTGAGCATCGAAGAAGAGTTATATACCTTTGAGGCGTTGACAATCGCCAAGAATATCGGCATCCCGCCGGCGCAAATCAAACAGGGAGCAGCGATCATTGTCAATCTTTACAACATGTTCAAAAAGTACGACGCCAAGCTTGTTGAAATAAACCCCTTGGTGCTCACAGCAGATGACAGACTGGTTGCTGCTGATAGCCGGGTCTCCCTTGATGACGACGCCGTGTTCCGTCACTCAGAACTCAAAGAGATGGGGATTGAGATGCGTCACGAAGAGGGGGAGATGACCCCACGCGAACGTAAGGCGAACGAGTGGGGCATCCCTTACCTCGATCTGGATGGTGACATCGGGATGTTTCCCGGCGGAGCGGGGTTTGGTATTATGGGCAACGACTTCATTTATTACTACGGCGGCAAGCCGGCCAATTTCATGGACTCCGGCGGCGGACCGACGCCGGAACGACTTGCCAAGATGCTGGTGCTTCTGGACGAAAACCCCAATGTCAAGGCGATCTTTGGCGCCCGCTTTGGCGGCATCAGCCGCTGCGATGATTTTGCCAAGGGGGTAGTGATGTTTCTAAAGGATCACGGCCTGTCCAAGCCGCTGGTCATGCGCATGACCGGCAACGTGTGGCAGGAAGGAGTGCGCATCTTCGAAGAAGCTAAACAGGCGTCACCGGAGCTATTCAAGAATGTAGAGTTTCATGGTATAGAAACACCGATCGAAGAAATCTCCAAACGTGCCGTGGAGCTGGCAGCCGCGCAGAAAGGGAGTAATTAATGGCAATCCTGGTCTACAAAAACAGCAAAGTCATGGTACAGGGGATCACCGGTGGGGCGGGCAAGTTCCACACTGAGCGGATGCTGGCCTATGGCACCAATATCGTCGGTGGTACCTCTCCCGGCAAAGGTGGACAGGAGGTGCTTGGCAAGCCGGTGTTTGATACGGTAGTTGAATGCGTTGAACATACTGGAGCCGATGTATCGGTCATTTTCCTCCCCGCGCAGTTTGTCAAAGAAGCGGCCATTGAGGCGATTCGTGCCGGTATCAAATTCCTGGTCGTGGTGCCTGAACATATTCCCATCCATGACATGCTGCACGTGCGCCGCGAAGCTGTCAAGCATGGCGCGACAGTTATTGGTGGTAACACGCCTGGCATCATCACACCTGGTGAGGCCAATCTCGGTATTATGCCCGACATTGCGTTTTCACTTGGACGGGTCGGTACTGTCTCGCGCTCTGGATCGATCACGTACTATGTAGCCGATACACTCACCCGCAGCGGGTATGGTGAGACGACCTGTGTCGGTCTGGGTGGTGATCCGGTGCTGGGGTCGACCTTCAACGAAATCCTCTGGATGTTTGAAGAGGACGAAAAGACCAAGGCGGTTGTTTTGTGCGGCGAGATCGGTGGCGTCTACGAAGAGAAGGCGACTGAGATTATCCCAAAGATGAAGACTCCGGTATTAGCTATGATCGGTGGCATTTTCGCCCCGCCCGGCAAGCGCATGGGCCACGCCGGGGCTATTGTTGAGGGGCGCATGGGCACCGCTAAAGAAAAGCTCGACGCTCTCACCGCTTCCGGTGCCCACTCGTGCAAGACCTTCAAAGATATTCCGAAGAAGTTGAAGAAGTTGGGGGTGTGAGTTTGAGAATGGTCTTGGTTTTAATTGTTTTCATGCGATTGCAACCACCTAAGGCAACAGGATGCTCAAGGAGGGATGTTGATGAAGTGTAGGCTATGTTTCAAAGGTGAGGCAATTGAGAATTCACACATAATTTCAAAGTTCTATTTCAAACCACTAAAAGAGGATGAAGGGAAGTTCTTTCTATTACGTGCCGGGAAGAAAAGCAAATACGTTTTACAAGATGGCCCTAAAGAACGAATGTTATGTCAAGACTGCGAACAGAAGATCGGGAGGTGGGAATTTTATTGGCGACAAGTGATATTTAGTAGACCGGAAGACGGTGACTTCGGATTTAGAATACAAGAGGGTCGAGAGGGCATACTTATCACAGGTTTAGACTATAAAAAGATTAAACTCTTGCAGCTATCTTTACTCTGGAGGGCACACGAATCCAAATTGGATATCTTTCAGGAAGTTGATCTCGGCAATCATGCGGAGCGAATAAGAGGGATGATTCTTTCGGAAAACCCAGGTCAAAGGACTCAGTATGGTTGTTACTTGTCAGGAGTTCTGGAAGAAAAGGGTAAGATGCTTGTCAATGCCATAGTTCCCCCGATACGAGGGCGTCTTGACGGTCATGTTTGTTACCGCGCATTTATCGGGGGACTCTTCTGGTTCTGGGTAGTTTCGAGTCATTCTGATCGTCTCAGATATGCGGAACGCCTTATCGGTCCAGAAGGGCAACTTGAAATTCCTTTTCGATTAGTTAAAGACATACCATTCTTTGGTGATCTTGGCAACACATTCAGAAACGCAGGTCTCATTTAATCAACTGGCTGGGTGGCCCACAGCTTGCTGTGGGAAGTTCACACTTGGAGGGATACCATGCACAGCAATTCAGAGTAGGTCAGGAGGCTTGTCCTCCTGACACATTTAGAAAATCGTCAGGACCGCAAGGGTCCTGACCTACTCGATCTGGATTCCTGCTTTCGCAGGAATGACCTATAAAGGCGGCAGATGTGGACATCTGCCGCACACAGTAATGACGCCAGATGGTGTTCTTCTTGTCACCCCGAGCGTAGTCAAGGGGTGACAAGAACCGGCTGGCCGGTCATGGTTCGACTCCGCCCGACAGTCCTTCTGATCAGCCCACCTGGGGCGTGGTCGGACCCGGACGGCTCGCCACGATATTTGTTAGCTGGTTTAAGGGAGGGTCTTAATCCGATCGGCCGACCGGCTCTTTTCGTCAAGACCGCAGGGCTTTTGACCTACGGGACCTTGCTTTGCAGTGGATAAAAGACAACGCCTTTTAAGGGGAGGTGGACTTAAAAGGCGTTGTAGCGGAGAGGGTTGGGATATGCTTTAAAATTTTTTGCGTCGCATAAGATGCAAAGCACCTAAACCGGAAGCCAGAAGGATCAAAGTAGTGGGTTCGGTAACATTGGGCGGGAAGGGGTCTTCCGTTGAGCCCGAACCGATTCTGCTGTCGGGATAGGCGTAGGTGTTAAGGCCATACGATGGTTGAAAAGACTGAGAAGATAAGTTGCTTGAGCTATCCCAATCACGCGGGATGTTGGGTCGAAGGTTCAACCCGAAAACATCGCTATAGGTCACCGTAAGAACCAGCACAAAAATGATCAGGGCAAGCAGCCACTTGATCGGATGTCTTTCGTGTCGCTTGTATAGTATCATAACAGCCTCGTTTGAATTTGGTAGTCAAGCCTAAGTTCGTTTGTTTTTTCCTGTGCAAGGTTTGTGCCTAAGGAGCCAGAGAGCAGCCGGCGTTCTCCTAAGTCATTGTTCGACTAGAGCTTAGCATAGCTGCACCCATCTGCAGCAACAGGCGTTTTCACTACAAAAGGTCGCAGGTTTTTGCGCAAAAAATGAGTCAACCTGTCGCTGAATACTGCCAGGCAGATATGACATTAACGAAGTATTTGGAGGATGGATGAGCGCCAGCATAGGTAGAATTGCCGCCCAATTAGCGCAACCGACAGACGATACAGTTTCGCCGGAGTTGATTGCCCTGATAAATAGAAACATAGGCCCGCCCATTTCGATTAAGGAATCAGATGTCTATATTAGGGCGATGTACGTGGTCTCGGACGAGGTGAACAGCTTTGGCGGGAGGTTTCCGGTCGAGGAGCAGGAATACTTAGCACATCTTTTAGTCGATTCGCCGGTGATGGTGGGTCACCGCAAAGACAAGCTGCCGATCGGTAGAAACTTTCATGCCGCAGTCGTGGAGCGGGACGGTAAGAGCTGGGTGAAAAGCTACTTCTACTGGTTGAAAAGCACCGAGGGAGCGGAGACGCTTCGGGAAAACATTGATGGAGGTATCTACAAAGAATGCTCGGTCGGATTTACCTTCCTTTTTCCCGAATGTTCAATTTGCGGCAAGGACATTCGTATTTGTCCACATGAACCTTTTCAAAAATACACGGTCGGTAACAACAATGAAAGCGACCGCGTGGCCTACTTTAACTACCGTCAGATTGAGCGAGTTTTGGAAACTTCGCTGGTCTACCGCGGCGCTGTGCCGGATACCTCAGTGTCTAAGGAGCTGGCAATGAACGGGGGTAAGAAAAAGGACAACTTGTCTGACCAGGCCATCAAACCAGTCTGCATAAGCAGCCTTTCAGAACTTGACCCGGAGAAAGAGTATCTGGTGGTTCCATTCTATGAATCGCTTCCCGTTATCGTTACCTGCAATAAAAAGGTGCTGACGATCCAGCAGTGGAATGGCGAGCCGATTGACAGCAAGATATGCTCGCGCTTTGCGTATGAACGTTTGCCTGAGATGGATCAGGCTTACGGTCACTTGGTTGGGTATCGGGGCAAAGAACGCTGTACAGTTGAACAAGTGGAACGTTATCTGGCGGGAATGTCCGGACCGGTCACGCGGTTGGAGATAAAGCTTTTCCCGCCGGCAGGTCTTGCTTTGCCCAAAGGAGTTTACGACGGCGCTCCAAACAGGATTCGATTGATCCGCCACTGTATTGCCGGCGTGCGCAACCTCGATCAGTCGGCACGATCAATTATGACACGAATGGGGGTACAGCTCTGGTCGCTGGATACAAATCCTTCACAGGGTACCGGTTATCAGTATCGACCGTTGAATTCAGACATTGTTGAGGATAAACAATACCGGCTAACCTTTACGAATGGCGCTGCTGCCGCCCTTCTTACACTATTAAGCGGAGAATACAAAGAAAAATTTCAGATAAAGCAGTTCAACTTAGCCAGACTACTTCGAGGAAGCCGCTTTATTGCAGACAAGGCAGAGGATTGCTCGATTCAAGAGCTGCAATCCGGTAAAACTACTACCCAGGGACAGGTGGTTACACTAACCAAGCGCGGGGAAGGATTACTTATGGAGATGATCGGTTCACTAACTGGCAAGTTTATCCTGCGACCCGTGAAGCTTGATGAACACAGGCGGTACCTCTTTTATAGGCTGGGTTCTTAGCTTCATTGAAACGAGGAGCATGTGATGTTCAACAACCATGGCGAGACCGGAATTAGGTTGAGTGGGCAGCTTATCAATATCATAACCATCGTGATTGGTGTAGTGGCTGCTTATTTCCTCACTATACAGTCTCTCAAGGTGGAGCTGTCGGCCAAAGCCGAAGGAGCGGTAGTGGAGGCGCTTGACAAAAAGCTGGCCAGTTTTGAGGTGATTGTGAAAGAGGGGGTGGTTAGTAAAGAGCAGTTTTACCAGTTTTCAAAGAACGTCGATGCACGCTTAACCAGGATTGAATACTATCTCAAAGAACAGGCGGGAGAGACCGGTGAAAAACCATAACCAACACAGTGCGTATGTCAAAGAGCTGGCCGATTCGTTGAGCGACGACAGGATATCATTGATTGATTTCGACCGTTTAAGACAGTGGCTTATTGAAATCGTCCCGGTTCTCAACGAGGTCCATCACTTACATGAAGAAAAGGAGCTTATGCGCCGGGATTACATCGGTCGGATTGCCGGCATGACAAAAGCGATTGCAGCAGTAAATCGGCATCCGGATGGATGGGAAAGTGCCCTGGCGTATCTTGAGACGCTGCCTTCCTTGAGCGCAGGCGAACTGATTGAGCAGTACCGCAAAACATCGGCCCGCTTCCGTGACGCCTTTCCGACCAGCTTTGGGCAAGCGCTGGATCGGAAACGAGGCGGTGACGGACTCAAGGACCTGAGTGTTTACAAATAAACCAGAGGGATATTGATCCCGACCTTGCGGGATTCACTCCCGGTCACATGTGAATGGGGCAGATGTGGACTCGCCTTTGGCGAGCCGCCCACGAAACAAGAAATAGATTTGTAAGGGGATGCTATGACAGTAAGAGATCAGAATCTTGAAGCGGTGGCGCCGATGCTGGCCACGTTCAAGATCAAGCAAACCGGCGGAGTCGATGATTTGAAAGATGCTAACATCGGCGAGCCAGTGACACTGACCGACGACAATGAGGTCGGTCCTATCGACAGCGGAGATCAACTGCTGGGTAAGTTGATCGCTTTAACGTTGACCGACAACGATGACGGCGACCGTCTGGCGACGATTCAAGTTGGGGGCATCTGCCGACTGGCTATTTCCTCAACATACCCTGTAGTCGGTAATCGAGTTGTCGGCGGGACCGCCGGTACCGTGAAGCAGGCGCCGGCGGTAGCATCGGATCCGGCCGGCGGCAATATTGCTCGAGGGACGGTGCTGGAGATCAACGGAACCACGGATTGTGTGATTCTGCTCAATTAGAAAGGAATAATATGGACTTCAATCAGTTTTTGCAATCATCGACTTACGCCGGCTTAAAACGTGAGCTTGATTCCGAGAGCACGATCAGCTCAGTGGATTTGAGCCGGGCGGCGGCAATCGAGGTAAGCAAAGACCTCTATCTTGAGGCGGAGGCGCGAGGGTTAAGCCTTTCGGAGCTTTTGGAGCTGGATGAATATGACCCCACGCCAACCGGTTGTCCGCTTGACGCCTTCGAACGCCAGTTGGCACTGGCAGGAGTTCGTCTGGGCGGTAAATCGCCCACTACCGTGGATCAGTTTTTCCAGCAAGCGCCCTCGCTGTTGCCGGAGTTCATGATCCGTGAGATCAAAAAGGGAATGGCAATGCGCCCAGAGCTTGGTCGCCTGGTGGCCAATACCACTACGGTAGCCAGCAACAGCTACACGCCATTTTTCATAAATACGGCCGACGATGCGAAGTTCTCACTGCGTCCGATTGGTGAGGGAGCCGATATTCCCCAGTTGCTTGTCACCGAACAGACGCACGCAGTCAAAGTTGCCGATTATGGACTGGCTTTAAAGACCAGTTACAAGGCGCTTCGCTACCGCACCACTTCCCAGTTCCGGGTACTGTTGTGGTACATCGGGTTCAAGATTCAGACTGACAAGATCGGGATGCTGGTGGATACAATCATTAACGGTGACGGCAACGACAATGCCGCCGCGGTGATCAACACCGCCGCGAGCGGAACGCTTACCTACGATGACCTGATCAGTCTCTGGTCACAGTTCGCACCGTTTGAGATGAACACCATTATCAGTCATGTTAACCAGATGAAAAGTATCTTGACACTGGATGAGTTCAAAGACCCAATGGCCGGTTACCGGTTTCAGCAGACCGGTGAGCTATTCAGCCCGTTAGGGGCAACGTTGGTGCGCTCCGACGAAGTGCCTACCGACCTTGTCATCGGGCTGGACAAACGGTTTGCTGTCGAGGAAGTCATTACCCAGCCGCTAATGGTTGAGTACGACAAAGTCATCGAGCAACGGTTTGAGGAGGCGGTCATTTCAGAATCAGTCACCTACGCCAAAGTTATCAAAGAAGCGTCGGTAGTTCTTGACACGGTGTGGAGCTAATTCTTTGAGGGGCTCGGTTGTTCCGAGCCTCTCTTCACCAACAGAGGCGCTATGAAGAAAAAAATAACCACGACAACCGGAAGTTACGGGCTTGGTATTGCCCCCGGGCGGAAGCTACTGAAAGTTGCCTCCGGTCAGTATAGCGGGCGGATGGTTGCAATCATACAGACCGCGGCTGGAGACATCAAATATTCTTACGCCGACAGACCATACACTTCGTGGTCGTCGCTGACGGCAGTCGCTTCTGACGCCGCTGATGAATCTTGCGACTGCCTAATGGACAGTGATGGCAATATTCATGTGGTATATTCGGAGAATTCGACCGAGTATCTTGTTACGAGGAAGCTGACCTTCACCGGCGGCATTTGGAATGTGGGTTCCAAGGTGACGGTTTTCAACGGCAATCCATCGCTGTATCCATCTATCGCTCTTGAAACGGAAGGCAAGCTCTGGGTCGGTTGGACGCGTGTCAACGGCGGCGTTCGGTATATTCATATCAAGTCATCCACTGACGGCGGAGCTACATGGGGAACAGGACCGTCCGACTCCGGAGATCAACTAACGGCAGGGGCATCATTAGCCTATTCAAAGATCGTGGTCGGCGCCAATGACATCTATGTTATCTATGCCAACGGCGGTTTGAACCTTTCGATCCGTTCGCGGCCAATTAGCGGTGGCAGTTGGACAACGGCATACAACATAGCTACCGGTACCGGTTTTGATCACCATTTCGACGGTGCCTTTTCATCCGATAGTTCTCTGGGAGTGGCGTTTGACCATGGGCAGTTGAAGTATCGTGAATACGACGGTATTAACTGGGGATCTATTGTTACGCTGGACAGCGACGGAGGGGATTTCCCGCAGGTGCTGTTTAACAACAACGTGCCGGTGATAATCTATCTTTCCTCTCTCGCATCCGACCAGGTTCTAGTAAAGTACACGACTCGAAACACCGGAAGCTTTTCTACGCCGGCCGTGTTGGATAAAAGAGCCAAACAGTTCGACTCGGTGATTTCGTACGATACCTCATCTTCAAGCTACGCCGATCTGACCAGCGCTGCCGCCAGCGCCGCGACCGCCGACGTCTATCATCCAAACTCAGGCGTCCTTGTCAAAGAGAAGGGTGACGCTACCTATCTTGGGATGGATCAGCAGTTTCGCTATGTCAAATTTCTTCTTTCTACCGCCGGCAGTGGTGGCACGGTCGTGTATAGCTACTGGGATGGATCCAACTGGAAAGGATTCACACCGGCAGGCGGCGTTTTTGCCCTGGATGCTACCGACAAGGACCTTCTGCTATGGGATGACTACGAGAGCATGCCCGAAGACTGGCAAAAAAAGCTGGTGAATGGTCAGACACAATTCTGGGTGAAAATTGAGGTCGACTCCACCTTCAGCACGGGACCGGTAGGGAGCCAGATCACCGCTGCCTCGGACATAGAGGCGTTTATCGTCAGGAGGTAGATAATGTCGTATACGAATGTTGATCTGATCAAGCACCATCTGGTGGCAGCCTTTCCCGCTCAAGAGAACATATATGACCAGCCGGTGATTCTTGAAGGCGGTGACTATGTCACATTTTTCAACGGTGCGGTTGAGCAATCATCAGTGATGGTCAAATCGGTGCAAAGTAATACACCTACGAGGGTGACCGTTACCCTCAACAGCGAGAGGACCTCACTGGCATCTTCACCATTGGTGCGGGGTTCGGTGGTAGTTGCATCAGACAGTTCCCTAGGGACGGTCTATATAGAGAATGTCGATTACATTATAGACTACGTTCTCGCCGACCTGGTTATCAAGAGCGATGGTGCGTTGAGCACGGGGCAGACGGTCACGGCATGGTACCAGGACTACATTGTCTACAATATCGGAAGCGACTGCCAGGTGGACGACAACAGCGGCCGAATCAAGAGGCTCTCCGGGGGAAACATTGTCTCAGGCGAAACGGTGTACCTCGACTATTCACCAGTCTATAAGAGCTTCAATGAGGAAATCCTCAACAATGCGGTGCTGGAGGCCAACGGGCTGATTGAAAAAGAGGTTGACCCGGAGGGTCAGTTCGGCGCCGACTCTGTTCTTCAAGCGTGTGCCACTTATCGGGCGCTGGAAATCATCTGTCGTACCTCAGCAGCCCGTGAGCTTTCCAGCCTGAGAGGGCAGGATCGAACGGCTGACGCCTGGATGAAGCTGGCTGAGGTGTATGCGGCCCGGTCCGAACAATTGCTTCGATTATTCCGTCCGCCGTTGGCAGGGCCCACGGCACCGGTGCACAGCTAACTGCTAAAGGAGGTCACATGATAGCAGGATTGGAAAAGGTAAAGTCCCGCCGGGTTTGGTTTGTCACCAATTTCGTCGTCTGGGGACTTCCGGTGTGGGAAGAGATCGAGTTTCTGGCGGTAGAAAAGGTCGACTCCGATAAAGCTGTGTTCTATGGATCTTCAGACATCGCTGATACGGCTCAACAGGTAGCTTTCAGCGATTTAACGGACCACCGGGGTAACCAATTGCCGTCAACGATTTCGTCACCACGAGTCTTGATCCGTCCCAGGAGTCAAGAAGCGGCCTTTGTTGTGGGTGAGGAATCTGATGCGACTTTCAAAATCGCTCGCGATCCGGAAGTTTCAGGACCGGTGACAGTAGATCTCTTAGTGGTCGAGATGGGTAACTAACATGCCCCGTGCGGAACGAGATTTATCCAAGTTCCCTGATGATCTGTCGATGCTTGATGACTTAATCAGGCGATACTACCGGGAACTTTTGAATAGCATAAAAGAACATGCCAAACTGGGAGATTTTATCAAGATGATTGAATTAAGACGCAAACTTGCTCCTGGGGATGCCGATCAGAAGGAGTTCTGGAGAATGCTGGAGCAAATACGTCAAGAAGCTTTAGCCAAGGATGATGTCAAACGCTCCAAGCCAAGAAAAAGGGTATCCAAGAGGTAAGAGATTCAGGAGACATGATGAAAGCAAGAACGTTCTGTTCACTTGTTTTTGCTATCCTGGCGCCGGTTTGTGTGACCTTTGCAGGTGTGGATACACTGAAAGGGACATCGGAGATCGAGGATTGCATTATCTATTCATGGGAAAACTGTAATGGTGAAATACCCGATGAAAATTGTCAGCGGTACAATGCTGGCTCGATTACGAATTTGCAGGTTGGTTCCTCAGGTGCCGGCCAGGTGAGACGGTCATTGGTCAAACTTCCCGGTTGGGATGGAACCATGCCCGATTCCTCGAAGCTGCTGGTGTATTGTAAAAGCGAGGCCGATGCGAACAATCGTAAGATCTTTCTCTATCCGGTAACAACCCAGTTTTTCGAGGGAGCGGAACTGTCGTACAATCTTGGCGATTACCCCGACCCGGACAGCGGCGCCACCTGGAACCACGCCTGGCTCGATGTGGGCGATGCGGATTCTTCCAACTGGGCCTCTCCGGGAGGTGACTACACCGCCGCTATCGCCTGTACTACCACAATAACCGGCACCGATCAGTATTTTGCGTTCGACGATTTCAACCGGATACTGAACTACTGGGATACTTCCGATAACGCCTATGGCTTCATCCTGATAAACCAAAACGCCTTTCCAGCCAATACCAGTATGAAGACCTTCGGTACCACCGAAGGCGACAGCTCAAAGGATCCGCTGGTGGTTCTCTACTATAGCGATGCAGTTACTGTCTGGCGGCGGTTACGTATGATAAAGCGCTTGTAGGTAGGGCAGGTCTCTCCGAGACCTGCCAAGAATTGGCAGGTGTCAAAGGCGCCTGTCCTACTTCATATTTGTAAAGGAGTATGTGACAAAAGATGAAAAAACAAAGGAGAATCCGCTTTGGTGGACGAAACTTAATACTATCATTCTTTTGGTTAGTGGCGGTGCCGGCGTTGTCGGCGTCGGTGGTGAACAATTCCATCTCCTCTCCTACCGCTGAGGATTCGCTGTCATTTGTGTTTTATTCGCTGGACAGCATAGGTAATCCTACGAGTGCGGATTCAGTATACATTCTCGTAGTTGGACCCGATGGTGCGGTAGCGTACAAGGACTCAGTGACGGTTTCGGATAGTCGGATTACTGCCACTACCATCCGGGGAAAGCAGTTCTATTCGTTTACCGAGCAGGTTTCCAATGTAGATGGCACCGGCGCTGCCGGACACTATTCGCTTAGTCTTCTGGCCAAGAAAAACAGCGGTAATCTACTCACCCCGAATACTTATTCTTTTCAGATTATCACTGAGGAATTTTCCGACCAGATTGCTCTTATTGGGGATTCGGTCTATGTCAAGGGAGGAGCGGTTGACTCCAACCGTACGGAACAGGGGGGTTCTGGTGATTCAGCGTCCATAGCACGATGGGTTTGGAACACACCGCAGACAAACCATACTACCAATGGCACTTTCGGAAAGTATCTCGATACCGAGGTGTCCGGGATAAGCGGCGGCTCTGGAGGATACTCGGTTACGGTTGTAGCCTTCGATTCTTCAGTGGGCCAGGCTGTCCCTCAGGTGGGCCTGGCGTTGCGTAATGTGAGCCAGACCTCCCTCATAGCAGTCGGACAGACCGACAGCGAGGGTGAAGCATCGTTTAATCTCGATGCCGACAGCTTTGTCATCGTTGCGACCACCGCCGGATACCTATTTGATCCCTATGATACCATTGTGGTGAGCGGGACGGGAGTTGATACTGTCTTTGGTGATCAGTTTGACCCCGGCGCTCCTTCATCGCCGTATCTGTGTCGGGTGTATGGTTACCTGTATGACATAAACGGTGAACCAGAGGAAGGGGCGTCGGTTACAGCGTATCTTCTCTCTGGAGTGGCTCAGTTTACTGATGGCATTGTCTCGCCCTTTTCCGTCTCAACTTCCACTGACAGCACTGGTTACTTCTATCTCGATTTGATACCGTCGGATTCGCTGATCCCGGCTGGTGTTGAGTATGAGTTTACTATAAGTCGTACTGATGGCACGATCTTGAGGCAGCGCCTCGCGGTACCCGATTCAACCCTCTGGCGGCTGACATGGTAGGACAGTGTTGATCGATGTTATACGTCAGGTCACATCCGGCAGTTGCCGGACAAGACCTGACGTAACGTGCAAAATGTCATTCCCGCGAAAGCGGGAATCCATTTTCGTTTTCACCCAGTGCAAGCCACCTTCCCGCCTGCGCGGGAATGACGAATTAGGCAAGTCAAAACTAACATAGTAGGACACGTTGACGAAAAGATAAACACTTTAACAAATGAGGAGCACAATGGAATCAATACTCTCACAAGCAGGCTCGTTTGCCGGCCTGTTAGGATCGGTAGCGCTGGTGCTGGCCGGTTGGGTTGCAAATAAGTATGTAATTCCCTTTCTGAAGGTGGGAAAAAGGCAGCATTTCGCCCAGTTTATTGCCACGATAGCCGATGAAGTAACGGATGATCTGCGAAACAAGTACCCCGACAAACACTGGCTCAAGCACCTTGATGAAGCGGTCGACAGTCTGATTGCCATTTGCGGGATACCGCCGGAGATTGCTAAACGGGCGATCAGCGCTGCCGCGGCACGGAAGTAGCATAGATTTTTTGGTAGGGCAGGTCTCTCTGAGACCTGCCCCACTTTACGCATAACGTCAGGTCACATCCGCCTATGGCGGACAAGACCTGACGCAACGTAAAAACATACACCGACCTTCATTCAGAGTCCGCTTTATTGGGGCAATATCAAACCCGACCTTCAGAGCTCATAATGTCTCAAAACTCCTGACGACACCCACCGACCTGCGATCAATCATCTTCTTTCTCGTCGGCCTCAGGAATATGAAAGCCACACTTCGCAAACTGTTCGAGCAGATTCTTTGGCGAAGCTTCCCACTGCCCCCATTTTCGAGAAATATGTTCAGTCCATCCATAGTTGGTATAAGTAAACTTTTCTGCCCGATCCGTTTCCAAAGGGATCTTGTAATTAGCGGCGCGGTAGTAGTCCTGTGCGATATATCCTTCATCCATTTCCATCATCGCTTTAGTAATCATTTCCTCACTGAACTCAGGATATTTATCTTCAAAGAGGACAAAGTCCATAGGATATCGTGGCCGTGGAGGCGGGCTTTCCGCAGGGTACCCCATGGCTAATCGTACCAACGGGAACACCCGTTTGGGCAACTTATACTCCTTTACGATTCCTTCGATGGCATTAGGAAAGACTCCCAGAAAGCAGCTCCCCAATCCCAGACTCTCCGCTGCCATCACCATATTTTCTGCCACCAGAGAGGCGTCTTGAATTCCAAACAGCAACAAGAAAAGGTCATTCGTAACCATCTGCCAGTTTCGTCTGGCCATAATGCGTTCCAGCTTATGGAAGTCGACACAAATCGTAAACAACAATGGCGCTTTGAAGGGATGTTTATCTTTATTGCGTGACAGCAACAGACTGTAAAGCTGAGAAGCAAACGGAGCCTGTTGCCCGGCTCGGACAATGGACGCTATTACTTCATCGGGTGGTGATTCATCATTGTATTGACGGATTGATTTGCGATTAAGCATAACTTCGATTATTGGATTGTTAATCATGTATGTCCTTTCTATTTGGGGCAATGGTGGTTGCCGACCTTCGACAAAGTAGGTCCGGACACTAAGAAATGTCAATCTTTTCCTCACCCTTGGAGTATTCCGTTTTGAAAAACCAGCAGGAATCAGTTAGAGCTTTTCATTATTCTTGAAAAAGAATCAACTTGTTTGAAGGTGGTACCCGCGGGCGGTGATGTACCGTTTAGTAGCAGGGAGGGTCGGCGTTACCGAACAGGTAATTCATGTAGTATACGACATCGGCAACATTAACATCGGTGTCACAGTTGGCATCAGCTCGACCTGCGCCTCCGACCGGAGGGGGACCTTCCAAGACCATAAACTCAATGAGATAGTTGAGATCACGGATGTCAGCCTGATTGTCGTTGTCATAGTCACCGGGAGTATAAGCCTGGGAGCAATTGTATTTTAACAGGACAGTCGTCGCTCCGCTCAATCCGCTGTTGTCCCTTCCTTTAGCGCGGAAAAAGTGCAGGCTACCTTCAGTCAGTCCTGACGGTGTCCAACTGAACGACCAGCCGTCGTCTCCGTCCAGATCAGCCCCAATGAGAGTACGCGAAACAACCCAGGTCTTGGCCAAAAGAGATACCATGAGGTCTACCCGCTGCCAGTTTCCATTGAAGTAAACTTCGTTTAGGCCGAGGTTGTTGTGCATCGCTACATCGATGAAAGTGCCTGTTAAGGGATTGGATGCACGGATTAGGTAACTGCCGTCGGGTTGCTCCCATCCGCTGAAACCATCGACCGCCAACCAGACACCGGGTGTTCCTCCCAGCCCGAGAATAACGGCTCTCTGTTCATCCTCGACCCAGGTGCGGAGGTTGAAGTAGTCAGGGTTTCTGCAATAGTCGAGGTTGATTTCGTTGCCCCGTGTCATAAGGTAACTTCTCAGCCCTTGCAGCAAGTTCTCATCATACGTCCCAAGATTCTCTCGGGTTTCAAACCGGGCTGCCAGACGCTCAGCCAAGGTGTCGACTGAAATGTAGTTGGAACCTTCTTTCATGGTATAGGGGTAGCCTCGATCGAACCATAGTTTAACAGCGATAGCGGCCGCTACAGGCCCGCAGTAATAGTCGCCATATTCGCCGTTGGCGGCATGGTTGCCGTCATTAGGATTACCGTTGGCATCCCCCAGGGTCGACTGATCCAGCGCCACCAGACCGGCGGAGTAGTTCATTTGTGCGTCATGTTGATAAAACTCAATGTACGAAAGGCTTTCATCGTTGCTTGTCATAAATAAATTGAGTGGTGAACAAAAGGAGGAACCGTTCAGAGGAGAAACTATAGTGGGGATGGGCGGCGTTGGTTCGATATAGATGGAAATACTGTCAGAGGCGCTTTGACCCAGGGTATCATAGGCGGTAGCACGCAACGTATACATCCCTTCCGACAACAACGAAAAACCCCAACTGAGACTGAATCCGTTGGCGTTGCCGGAGTTGTTGACTCCATTTCGCAAAGGCCGCAAGCCATCATAGTCGCGACCGATTTGAATATAGCTGCCTCCCGAAGAATACTCAAAAGAGACGTAGTCAATGATTTCTGAGCCGGAAGTTTCCCAAGCCCAGAGGTCGCTGGAGCCGTACAGTGTGTCGTTGTTTTCAGGCGAGAGCAGTGACAGATCAGGAGGGACGCTGCTTCCACCGGGGATGCCGACCGCATACAGCACCAGACGCCCCGGGAAGTTCCAGAATGGGTTATCATTTAAGTCAACAAAGCCAATACTGTCATCCCAAGCATTATACGACGTGCACAGGACGGGAATGTCATCAATAATGACGGCAGGGCTGTCGGCTGTGCTGAAAATGTTGCCGATATAGAATCCGGCGAAAAAAGGGCCGTTGACCACGAAAGGGGTATCGAGGGGAGCCCATAATTCGTATAAGCCCGGCTCCGGTATCTGGACCTGGAAATCACTGGAGATAGTCAACAAATTACCGGGGAAGGGACAGTTCGGCTCTGTATTATCCACGTTCTCTATGTCTACCGATACTGACAGCAGCGGCGACCCTCCGAAATACATCGGCATAACAATCTGCGTCACGGTAAAAGGATAGGGGTTGGGGCAACTGGCGGCCGGATCAAGGTAGGCCTTGTATAACTCGTCACCCGTAACCCAGCCCTCGATTTTCCAGACCAACCCACTGTCATGACGTACTGTGCAGGTATCCGCTGTCGTCAAGGTGGGGCTGACAAGCATCTTGTTAACCGGCAAATCGCCGATTCTCACGAGGCGAACCTCTTTTTTACTGTCAGCATTAATCTGGGTGGCAAGCAATATAATTACCAGGCTTCCTGCCAGTGTCCTGAGAAGTGGTATCAAGTATTTCCTCGAGCTGTTCATTTTTTGCTTTCTATCTGATTATCGTGCGTTTTGCAATATACTTGACTGAAAAATCACGTAAGTTGGAGCCTCCGGCGCATCTTGTCGATAGAGGGGATGTAGTCCTATGGCAACTCTGACTCTCTTTTTTGCACGCTCAATATTTAAACAAAAGCTGGGTAAATGGTGGTCTTTCGCTGTTGGTGTCCGATAGATGCATAATGAGCTTAGCTGTGAAAGGGCGTCGATGACAGACAACAAGCAAGCCAACGTTTTGGTAGTCGATGATGAGAAGGATATTTGTGATATTATCGTGGAGGCTCTCTCGTCTGAGAACTACCACACTGTTTCCTTTTCCAACCCCAAGCGGGCTCTGGAATATATCCAGGAAAACTCCGTCGATCTGGTTCTCACGGACCTGGTTATGGGAGAATACTCGGGGATACAGGTTCTTGAGTCTACCCTGGCCAACCACAGCGACGCTGTAGTCATCTTGATGACGGCTTATCCCACCCTGGATACCGCTATATCAGTTTTGAAAAAGGGTGCCTACGATTTTCTAATTAAACCGTTTAAGCTGGATCATTTGGTCACCACCATCAGCCGTGGTCTCAAACATCAGCAGATCATCCGGGAGAACCTGAGTCTGAAAGGGCAGGTAGAGTTTCTCAAAATTGCCAGCGCCAGCCAGACCGGAATTGAAATAGACAGTCTTTTGAAGTTAGTGGTCGGCGCCTGCAAGAGAGAGATGTCGGCCACAGTGGTCGGAGTTATCGAAATAGACCCCAACACCCAAGAGCCGATTCGGAAGATATATGATTCTGAAGAGAAGGTATATCATCCTGAGGTACTGGAAGAGGCTACAGTTACCGAGTTTGCTTACACTAAAAGCACCAGACCTCTTATCCGAACCGAGCATGTGAAAAACGAACACCGAACAGTCGTCAAGACCTTTATTTCTCAGCCGATTTTTATACGGCGCAAGCTTCATGGTGTTATCAATCTGCTGATCTTAACGCCCTTTGACCAGGTAACGCCGGGCCAACTGGATGTCCTTACTATTTTGACTAATTCTGCAGCCTCAGCGATGGCCAACCACAAACTTTACCAGGATTTGCAAAATTCATACCTGCAAGCTATTCGGACTCTAGCTAACGCTATTGAAGCCCGGGACAAGTGTACAGCAGGCCATACCGACCGCGTTTCGAGACTGGCTGAGCTGGTGGCGCGTCATATGGATTGGGGGGACTCACAGATTGCAGATTTGATAATGGGATGTACCCTCCATGACATAGGGAAAATCGGCGTTCCCGACTCAATTCTGAACAAAGCCGCCAAATTTACGGAACAGGAACAGCAGTTGATGCGCAGTCATCCTGAGGTGGGGCTGAAGATTATTCAAGGTATTAACCTGTTCAAACCGGCAGTACCCTACATTATCGCTCACCATGAACGGTTTGACGGCCAGGGATACCCGCGAGGGTTAAAGGGAGAAGAGATTCCCATAGAAGGGCGATTATTGGCGGTGGTTGACGCGTTTGACGCTATTATGGCCAATCGACCGTATCGGCAGGGGGCCAGTCTCGAGAAAGCGGTCTCCGAGTTGATTGTGAACAAAGGAATCCAGTTTGACCCGACAATTGTCGAGTCCTTTGTAGAGGTGATAAAAGCAGGGGAAATCGATTTCCCGCGATTGTATGGTCGGCAAGAGGATGTCGGTTTCTTGGAGGAACTAACACTCAGCGAAAAGGTACCGGTGTGAATGAGACCACCAGTATCAGTAGAGACACTATCCCCATAGTTAAGGCAACAGTTCCGGGTTTTCGACTATCATCAAGGGTCGGCGGGTGTTTGACCCCAAAGATTAAGCCGAATCCGGCGAAGAACCACCACATTAGCGACTGAAATCCTAAAACAATCAATCCTACCATGGCCAGACGGGCCAGAAGAAACTGCCGCCGTTGGCTTAGTCCGTATAGAATGTGTCCCCCGTCGAGCTGTCCAATTGGCAAAAGATTGATCGCCGTCACCAGCATACCAACCCAACCGGCAAAGGCAGCCTCGGTGAGCCTATAATAGAATCCCGCCGGTGCTTGTCCGACAAGGGCAAGGGTTGCCGCACGCATAATAATCGACTCGCCCTTAAGGGAAAAGGCCAGCTCTTTCAGGCCAAACATCTCCGGCATCAGGAAGGTTGATCGTGACAGACCCCACAGCAGCCAACCGACCGCAACTATCCACCCTGCTATAGGTCCGGCGGCACCGACCTCTATCAAATCGCGCCGGTTAAAAAACGGGGATTTCGACTTGATAATTGCTCCGAACGTGCCAATGATATTGGGGGCGGGAATGAAGTAAGGCCAGGAAGTAATGATGTTGCGGCGACGGCCGGCGATGAAATGTCCCATCTCATGAACAAAAAGAATGGAAATAAGGGCTAGCGTGAACTCAATCCCCACCCCGCCGGCCAGGTCTCTCAGGGCAGCGGAGAACGCAAGCGGGACAGCGGTAAGGGTCAAACGCATTTCTTCCAGAAAGGATTGCGGCGGAGGAATTCCCTGGTTTAAGATATGATGCATGGTAGCGATAAGGTTGCGCAGGAAAACCGGCACGAAATAGATCGAAAAAAGCGTCAGGACAAAGAGAGCGATATTTATGGAAGGGATTTTGAACCGTTGCCGGGGGTCTATATGCAGCAACAGAACATCTTCTTGTTCAGTAAGCGTGAACCGGTATCCGGCCATCTTAAGGCGGTCCTTTACTAACTTCATGGACCTTGGTCGGTCAAAACGGCAGGTAAGGCTGAAGACGAGCCTGCCTTTTTGCATGTAGACTGCCCCGATCTCAAACAGATCGGTCAGGAGGGCTGAAACGGTGGCAGTCTTCTTTTCAAAGTCGTGAGTGTTCATGTGACTCTATTATAACACCACCCGACGATAACAAATACAAAAAAAGAAGCGAGGAGAAAAGCTCCTCGCTTCTTATCTATACGTAACCGGTCTTCTAACCGAGTAGAAGATCCAAGCGCCCAGTGGGCAAGCACCGCAATCGAAGTAATAGGTAATGAGATAGTTCACATCAGCCA